>Ga0116210_1002083_pt1 | contig 12991 bp, 12 predicted proteins | sample TshhotsprinmetaG_FD_94483 | JGI IMG/M metagenome (GOLD analysis project Ga0116210, IMG submission 94483) | Hot spring microbial communities from South Africa to study Microbial Dark Matter (Phase II) - Tshipise hot spring metaG | ecosystem: Environmental > Aquatic > Thermal springs > Hot... | reverse complement strand
GGTTATACGCTGTCCTCTACGGCTGGCTTCTGTTAATGGCGCTGATCCCCCTGCACGCCCAAACGGCAACCCGTACGGTGGGCGAAGGGGTGGTGCTGAAACAGTATGTCCAGCCATTTTTCGATAGCCCACAGCTGGTGCACGTGCTGGAGGTAGACCTGGGCAACCCATCTGTTCGGGTGGAAGCGGCGCTGGCAGCCGGCGTGGTGTACCGCGCCGACCCCACGCAGGGGCGCGAGGTGGTCAGTGCCACCGTGCAGCGGCTGGGCGCACTGGCAGGCGTGAATGCCGATTACTTTCCGTTCACCGGCGACCCGCTGGGGGTGCACATCGAGAAGGGGGAACTCGTCAGCGAACCTTCGCAACGCACGGCTTTCGGTATGACCGCAGAGGGCGCGGTGCTCTTTGGCGACATTCTGGTTCAGGCGGATGTGACGCCCGAGGGTGGTGATTCGGTCACTCTGCACGGCATCAACCGCACCATCCAGGCGAACGAGTGCCTGCTGATTACGCCGCGCTGGGGCGAGACCTATCCGGCACCAGCCGGAGCGGTCGTTCTGGCTCTGCGCGATCTGGACGGTGCACCGGCTCTGGGCAAAACGCTGAAAGCAATTGTTGAAGCGCCGCTTGAGTCACAGACCTCCTGCCCTGTCCCCGCTGGCGGTGCCCTGCTGGTGGCTACAGGTTCCTTTGCCGAGCGCATCCGGCAATGGCAAAACGGCACAACGCTCACCTTCCGCTTCGTGGTGCGACCTGCTGGCGAGCAGGTAGCGCTGGTTCCCGAAACGCCTCGCGCAGAGCGCAGGCTGGCTTCGCGCGGCGGGTTCCGTCGACAGAACGAGGTGGAACTGTGGAACCAGGCGGTGCTGGCGGTGGGCGGGGGACCGTGGCTGGTTCGCAACGGCACGTCGACGGTGGACGCCCCGCGACAGGGCTTTCAGCGCGGCTTCTCTGATGATCGACACCCCCGTACGGCAGTCGGCGTGACCGCCGACGGCAAGCTGTTGCTGGTAACAGTGGACGGACGTCAGCCGATGGCGGCGGGCATGACACTGGATGAGCTGGCTCGCCTGATGCTTCAGCTGGGCGCAACCGACGCCATCAATCTCGACGGTGGAGGCTCCAGCACTCTGGCGGTACGGGGTGGTCTGGTGCTCAACAGTCCTTCCGAAGGCAAACAGCGCCCGGTTGCCAATGCGGTGGTGGTATTTGCTCCACGCCCGGCAGGTGCAGATGGCGCTGAGGTGCAGATGGAGCCGCAAACCGCGACCGTGCGTTCGGGCGAAAGCGTGCGGTTCACGGTGCGCTCGCAGGAAAAGGGGGAGGTGCTGGGCGCGGAACAGCTCGTCTTCGGCGTTACCGGTGGAATTGGGTTTGTGGACCAGCGCGGCGAGTTCACCGGCGTCAAGATGGGCAAAGGCACGGTCAACGCCCTGTTGCCGGACGACCGGGTCGTGCAGGCAGAGGTGACCGTATTACCCGGCGAGCCCGCGCGCATTGTGCTGGTTCAGCCGACCAATGTGCCATCCGGCGCGGAGCGGTTTGAGCTGGTGGTGCGAGTTACCGACCGCGCGGGGAACCCCTGCGCAGGCATGTCCCTGCAGATGCAGGCGCGTGGCGCTTATCCAGAGAAAGATAGCACCGTCACCGATGTGAACGGCGCGGCGCGTTTCGCGGTGGCATGGGACGTTTCCAGACCCGCCAGCCAGTGCGCCATTACCATCTCGGTCACCGCAGCGCAGGGAGTTGCACCTCTGCAGGTTCGGCGAGGCGGAAAATGACCAGCAGGGACAGGAGGGGAGAAAGGTTGCGAGCAGGTGTTATTGGCTTGGGCATCATGGGTGGTGCCATCGCAGAGCGACTTCTCGGCGCGGGGCACACCGTGACCGTCTACAACCGCACGCGTGAGAAGGCGGAGCCGCTGATCGAACAGGGGGCGCACTGGGCACAATCGCCCGCCGAGGTCGCCCACCAGAGCGAGGTGGTTATCTCGATCGTCACCGACCCGAAGGCAGTGGAACAGGTGTCGTTCGGCGAGGTGGGTATCTTCGATGCGCTCCCTGCCGACAGCGTGCACTGCGACATGAGCACCGTATCGGTGGAGTGGACACGCCACATGGCGGAAACCTACCGCCGGGCTGGCAAGCGTTTTGTGCAGGCGCCGGTACTGGGTGGCAGGAAGCAGATACTGGAGGGAACCCTGCTGGTGTTCGGCGGTGGGGCTGAGGAGGACGTAAGCCGCTGCGAGCCAGTGTGGCGTGCGTTTTCGGACAAAATGTGGCGCTTCTCCTCCGCCGAGCAGGCGACCGTCACCAAGCTGGCTTGCAACATGCTGATTGCGCACATGATGGTGGGGTTGGGACAGTCCATGCTTTTTGCAGCAAAGGGCGGTGTATCCCCAGCCACCCTGCTGGACATCCTGCTGAAGTCCAACCTGAGCGCGCCCATGTATGCCACCAAGGGACAGGCTCTGCTGGAGCGTAACTTCCGCGCCAACTTCTTCGTGCGCCACCTGCTGAAAGACCTCACCCTTGCCGAAGAGGCGGCTCGTGAGACCAGCACCATCCTGCCGCTAAACGCGCTGACACGCGAGCTGTTCGTGGCGGCGATGCAGATGGGTTATGCCGACGAGGACTACTCGGCGGTGGTGAAGGTGATGGAGCAGCTGGCTGGAACGGAACTGAGCCAAAACCCTTAACCTGGAGGATACATCATGGCAGACCTCGTTTCGCGCGCGTTCAGCGCCTACCGGCAATTGCTCAGCGATATCGAGCAGGCGCAGGCAGACAGGATTCGTCAGGCGGCACGGTTGTGCGCCGACTGCCTCTCCCGACAGGGGGTCATCCATATCTACGATACCGGTCATCTGGTCTCGCGGGAGCTCATCAATCGCGTGGGTGGGCTGGCGGCAATGTCCTCGTTCAACTTCAACCTGTCGGTGGACAACCCGAACCAGTTCCGGCAGGCGCAGGGTGAGACAGGCAAAACGAGTTTCGAGACCGATGCGCTGATTGTTTCCGCCGCGCTCAAGCGCAGTCATATCCGATCGGGTGATGTGCTCATCATCGGCACGGTGTCCGGCAAGCAGACGATCCCGGTGGAGCTGGCGATTCAGGCAAAAGATCACGGCTTGACCACCATCGGCATTACTTCCATCCGCTACTCCTCGCAACTGCAGTCGGTGCATCCCTCCGGCAAGCGGCTTTTCGAGGTGGTGGACATGGTGCTGGACAACGGCGCCGACTACGGCGACGCGATGCTGGAGGTGGAGGGGATGGATCGCAGGATTTGCCCGGCTTCCGGCATCGGCGCGGCGATGGTGATGTGGGCGCTGGTCGCAGGCATTGTGGAGGAGATGGCGAAGCGCGTTACGCCGCCCACCGTGTTCAAGAGTATCAACCTGCCCGACGGTCCCGAAGTCTACAGGCAAACGGTGGACGACTACATCCGCAAGGGGTACTGAGCGATGATTAAGACCTACTTCGACGCACTCCGACAACAGATGGACGAAGTGGAGCGCACCCAGAGCGAGAACCTCCAGCGCGCAGCGGCGGTGATGGCAGACGCCATCGCCGGCGACCACATCATCTACGTGTTCGGAGCTACGCACGCAGGCATCCTGGCGCAGGAGCTGTTCTACCGCGCAGGTGGGCTGGCGTGCGTCTCGCCCATCCTGCCGCCCGGTTTAACCTGCGACGTACGTCCCATCACCATGACCTCGGTACTGGAGCGCCACTCCGGCTACGCGCAGATATTTATGAGCGAGATGCCCATCGAGAGCGGCGACGTGCTGATTGTGCACTCGGTATCGGGGCGCAATGCCGTGGCGGTGGAAGTGGCGCAGTACGGTCGCGAGAAGGGCGCAACGGTCATCGCGCTGACTTCGGTTACCTACTCGCAGTCCGTCACCCCTCGCGCTGGCACGAAGCGGCTGTTCGAGGTAGCGGACATTGTGCTGGACAACTGCGGAGTGATTGGCGACGCCGTCGTGGAGATACCGGGCATGAGGCAGAAAGTGGCGCCGACCTCCACCGTGATCGGCGCGGCAATGCTGAACGCGCTGGTAGCTCAGACGGTGGCGCTGCTGAAGGAGCGTGGGGTGGAGCCCCCCGTGTTCCTCAGTGCCAATCTGGACGGCGGCGACGTGCACAACGCCCGTCTCCTGCAAAAGTACCGCGGGAGGGTCACGTATCTGTGAAGCCGCAGGAGCGTCGGGGGATCGCCGTAGCCACCTTGTGTCCGCTCCCTTCACTGCGCGGGAAGGGAGCGGCAAATTCACGATGGCGTGCATATGCACAGCACCGCTCTGGGGGTTACTCCGCTCGCGATTCGAGCGTCAGCCTGGTCTCCAGCTCCTTACCCTCGCGCAGGAAAACTACCGCCACCGTGTCGCCGGGTTTGTAGCGGTTGAGGGCGTCCATGTAGTCGTAGATGCTCTCCACCTTCTGGTCACCAAACTGGATGATGATGTCGCCGGCGCGCAGACCTGCCTTCTGTGCAGGACTGCCCTCGCGCACACCGCTCAGGCGCATTCCTTTCACTTCCTCACTGTAATCCGGCACGGTGCCCACGTAGGTGCGGATACCGCGCTCCATTCCGCCCCGGCGAGGCGTCGCTTGCGGCTCGCTGAAGGTAATGCGCTCCGGCACACTGGCGATATAGTCGGTGACCTGCGCCACCAGCCTGACCACCCGCGCTGCGCCCGGCGCATTGATGGTCTCCGGTTTGTCGGCGGGCGTGTGGTACTCGCGGTGCATACCCGTAAAGAAGAACAGCACCGGGACCTTCTTGGCGAAGAACGAGGCGTGGTCGCTGCCTCCGAACCCGCCGCCACTGGTGGTCATCTTGAATCCGGCATCCCGGTTGAGCTCTTCCAGCAGCGGACGCCACGCCGGAGAGGTGTCCACTCCGCTCACGCTCAACACGTCATCGCGCAGACGACCGATCATGTCCATGTTCAGCATGGCGACCGTCTTCTCCAGCGGGATGATGGGGCGGTTGGTGTAGAAGGCAGACCCCAGCAGTCCGATCTCCTCGCCCGAGAACGCAATGAAGATGAGCGACCGCTTGGGCGGATTGGCAGAGAAGTAGTGCGCCAGCTCCAGCAAACCGGCAGTGCCCGAGGCGTTGTCGTCGGCGCCGTAGTGGATGGCGGGCAACTTGCCGTTGTACATCGAGCCGCCCTGCAATCCCCAGCCCAGATGGTCCATGTGCGCGCCGATAACGATGTACTCGTCCTTCAGCTTCGGGTCGGTACCCTCAATGAGTCCGATGATGTTAGCGGTGGCGCCATAACGCTGGATGACTTCCGTCTGAACAGTGGCAGAGGCTTGCAGAATCGGGCGGCTCTTCGGGTTCTGCAGAAGGTCATTCAGCGACACGCCACAGGCTGCCAGCAGTTTCTCCGCCGCAGCACGGCGCAGGGTGACCACCGGGATGCCCGAGTCGACGCCCCGTCCTGCCAGCATCCCCGACAGCGGTGAATCCTCCTTCTGCACGAGGACCAACGCCGCCGCGCCCTGCTCCTTTGCGGTACGCGCCTTCACACGCGCCGGCTGGTACGCACGAAGCAGGTTGGGCCCCTCGGTAACCGGGGGCGTTCCCTCCAGCGCAATCACCACCTTGCCTTTCACATCGACACCGGTGTAGTCCTCATGACCAGCGAGGCTGGACTGGATGCCGTAGCCCACGAATACCAGTTCGCCCTTCGCTGCGCCGGTGGTTGCCACCGTTTCGGGCATGAAGTCCTCGCGCAGACGCAGGGTGATGCGTTTGCCGTTCGCCTGCACCTCCAGCCGGTTCGTCTTTCCGGCTTCTGCGCCCACGTAGACGCGGAACGGCTGGAAGTAGCCACTGCCGTCCATCGGAGCCTGCAGGTCGTGATAGCGGGATGTGCCGATGGGCTTGAGACCGTACTCCGCGAAGCGCTCGGCGATGTAATGTGCTGCGGCTTCGTTGCCCGCACTGCCCGACCCGCGTCCCTCAAACTGTTCTGATGCCAGCACGAAGATATGTGCCCAGATGCGCCCGGAGTGGATGCCCGCCGTTCCCCTGCGCACGTCTGCCTGTGCAGCGCCCAACACTGCCAGCGCGGCGAGCAGTCCCAACAACACCGAGAGGCGGCGCCTCAACATGAACATACCCCTCCTCCAGTATTTCAGATGTCTAATAGTTTACTCTGAAGACGGCAGTAAAGGAAAGTGTCCGCACGCGGTACGGTGCTGTTCACTGCAGGGGCCAGCGCATCAACTCGTCCAGCAGAGCCTCTGCGGTGAGATCAAGGTGAATGGGCGTCACCGAGATCTTGCCCGCGCGGATGGCGGCGACATCGCTGTCTGGAGGCACGTCCTCGTTGGCAAGGCTGCCGGTCAACCAGTAGTATTTGCGCCCCCATGGGTCAACCCGAGCTTCCACCCGGTCCACATACTGCCGGGTGCCCTGTCGTGTCACCGCCACACCCTTCACCTGCGCCATCGTGCAATTGGGCACGTTCACGTTCAGCAGGGTATGCGGGGGCAACTTGTGGTCACGCAGTACCTCTGCCAGCTTGTGAGCAAAGTGGAGGGCAGCATCGTACTCTGGCTCTTCGTCCTCGCTGCAGCACACCGAGATTGCCACGGAAGGGATGTTGAAAATCGCCCCTTCCATCGCTGCCGAGACCGTTCCCGAGTAGGTGACATCCCAGCCCAGGTTCGCTCCCTCGTTAATGCCCGAGAAGACCATGTCGCACCGCCCGTTCATCACCACGGTGGTGCCCAGGGTCACGCAGTCGGACGGGGTACCGTTGGTGGAGTAAGCCAGCGAGCCGTCGTTCAGGTGCACGGTGTGGAGGCGAAGCGGCTTGTGGAGAGTAATGGCATGCCCGGAACCGCTGCGCGGACGCTCTGGTGCCACCACGAACACCTCGCCCAGCGGTTCCAGGGCACGCTTCAATATCAACAGTCCCTCAGCCAGGATGCCGTCGTCGTTGGTCACCAGGATACGCATAGTGGTCATATCTTAGCACAAAGCGCGAGGGCATTCAAAGGGTTACTGGTCCTCGGTCGGGACGACCCGTGCGCTGAGCCAGGCGTATGCCTTCAGCGTGCCGCTCACCTGTGGCGTGCCAGCGAGATCGCCTTCCAGCGCCACCACGTCCACACTGCCACCGTAGGTATTCACGAGCATCGCCACAAAGCCCTTGCCCGTATGGGGATTCTGCAGACGTTCCAGCTTCACGATGCGCCCCGTGAGCAAGGCATAGTTCGCCGCCACGTTGTCGCTTGCGCCTTCGTTGATCGGAAGCATTGCCTGAGGCGCCAGGCGCAGGGTGACCATCTCGCCGGTTTCCTCGTCCTCGGTCTCCGTCAGGATGCTCTGGTCGGAATCGAGATAAGTTGCCTCGTCCTCGAAACACCATACCTCCTGCGCGAAGGCGGCAATCTGCAGGGTGACCATGCGCGGCAAAGATTGCCACTGATGCACGTAGGTGGAGAAGTCCCGGAGGTCCACACTGAACGGGTAGTATCCCGATTCGGGGTCGTCGGCGCTCAGGGGGCTGCTCCATCCGTAAAGCGCACCGGTAAGCATCTGCTCATCGTAGCGCACCATTTCCACCGCCGCCGCCTGCATCCGCCCTGCGCCCCGGTAGTGGGGTTCCAAGTCCAACACCTCCAGCGAAGGCGTCTGTGAACCTTCAGCGGTTTCTTTCTCCTTCATCACCAGCCATATCTCCGCTCCGTTGGGGGCTTCCCAGATGAAGTAGGCTCCGTTCTCCACCTCGTAGCCTTCGCTCTCAGCGAGGATAGTGGGGAGCGCGCTGACCAGCGACTGCGCCTCATCATAGCCGAGGCATCGCGCGTGGGTTATCATCTCTTTCAGGCTCCTTTCATCCGCCGGGCATCCGTCTCGTCCTTTGAGGGAGGCAAGATGCTCAGGAGGGTTCTGCCGCACGTATGCTACAGGTGTTCATTCGGGGTGGTTCATACGTATTCCTGCAGTGCCTCAGCGAATTTCACCGGCGCGAGACGAACGGGTTGTCCCTCACCAGAAACCGCCACGGTTTGTCCTGCCACTGTCGAATGCCTATCCTGCCGGTCTGCGCCACCTGCTCGGGAGGAACTGACTCAGCGGCGATGATGCGCAGAGCGCCTTCGTACAGCGGACAGAAGTTGTGTGCGAGCGTGATACCCATCGCCTGCGTCAGTCTTCCCGGTCCTGAAGTCAACAGGCGGTCGTCCGATACCCCTCGACGCTGACGCATGAGTTCGATACCCTCTACTGGCTGCAGTGCACGGATAAGCACCGCCTCGCCAACACCTTCCGGCGCGGTGACGGCGTTGAGACAATGATGGGTATGCACGTGGTAGACATAGGCGAAGCCGGGTGGACCGAACATAGCGGCGTTGCGACGGGTTCTTCCGCGAGAAGCATGGTTCGCCGGGTCGCCCAGCAGGTAGGCTTCTGTTTCGACAATGATACCGGCGGTGATGTCGTCCTCGGTTTCGTGCAGAAGTATCTGTCCCAGCAAAGCGCGGGCTACCTCCAGCGTGGGCTGAAGGTAGAACTCGGGCGACAAAGGCGGATGGTGCGCGCACGGATTCGACATCTTCGCGGTAACCACATTGTGTGACTATGGCAGGGTTTCATCCTGCGGGCTCGTATCTCCTGCGGATGGGAGGCGCAGGGCAAGGAAGGACAGGGGCGGAAAACCCCGCCCCTGTTGTAGACCGACACTAGCGGTATTCAGGCACCCGCCAGCAGTTCTGCTGCCAGCCGCGCAGGACATTGGGGTCTACGCCGGTCCACCACTCCCACAGGTAGTCATCGGGAGGCGTGTCGCCCAGGTTCCAGCGCAGGGCGCCAAACGTGGCGCAGACCTTCATCGCTTTGGCGTGACCGTCCATGAACGTCCAGTTGCTAACGCCGTTGTGGCTGGTGAACCAGCCCTTGTTGCCGTCGAACCAGATACGCCAGCCATCCACCACCCATGTGCCCAGATCGTGGAAGTACTCGCGCGACTCCAGCACCTGAATAAGCGTGGCAGGGCGGGGAATGGAAGACATCTTCACGGGGTTGGGCAACCAGCCGCTTACGATCCAGCCGTTCCACCAGCCCACCGTGCCGCGGTGAGCCCAGCTGTTCGCGCCGGCGTACGAACGGCGCCAGCCGTGGTAATGCTCCAGCGTGGTCTCATCTGGTGCGGGCAGCGGGCGCACTCCGTCGTGCAAACCGCTATTTGCGTCGTCGCCCCAGCGCGAGCACTGCCAGTTCCAGATAGGCTCATTTGGTCGCTCATAGGAAGGACACAGGGAGATGCCGGTGTTCTTCACATAGGGCTGTATCGCCCAGCGCCATGAGTAGCAGGAGGTTCTGCCATTGGGGGCGATGGCGGGCATCCAGCCGGGATAGGGTAGACAGTCGTCGTAATCCTGATTGTACTGCAGGATTCCGAGCGCAATCTGCTTCATGTTGGACAGGCAGGAAGTTTTGTTCGCCTGCTCGCGAGCCCGCTCAAAGACAGGGAACAGGATAGCTGCCAGTATCGCGATAATCGCAATCACGACCAGCAGCTCAATGAGAGTGAAAGCATCTCTTCGTTTCACTTCAGCACCCTCCTTCTGTTGTGTTTTCGGCTAGCGTCCGGGCATTGGAGGAGCACCGGTGACGGGCGCCCCGCCGCTGCCGCCAGTAAGCTGCGCCTGCAGTCCGGGCGGTAGTGGATAGCCCTGTTTCATGGCGCGTTCCAGCACGGCGCGATCCTCGGGGGTCAGCTTACTGATGTCGCCGCGTGCCTTCTGGATGACGGCGTTCACCTCCTGCCCTATATCGCTGACCTCTGTGGATCTGCCGCCGCTCCACGCTCGCCACAGGAAGAAGCCGGCGATCAGCACGGCAATGACCACAACCGCTATCGCCAGGACCGGCGAGACCTCCTTCTTCATCGTGACACCTCCCAAGTAGTCTGGTCTATCGCGGTGTGGCGGGGGCGCCGTACGGTACGGGTGCTCCGTAGTTAGCAGGGGGCGTCCAGCTGGGCTTTTTGGGTGCCATGAAGCGCTGGTAGCTGAAGAACGCCAGAGCCACCGCCACGACGACCGCGATAACGGCTATGGCAATCTTTGCTGGGTTTGTGGTGTTTTGCATCACGATACCCTCACGCTCGTCCTAGGTTTGGCGCCGCCAGTCCCACTTCTGCACGTTGTAATACAGCCACATCTGGTCATCGCGGAACCATCTGGCGTGCCCGTCGCAGAAGACGTAATTGCGCCCACCCGAATGCTGTGGCTGCCAGTCGGGCCAGCAACGAGGACAGGTGTAGTTCGGGTCGAACTGCGAGGTCCAGTCCGGGTAACCGTTCCACCCCTGCATCTCGATCGCCCAGTTGGACTTGCCGCTATCCCAGAAGAGAACGGTCTCCGCGGGGCGCGGGATATAAGACCGCTTGGCGGCAGGTCCTCTGTACTCTCCCGAGTCGGCAATCCAGTTGCTGTAGACGTAGCTCACAGCATCGGTGGAGGTAGCCGGTCGCCACGCGGTAGCATATCCCGAAGGACATCCGAAGATGCCCACGTTCTTGATGTAGGGTAACAGGAGCGTGCCCCAGTTGGGAGAGAACTCGTTCGGGCGCTGTGTGGGACCGGTGTACCAGCCATACGGCTCACCGTTGGGCTTGCGAAGGTCCTCCCTGCAGGGCCACACCGACCAGCCGTCACAGTAGGACGGCTCGTTGGGATGACCGCGATATAGCTCCATGTACTGGTTATCGTAGTCCTGGCAGTACATGGTCGCTGCCAGCCCCAGCTGCCTGGTGTTGGAGAGGCAGCTTGCTTGTCGGGCTTTGGCACGTGCCTGCGCAAAAACAGGGAAAAGGATCGCTGCCAGTATCGCGATGATCGCGATCACGACGAGCAACTCAATCAGAGTGAAAGCAAAGGTGTTTCGTCTCATTTCTAGCACCCTCCCTCTAGAGTTGATGCAATGTGACCGCTACTGAACACACTGGCACCTCAGCTCACTTTTTGCCTTCACATCACCTCCTTGTTGATTCTTTTCGTGCGGTATTCGATATCTTCCTTTGACAAACTGGCACGGCAAAGCAAAAATGGTGTTGCACCTCTGGTCTCTTCCGCCTTCATCATAGCACAGTATCCAGAAAAACACAATGAGCAAGCACTCAGTACATGAACGGGTATTTACGAGGATCTACCCAAAAACAACTACCCCAACAGGCAACCTGTCGGGGTAGTTGTCGGAGGTGCGACAGAGAGTGCTGTCACACGTATTCGGACGGTCCCGGTTGCGCAATCAGCACAAGCATGGTATAGAAAACCATCGCGCCTACGAGGTAGATGGCAAACACCACATAGGTGGGAAGTTTGGGCACACTGATGGGCACAATCTCCACCGTCATGTTATCCTTGGAGACGGACGGGCTGGGCGGAACCGGCAGGTTGCCAGCATCCTGCGACGCCGGGTCTACTATGGTAGCAACCGACGCCGGAGGAGCCGATACCGCGTTGTCGCTGGGCGACGCCCATGTGTTCACAAAGGCAACCAGCGGGTGATGGGAAAGAACGTTTTCAATCACGATCGCGTGCGCTGGCGCCCCCAGCATCAGTGCGCCCAGAACGACGAGTACGCCGATACGCGCCAACTGCTTTTTCATAAAGGCACCCCCTGTCCCCGGCTTCTTGATGGTAGTCTCACAAGGCATGTAACTGACAATGATATAATACCTCAGGTGCGAAAATAACGCAAGAGCGAAACGAGTTCTTTCCCTTCGCTTTGGGGCGAAAGTGGGGGCGGGGCTTGCCCACCCCCAATCAAGAGCTACCGCCGGCGTCGGCGCAAGCCTGCCAGCGCAAGCACGCCGCCTGCCAGAGCCACAATGCTGGCGGGTTCGGGCACCACATGGATCGAGAAGTTATCGATCCATACCACATCCGCACCCGTGCCGGTTGCAGCATCATGTGAAAGGACGATGCCCCAACCGGTAAGGGAGGTGATACCAGAGATGGGGATACCGTTGTCCACCAGCACACCATTGTAGTACGAATACGCCTTGTTCTGGCTGAAGTCCCAGACCATCGTCAGGTTGACGAAGCGGTCGAAGATGGTCGGGGTGGAGGTGGCACCGGGGTTCCAGCCAAATGGGTGAGTGGCATTGGAAAGGTCCCACTGTAAGCCGTAGGTCGGCTCGCCACTGTCAAACCAGTACCACCACAGGTTCTGCTTCTGTGTTGGTCCGATGCGATAGATGTCGAACCTGACAATGACGATGGGCCACCCAGCAGCCAGTGGGTCGGCAATGGGACGCGCCATCAGCGAGTAGTCGCCCTGAGCGTCTCCGACCTCCAATCGCACCGCCTGTCCCCCAATGACCGGCTCTGGCGAGATGACTACACGCGCCTGATCGCCGGAGGGTCCACCACCTTCTCCCAGCCAGCCGTCCTGCCCGTTCAGTACGCCGGGACGGAACGTGGGCGCCTCGAACCCATTCGAGTCGTACCATACCAGCTGGGCACGCGCCGCGCCAGATGCCAACCCGAGGGCTACCGCCACGAGAAGAAACACCGTTCGTATTCTCATTATTCTGCCCTCCTTTCGGGTCATTACACGGAGTACACTCTAAGTATAAGTGCCAGTGCCAAAATGTGCAACAGGTATTTATGCGGGGTTTCGGGGTGCTGGCGCCCTCGGAGGGATTCGAACCCCCGACCTTCTCCTTAGGACGGAGCCGCTCTGTCCCCTGAGCTACGAGGGCGCCGTGGGGTTCCTGCTACTCATGATACTGCACTCCAGAGGCGAAGTCAAGTACTGGAGGGCGAGGACCCCTGCCGAGCCGCTCCGTGTCATTGCGAGGAGCGCAGCGACCAAGCAATCCCCTTTCACAACCCGCATGCCGTGGGGGATTGCTTCGCCTGCCTGAGGGCAGGCTCGCAATGACACGGCTCTCTGGAGGGCGAGGACCCCTGACGAGCCGCTCCGTGTCATTGCGAGGAGCGAAGCG
>Ga0116210_1002082_pt1 | contig 13008 bp, 9 predicted proteins | sample TshhotsprinmetaG_FD_94483 | JGI IMG/M metagenome (GOLD analysis project Ga0116210, IMG submission 94483) | Hot spring microbial communities from South Africa to study Microbial Dark Matter (Phase II) - Tshipise hot spring metaG | ecosystem: Environmental > Aquatic > Thermal springs > Hot (42-90C)... | reverse complement strand
TGGATCATAGCTGCCAGCGTGGTGCTTTTACCGCTGCCAGTAGGTCCGGTAACTATTACCAGTCCTCTGGGCTTCAATGCCAGCTCCTTGCATATTCGCGGTAATTCCAATTCATCAATGGTAGGTATTTTGGGTGGCAGAAGACGCACAGCCAAGCTGATGGAGCCACGCTGCTGAGCAGCGTTGCAACGTAGACGACCGACATCAGGCAAGGTGTAACCGAAGTCCAGCTCTAGCTGGCGGTGGAAGCGTTCTCTTTCCTCAGGCGTGGTTAGCTGTAGAAAAGCTTCGTTTACATCTTCGGGACTTAGCGGAGTAACACCATCTGCTGATACAAGAGAACCATCAATACGAAATATAGCCGGTGCCCCGGCAACTAAATGTAAGTCACTAGCCCGTCTTGTTTTACCTAACCGAAGTAACGAGAAAATATCCATCTTCCCTCTTTCCCACTCAGCGTACTTTTAAGAATATGGTTCCTAACTCAAGCATAAGAACTATCTTCATTTGTTATTACAGCATATTTGAGTATATTTACAGACAGTGTAGGTTTTTTTTGTCTCCAGTGTCAATATCCCAATGGTAATAGTAAGAAAGTCCTAACTAAGCCATTCAGACAAATTCCGAATTACAAAAATCTAAATGACAGAGTCCAAATTTCAAACGGGTGCATAAGTCTGTAGTCAGCCTTCAGTTGCCAGTGGACTGTAGTGCGACCCTTTAGGATGTGTTACCCTTCGCACGAGGCTGAAGTCTCGCACCATATTCCTTGTGGTTTCCTTGAATCTCCATTTACACTCCTGCCAATTTCATCGCGACGGTATCAAGGTAAACTCGGTACCTAACACTCTATGTTTGACTTCGCTAAGACCGGTCTTGAGAAAGGGACTCAGGGAGATTATTTAGAGGAAAAATTTGGTGGAGTCTGATGTTCAGATGCTGAAGCTCAATGTTTGGCTAGGTTCAGGGCTCAACATCGGGGTTTATTTCGCTAGGGAAAGGTCAAAAGTCAAGCCGGTTTCAGCGGAGGTGATGGAATTGATCCAAACTCGGGAGAATATGGGGGCATTGGTTATATCTTTCAACGCTCTCAGGTCTCGAGCATAGTCAAAAATATCATCCTCATCTGAAGCCTCTCCGGTCACTTTTATTGCGTTGCCCGTGTGACTGATGCTGGACAGGGTTACCTTATTTCTTGCCAGTTTCTCGATTTGGGTTAAGTCTTCGTGAAACCTAGCCCGTCCCCGTTCCATCGCAGTAATCATGGCGTCCAGCTCGCCAACGGTAGCCTGCAAAGAGTCAACCTGTTTTCGCAATGTCGTTACCTCACCCTGTTTTTGAAAAGCCTTAGTCTTAACGGCAGCCAGTTCTGAACGCAATTCTTCGGTATAAGCGCGATTATACTGGACGAAAATCATGCCGAAGACAATCAGACCGATGGCGATAACAGTACCAACAGGGATAAGGACTCGGGCTATGGAGAAGCGTGGAGGTATATAAGCCTCAGGCAGGGCATTGAAGTTCACCACAGAAGAATTTGGCCTTTCCTTTTCCATGGGCAATTCTTTGAGGGCGAGCCCGATATTGACCATGAATTCGGAAGGGTTGAAGCCCTCGGGAACTTCTACAGGCGAAGGCAATGGTGAGACCGCATAATTTGCTCCACCCACCACGGATGGCCAGTGCTCCTGCGCTTCTGCCAGTTCGCCGGAGACAAACACGGGCACAGTAGTATCTAAAGGCTTTTCCAGATGTGTGGAATTATAGAACATCACGGTTCGGTTAAATTCTTCAGAAATGAGCGGCAGCTTTTCTTCCAGGTATTGAGACTCCCCGGGCAGTGACAATCTGCGAACGACCTGTGGGCATCTGTCGGCTACGACCATAATATCAAGGTGGTCTAACCGGGCGTTCACAATGATGGCTCTGGGCTCGTTCGGGATTCGGCACAGCGCTAAAGGAGCCAAATCCATAAGATATGCTCTGACGCCGGCTTGTCGCAGTGTTCGCACCAGAGCATCCACCAGATTTCGGGGGAAGGTAGCCAGGAAAACGCGGCACTCCCCCTCGGAGGTGGAAGGCAGGCGCTGATATGCGAAGTAAACCTCTTCTAAAGGTGTGGGTATCGTTCTCCTTGCCTCACGCTTCACAGCTTCGGGAAGTATGGCGTCAGGCAGTTGAGGCAGAGTTATGATGCGATACAAGGAATCATGTCCACTTATGGCGGTGATAACTTTATCTGCCCGTGCTCCCGTCTGTTTGAATAGCTGCTTGACCTTGTCAGCGACCTGAGCTTCGTCAAGGATAAGCCCCTGGCTAACCATGTTAGGCTCTAAGGGGAGGCTTGCCCACTTATCTATCTGCTTGCCCTTCATCACCAGCAAGTTAATGCTGGTGTCTCTGATGAATAATGTGGTGATGCTCTTAGCCATGCCTGTTTATCCTCTAAAGCCGTAGACATTCAAATTGATGATAGCTGTTGTTTGCTCACTGATATCCATGCTTATGCTCTGTATCTCAGCACTCCATGGCCGCCTGAAGTCGTCTCCTGTTCTCAGGGCGTAAATAAACTTAAGGACATTCTCGATGCTGCCCTCGACATTTACTGCAAACGAGACAACAGAATAGGCGACAACCCCTGCTGTCCTGGTGCCGGGTGTGGAGAGGCTGATTGAGGTCAGTTCCAAGTTACAGTCCTCAGCAATTGCAAATAGGTCTTCGCCATATTCAATGCTCTCCACTGACTCAGGGAACTCGACTTTACTGCTGTCAAATAGTGATTGAGCTGCGCTCAGCTTGTCTTCCAGGTCTTTCTTACTATTGGTAAGAGTCTGCAGAAGAGTCTGCTGCGTCTTTATGTCTGTTCTCAACTGCTTCTGCTCTTGAGCTTGCCCGATGTAGGTTCTTACCAGCATACCGAAGACAACGGCGAAGACGACGATTCCTACGACCAGTAATGCCTTCTTACTTATTTTCATCACTGACTCAGCTTTTTCCGACTCTCTTTTCCAGTGTCGCACCGAATCAGAGGGCTATGTTCATAATTTCTGCTCTCTTACGCTTCGGCTTTGCCTGGGATGAGTCTCGTTCGGCTGGCAAGCCATCTGATTTCATCGTAATATACCATCATCTAGAAGGCTTGTCTAGGGGTGCAGTGACCGTGTAGGATACATTCATACAGAAATTATCCGCACTTTTGTCCCTAGTCAGAAGAGCTTGATTGCGTAGTTTGTGACAATGCTGCCCGTGGTCAGGTCGCTGCGGAAAGAAAGAACCATGTAGACCAAAGTGTAGATTTCCGCAACGTTGTTGTAGCCTCTCTGGGTGATAAGTGCTACAGTAGCTGACGTATCATAAGGCAATATGCAGTTAGTGGGCAAGACGAAAGTGTCAACGTCCAACCCATCGGTACTTGTCATTGGCAAGGCGTTGGAATAGGAGTTGAAAACATTGTTCGTGGGGTTGCCAGTGCTATTCAACGCCTGGCCGTTTACCCTTATATAGCAATTGTAGTAGTGCGCATCACCTTCACCGACATGATAGGTTATGTGGCTCTTATCGTTCTCGGTGATAACCGGGGGAGCCAGAAACCCGGTGATGGTGAAGGTTTCTGTGTCAGGGCTGCCACCAGCACCAACATACAGGAACTCGTCGTAAAGATAAAGCTGGCGTTGGGCAATAGCCGGGCTGCGGTAGAAGATAATCAGTGACCAGCCGGCATGAGTCCACTGGTACCTGCTCTGATAGCTGCTTTCATCGGGCTTCTTGTGGGCTGGAGTAGCTAATGGATAGCCTGTGCTCTGACCTGTCGGCGAATTGTCCTGGTTGTAAAGGGCAAACCAATAATAGTCCGAGCCTGTGCCTGACCTTCTCAGGTTTCTCACTGCGTCAGCATGCCCCAGGGTAAAGATAACCGAGCCAGTACCAGTGGATTTCATGGCATTTTCGATATATTCGCGGACAGTCTGCCCACTGGTGAGATTGAGGTTGGTGATATCCTTGAAGCACGAATAAGCCCAGGAGTCGGACGAGCCACTAGCGTCACTTGTATTCTTGAGCTGTACTCTGTCGGCGGTTACTGTTTGGGCATAACTGCCAACGCCGAACTTGACCTGGTTGATTTTGGAATTGGCTATAAGTTGCTCTTTTGTTCTCTGGCTGTAGCGCAGGTCGGTAATAGTTGCCCAGGTCCAGCCAGTCGGCCAGGTAGATTTCCAATAATAGTAATAAGGGTCTATCCACCCTGACCAGTAGAGATAAACCTTGTCTATCATAGCCTCTTCGGGAATCTTTCCCGGGGGCACCAGACCCGACGGAGGAATTGATTCAAACGGGATCCTGGTGACATTGCTGGTAGTTTCCATGTAGAGCCTATCTCTGGCGAATCTGTCATCGCCACTTACGGCTGTTGCCTTCATCAATGTATTGCCGGCGATAGCGTAATCGGCTGATATGGTGCCCTTGAGCCTGCGGAACTTGGTCTTGGCGCCATAGGCTTCAATCTCGACTTCGTCAGCTTTCGACTCGATTTTGTACAGTCGGATGCTGTCATCCCAGGTATAAGTGACCCCACTCACTCCGGTGGTATCCACCCAGGAGAATACAAGCTCGGGAATTTGCCCCGGCTCTGGTCCCGTGTACCGGAAGGTGAAGGTTACTACCATGGGTGGTCCAGTGACGACGCCGGGGAAGTTTCTGAGAAGAGGCTGAGAGCTAAATGTCCAGACCACAGCCTGCCCTCCCTTGTATGGGGAAATAGACGGGGGACTGTAAAAGCTTTGCCCCTGAAGGCTACAACTGCCGCTATACTCGCTATACTCAAAGCCAGGTGACAGCCATATCCCGATGGTCTTGACCCTCAAGCTGTCCCTCTCCGACGTGGTTGCCCAGTTAAAGGACATCTTGATCACATAGGTAGCAGCAGTGCTGCTGGGATAGCCGACTATGAGCAGCTTCTCATTAGTAATAATCTGCCTGGCTGTGCTTGGGCTCGGCGTGCTAATATCCTTGGGTATCCAGACGTTCTGGATAGTAACTATCACATTTCTGTTATTTACCGATGGTACATATGGGTAAGGATAGGAGGCGGAGAAATCATACGAGTCGTAGTTGGTACCGAGTAAGGCTTGGAGCTTGTCATTCTTGATGTGAAGCAGGGCATCTTCGACACCAGCATCGGCGGCATAAACCTTATCAATCTTTTGCTCGTATGTCCGACCGGTGTTCACGCCGGTCCCCATAAGATTCAGTGTGGGGGCAATGATGACTGAGCCTATAAGGAGCAGCAGGAGGGTGACAACCAGCGCCTGCCCCCGTTCATTTCTTATCGCTCTTCTGGCTATGGTCTTCATCGTTCCTCATTCCCCGTGATGCTAAGTACAAGTATATAGCAATCGTTCGTAGCGTCAATCACCAATCGGTAATAGTACGAATGTCCTAGAGAGGCGGGTATCTGTGAAACTTGGAAGCTGACTTTCACAGCCTGAGGCAGCTCGGTCCTTGTCCTTGTTCCTGATGGTTAGTTTGCCGTTCACGCGCGCCGGCCCTAGGCCCGAAGTCAGTCGGCTGTCTTGCTCTCCGTTTACAAGTGGTGCGTTTGCGGGACAATTTTTACCATTGAGGTCTATCTTGGTGTCGGAGTTATAGGTGAGTTTGCCTTGGACATCCTCAGAGTAGCGCGTGACCAGCTGAGTCACATTCGGCCAAGCTGCGATGGGCGCGTTGTACACAGCTATACATCCCTTGCATTCTTGGGGGATGCTCCTGTAAGCGTCGCCATTGTAGTCATACGCCTTTCCGCATACCGTCTCATCCCCACATCCAAGTGGACAAGCGAGCCCCAGGTTTCGAAGGTCATTTTGGAGATCCTGCACGTCTTTATCGTCAAGGTTTTCCTGGATAGTAATGAGGTGGTCCATTATGCTGAAACTTGTAACAACGATATACGCCTCTATTTGGGTTGCATTGCCTTCCCCGGTGGCAGTTGACATGATACGGTAGGTGTTGCCGCCCAGGTATTCTATGGTAACCACAACGCTTTTGCCGTTAATCAGAAGAGGAGCGTGGCTGGGCTGTGGATAAGTATATTCGTCACCGGGGGTTGTCAGGTTAGCTACCTCGGGTACCTGATTCTTTATCTTCCAAATGGCATCCTCAATTCCGGCATCAGCGCTGTAAAGCTCGTCAATGTTCTGCGCGCACACTCGCCCAGACTTAATGCCGGTGGACATCAAGTTCAGGACAGGCGTGATCATGAGCATCACGAGAGTGGCAAGTAATGCGTGTCCCTTTTCACCCGTCATCGCTTTCTTCAGAATATTTATCATGGTCTCACCCCCAAAGTACCGGACTCTGCCATATCGGTAGTATAGTCGTCGCCCTTTAATATGTCAATGCAGGTGGACTGGCTGGTACTTTTGTCATATTATTAGTCGCTGGAAAAAGCAAGAATCCCTCGCCTTTTCTAGTACTTTTTGGGGATTTTTTGAGACCCGGAAAATGAATTGGAGATTAACAAAATCCAGGTGGCAAATGAAGATGGCAGCCGGCATTTGCCGGCCAGCAATGCCGGTGAAGAGTTAGCACCGCATGGTCGCCAGATTTTGGTGGTTGCCCGATTCACCAGGCTGTAAATCAGGCGACTGCATTTTCCCATTCAGGTTTTGAGATTGTTCGGGGCTGCCTGAGCTTACGAAGGGCTCGGGCGTTTGGGATTGATGGCTGGCGCTACGATACGGGTTTGGGTACGAATCTGTAGACTCTAGTTTTGCTCACTGCGTGCTTGCCAGTGCCCACTGTGGCAGTGACAGTGAAAATAACCCCCTTGGCGATGCTGAGCGTAGCAGATTGTCCACCCGCAGTTATGGCAGCATAGGCAGACTTGCTTTCCGATGTCCAGCTACCCCTTGCGCCGCTCCCGCCAGCCGTAATGGTGATATTGGCTCCCGGGGTGGTTATGTTCCAGCTCCAGCCACCTGTAATCGCGCTGTAGGTGGCGCCGGTGGTGGCAGTGAGCGAGACACTGCCATTGGTACAGGTTATCCTGCCGTTGTCAGGCATCTCCCCGCCAGTAATCACGAACTTACCATTAGCAGGCAGGTTAAAGGCGCTGCCCCCGCTGACTTTGCAGTTGGTTTTAGTTTTGTCAGGGTTAACAACTTCAAACACAGGAATCCTACCAGTCTTTGTTAGATTAAGCACATTATTGACATAATGCTTTCCTCTGAGCCCAGAGCTATTCAGGCTAAACACAACTTTGTGCCTCTCATTGCTGGCAAAGTCGTTCCACTGCAAGATGAGAGGGAAACCTGAATCACCAGTTATGGTCATGTTTTGAGCGGAGTATACATAAAGGCTAACCCAGAAGCCTGCCTCGTCCACTTCTCTGACGGCGATCATATGGTTACCGCTCCGAGCGGTATTGGAAGCTATCTGGAAAATAAGCAGCGTAACAGTCGTGGTGATGATACCGACAAGCCCGATAGCTATAGACAGCTCGAGTAAGCTAAGCCCTCTCTCATTTTTCTTTAGAATTTTCATGATTTTCTTCAAAGTCCCTACCCCTGTCTGTTACCGGTCTGTTTTATAGCCTTCCAATGTGATTGGTACACCGTGAGCCCAGTACGTATTATTGTTAATAAAGGTATATATTATTCTCTCCTCACCGTTCGGTTTTTCGTACTTAATGACCAGTGCTATCTTCTGAAGTCCCTTGTCCGTGGGGTTTAAACAATTGTTGTCCACCGGACGGTTACTCTGGCTGTCCCAAGGTATTCCCACTATATCGCTAACAATTGCACCTGTGCAGTTAACGCTCCAGATAGAATATCCTGCAGGGATGCTGCTAATTTTTTGATAAGTTGGTTTGTAATTGTTGTTTGGTGACGCATGGTTGTAAGGCTGATCTTTGACATACTCCATCTGCCTTCTAGCCAAGCTTCCGGCAGTAGTTCGTTCATCAGCAACAACGAGAACCCTGGAGCCGGTAGCGAGGGCACTCATAAAGGCGACGCTGAGTATTCCTAACAGGGCTACGGCTATCAACACCTCAATAAGACCAACGCCTGGCGACTTGCCCTGAAGGCCTCTCTTTATTTTTTTCGTCAGCTTTTTTGGGGCTGCCATTTTCTCTACATAACCTCAATAAATGTCTGCCTGACTGTAGATGGAGTACATAGCTAGCATCATGGCCAGAACAATGAAACCAACCACTAGTCCCAGAATTATAGTTATGGCTGGCTGAATAAGCCCCACAGCCGTGGTGGTCTTATCATTGGCTTCAGCTTCAAAGCTGTCAGCTACAGTAACCAGTGTATGTTCAAGGTTACCGGTTTCCTCACCGACTTTGACCATTTGTGTCATCATAGGCAGGAACAGACTTCTCTTTGCCATAGGTCGGGATAAGCCTTCGCCTCTGATTAACTCTTGCTGAACGGCGGTGAAGTTCTCATCTACAACCGTATTGGTGATGCTGTGCGCAGTTATGGATAAGACTTCGGGAAGAGGCAAGCCGACCCTGATGAGCAGTGCCATGGTTCGGCAGCAACGGGAAAGTTCGCTGAGTTGGATAATGCGTCCAATCAAGGGCAAGCGAAGTAGTGTTTTATCGAGGCGGTATTTCCCGGCTGGCGTTCTGGTATAGGCATAGGCTAAAGCCGCAACAATTACAGACGCGAGAATCAAATATATTCCAAACTGTCGAAGCCAACCACTGAGGTCTATGAGTATTTTAGTAAGCTTGGGTAGCTCAGCTCCGACTTGAGTATACAGACCCATAAAAGTGGGAAAAACGAAGGTAATCAATACACCCACCACAGCAATGGCTACGAAAACTACGAGGATAGGATAAATCAAAGCATTTGTTATCTTCTTCTCAGTGGTGACTCCTTTCTCTATGTAGTCAGCCATCTGTCTGAGCACTATTTCCAAATTACCACCTTGTTCGCCAGCAGCGATTGCCCGATAGTACATTGAGGAGAATGCCCGTGGGTGTTTGCTGAGAGCTTTGGACAGCGAAGTGCCGCCACGGATGTCCGAAGCGACTTCGGCAATTATCTGTCTCAGGGTCTGATTGGTTATCTGTGCTTGTAACAAGTCCAGTGAGGTAGCTATATCAGTGCCTGATTCCAAAAGGAGAGCTAGTTGACGCGAAAACATAACTATTTCAGCCGGCTTGACGCGAGCAAGAAACGCCTTGAGTTTTTCTGTGTTAATCAAGGGACGAACTTGCCTAAGGCTGAGCACTCGATAGCCAACGTAGGACAAAAGTTCGGTGGCTGCCTGCTCGTTGGCAGCCGAGACCTTGCCCGTAATAGTCTTCTTATCTTCTTCAGCGTAAGCTACGTAAGTAAAGTCCATTTATCACCTCTTCAACGTCTAATCAGTAAAATAGGCGTTGCGTAATACCTCAGAAGGGGTAGTAATACGTTCCTTGACCTTACGCATGCCGTCTTTGAGCATAGATACCATACCTTCCTTGAGCGCCTGAGCCCGGATCTCGCTGGCGCTGGCGCGATTACAGACCAAGAGCCTTATCGGATCGCTCATAGTGAGGATCTCAAAAATGCCCGTGCGTCCCAGGTAGCCGGTATAGGAGCAGGACTTACAGCCGGTGCCGTAGAGGAACTTTGTTTGTCTCTCGCCCATCTCTTGTTCATAAGCCTTTTGCTCAACTAGGGGAGCTTCGATAAGGCGGGCGCAATCAGGGCAAATGCGGCGTACCATTCGCTGGGCAACAACGCCGATGACTGCTGAAGCTATTAGGAAAGGCTCTATCTTCAGGTCGAGGAGACGGGAGAGTACGCCGGCAGTCTCATTGGCATGGATAGAAGAGAGCATGAGGTGCCCAGTAAGGGCTGCCTGGACAGCTATGTTAGCTGTTTCGGGGTCACGTATCTCACCAACCAGTATTACATCAGGGTCAAGGCGAAGAATGGACCTCAGTCCACTGGCAAAGGTGATGCCCGCCTGTTGGTTGACCTGAATCTGGTTGATACCATTAAACCGGTACTCAGCAGGGTCTTCAATAGTGATGACGTTGGCGCCCTGGGTATCCAGGGCGTTGATGGAGGCATAGAGAGTGGTAGTTTTGCCGGCTCCGGTGGGACCGCTAATCAAAATCATGCCGTAGGGAGCTTTGAGCATATTCTGATATTTCTCCAAGCAATCAGGCAACATACCGAGTTCTGACAGTCCCAGGGTAGCCAGAGATTTATCCAGTAGACGCAGAACTGCCATCTCACCCCAGACGGTCGGAGCAGTGGCAACTCTGACATCTATCTGTCGCCCTTTTGTCTCAGTAGAGAATTGGCCATCCTGAGGGCGGAAATGGTCGGCGATATTCAATTGAGCCAGGATCTTAATTCGCGAGATAAGTGCTCGATGTACACTCAGCGGCAAAGACATGGTGTCTTGAAGGGTGCCATCTATGCGGTAGCGTATCCGCAATCGGTGCTCTTCAGGTTCAATGTGAATATCGGAGGCGCGGGCTTTGACAGCTTCATCAATTAGCAAGTTAAGCGCTTGAACCAGAGGCGTATCAGCAGTAAGGGTGGTGACAAGCTTCTCATCGGTCACTTCTTCTGGAACAGAGATGCTGGAAACGTGCTTTTCAATTTCGCTATAAGCTTTATAGTTGAAGTCAATAGCATCTCTAATTTCCTCGGCGCTGGCAGGTGTGGCTTTGATTCTCATTCGGGTGTGGGCAGCAAGAGCTTCCAAGGCAAAAATATCTGTGGGGTTTGCCATAGCCACTTCTAATGTCCTGCCGGATATGGTGAGAGGTATGGCAGTATACCGTCTAGCCATCACCTCAGGAATCAATTGTAATGCTTCAGGCTGGGGCATCTGCCTCAGCAACTTGGTGCGCTTTTCTACTCTGGCTGGTTTTTCGGCTGCCTTGGCTGGTAATTCTTCAACAGTAGGTTCAGCCGCAGCTTTCGTGCCTAGCCTTAAGATCTTTATGCGCTGGTGCTGGGCAAATCGTTCAGCCTCGGGAGAAAGGTCGGTGGATACCACAATGATCTTCTCATCCACGCCTGTTTCATAGGCTTTGGTGTCAAAGAGCATGACTCGCTCCAGACTGACCTCCTTCTCACCATCTAGGAAATCTATACCCAGCCTGCGTTCAACCTGACCGTTTTCAGTGGAAGCTAGTAGGTCGAAGGTATATTCGACTCCAGACCGACCCTTAACTTTGACATTTTCTTTTACTTCATAGCCTCGGTTGGTTAGGGATTGGATGAGTTCTCCTCTCGTGGCAAAGAGGACTGGTTCCTCAGTCTTAAGTGGCTGCACAGGTTTTGCGGTGAATAGTTGTCCAAATTTTTTCCCATCAATGACTTTTATCCGTTGTTTCAGAGCTATTTGTCTCGTCTCCTGACTGAGGTCAGGAATGGCGATAAGAATGCGGTCAAGTATTCCGCAATCGTAGGCTTTATTGGCAAGACTGAAGATAGCGCCTATTTCTGCCTCTCTGTCACCGCCAGAAACTATGCCGATGGCAATAATAAAGCGAGTAAAGCCGTCGTCTCTTTGAGCCAGCATATCAAAGGTGTGCTGAATCCCGGATTTCCCAATGAGCCTGGCACCCTCGGCGACAGAGTAGCCCTGCTGCTCTAAATACTCTTTAATCTGTGCTTTTAATCCTGGGTTAATTTCTACTTGCTGCATCTCACCGTCCTTTTCAGCACTCCGAGCAAACTGTAATTTTTCTCGTCAGCTAAAGTCAACGTTACTCACTGCTTCCTAATCCGTACCGATTATACTCAATGCTTACACGTATACCCCTGTGTGCGCCGAACATAAATACAATTTAGCATGTCTTGGGGGTTTGTCAATAGGACTTTTGGGGGATATCCTTCACGTGTGAAAGTTGTTTATGTTTCCAATATCGGCGAATTTTACATTGGAATTTTAGAGTCGACGGTTTAACCGAGCAATGAGGAATTTCAAAATCCAAGTGCCAAAAATAAAGCCCAAATGACAAAATCCCAATGGCAAATGCTGAGGTTGCACGATGAATTAGCATTCCCAGTTTGGGACTGAAGGTTTGAACCTTTCTCTATAGAAGGCTAATTTAGATGTCCTTGAATTCGTCAAGAGTTCTGCGGGGTTTTACTTCGGGCGTAATCCAACCACTGTGTAAAGCGAGAGCCACAGCATGGGCTCGATCGTTGGCATTGAGCTTACGAAGGATAGCGCTAACATGGTTCTTGATTGTCTGTTCACTGATGGACAAAATATGCGCGATTTCTTTGTTAGAATGTCCCTCAGCAATGTAGGTGAGAATTTGCGTTTCCCTTTTAGTGAGGGGGGCTGCTACCGCTTGCATAGTTCTGGTGAAGCCACGAAATTGATTCAGGACCTGTTTGGCAACTCTGGGTCTGGTGAACAGAGATTCGTTTATGGGGTATTCGCCGCTGTAGGCACGTCTTATGGTGTTGGCTAACTCATCAGCGGTAGCCTTTTTACTTAAGCAACCGGCGGCGGCAGTTTTAATAATCTCGAAGAGTTCCTCGTCGCTGGGGTCGGGACTCAGGACTATGACTTTGGTGGTTGGATAATACTGGGCGATTTTTCGCCCCAATTCAATTCCGCTGAGGCTAGTTAGGTCGGAGCCAAGTAAGCAGACATCAGGAAGATTAGCTTCAATTAACTCCAGTGGATTCTGGGTAGGGTCACATTCCAGCACCTCGAAGTCCGGCTGACGAGACAGAGTCTGGCGCACTCCAGCTCGGAATAACGCTTGTTCATCAATTATCATTACTTTAATTTTATCCATCAGCTATCTCCCGGTGCAGCTTGGCATCTTGACTGCGACCTTCTTATTTTAGTTCCACAACCTTATCGTACAACGTAGAATGCGGGATGTCAAATTCATATTGTGAGGCTGGAAAAGTTAAGATACATATGCGACATTAGGGGGTAATGGGTCACGGTGCAAGAGCATATCCTCTGTTTAGTAGAATACGGGGATTTTATAGTAGGAGGTTTCAGGATATGCTCTTC
>Ga0116210_1002076_pt1 | contig 13047 bp, 10 predicted proteins | sample TshhotsprinmetaG_FD_94483 | JGI IMG/M metagenome (GOLD analysis project Ga0116210, IMG submission 94483) | Hot spring microbial communities from South Africa to study Microbial Dark Matter (Phase II) - Tshipise hot spring metaG | ecosystem: Environmental > Aquatic > Thermal springs > Hot... | reverse complement strand
GAGGGACCGGGGCAGATTCGCCGGTTAATTGAACTCGGCGCCCGCTTCGACATGGAGAGGGATGCACACGGCAACCCCATGCTGGCGCTCGGACGGGAGGGCGGACACTCGCGCCATCGCATCCTGCACTATGCCGATCAGACCGGCTGGGAGATCGAACGCACCCTGCTGGAAGCCACACGCCACCACCCGCGCATCACCATCTACGAGCACTTCTTTGCGCTCGACCTGATAGTGCACGAGGGGCAGTGCGTGGGCGTGTGGGTACTGAACACACATTCCGATCAGCCCGAGGCGTTTCTGGCACGGGCGGTTCTGCTGGCAACCGGCGGATGCGGAAAGGTCTATCCGCACACCACCAACCCGCCCATCGCCACCGGCGACGGCATCGCCATGGCGTTTCGCGCCGGCGCCTGCATCGCCAACATGGAGTTCATGCAGTTCCATCCCACCACGCTGTATCATCCGGCGGCGCGCAGCTTCCTCGTCTCGGAGGCGGTGCGCGGCGAGGGGGCGGTACTGCGTCTTCCTGATGGCACCCCCTTCATGGAGAAGTACCACCCGATGAAAGACCTTGCCCCGCGCGACGTGGTGGCGCGCGCCATCGACGCGGAAACCAGACGGCTGGGCATCCAGTGCGTCTACCTGGATATCACCCATCGTCCCGAGCAGTTCCTGCGCCAGCGCTTCCCCGCTATCTACAGCAGGCTGGAGAGCGTGGGCATCGACATGGCGCGGGCGTGGATACCTGTCCTGCCGGCAGCGCACTACATGTGCGGTGGTGTGCAGACCGACCTGCAAGGCAGAACCTCCATCCCCCGCCTGTATGCCGCCGGCGAAGTCGCCTGCACGGGCGTGCACGGAGCGAACCGGCTCGCCAGCAACAGCCTGCTGGAGGCGCTGGTGTTTGCCGACCGGGCGGCGATGCACGCGGTGCAGGAAGGCTATATGCAGCCCACTGTGCCCTCCGCGCCGACGCCGGACGTGCTGGCGCAAAGCACTCCATCCTCTCCGAACAGACCCGAAGCGGTGCGCAAGCGCCTTCATGCGGTCATGCAGGGGAAGGTGGGCATTGTGCGGTGCATCGCCTCGCTGAACGAAGGGTCACGGGAGCTGGCGGACATCGAGCGGGATGCTCAGAGCGCTGTGCAGGCGGAACCGCGCCGTGTGGAGGCATGGGAGGACTGGAACCTGAGCATCGTGGGCAGACTGGTCGTACAGTGCGCCCTGCGTCGTCGCGAGAGTCGCGGCTTGCACACGCTGGTGGACTACACCGAGCGCGACGACGCGAACTTTCGGCGCGACACCGTGATTTGTCGGGAGCACGTCTAGCCCATCTCCTCCAGCGTCCAGACAAACATCTTCAGCGGCAGGTGTCGGGCGCTGCGCTGCTCGCGCAGGGAGTCCAGCCCCTCTCGAATACGGGGCAGGTTCTGTGCGGGCGTCGCGCAGAACACGACGCTGTTCCAGCCGGGCCAGATGGGGGTGTTTTCGCGCGGACCGCTTTCGCCTTTGCCGGTGGCGTCGCGCAGAACCGTATAGCCGGGCGCGCCCGCTTCGTTCAGTATCTCGGTGACCTTTGCAGTCACACCCACATCGCAGACAATCAGCACCATCAGAATCTGCTCCATACTCTACCTCCCGGCGCAAGAGTGTGGCAGAAGAGGGATGCGCTCCGGCACATCCCTCCCGTTTGCTGGAGTAAAGGAAGCTTACACATCCTGCAGAGACCCGGACAGGTACGCCTCGTATGCGGAGAGATCGAGCATTCCGTGTCCGGACAGATTGAACAGGACGACCTTCTTTTCACCCGCTTCGCGCGCTTTGATGGCTTCGTCGATGGCGGCGCGTACGGCGTGCGAGGACTCCGGTGCGGGGATAATGCCCTCCGTTCGGGCAAAGGTCAGCGCCGCCTCGAAGACCTTCGTCTGCGGGTAGGCAACCGCTTCGATCAGCCCCAGATGGTACAGATGGCTGACGGTGGGCGCCATGCCGTGATAGCGCAGACCGCCCGCGTGGATTTTGGGAGGCATGAAGTCATGTCCCAGCGTGTACATCCACATCAGCGGTGTGGTCCTGGCGGTGTCGCCGAAGTCGTAGCGCAGTTCACCCGCTGTCAGAGTGGGGCAGGCGCTCGGCTCCACAGCCACCACACGGTACGGCTTGCCTTCGGTAATCTTCTTGCGCAGGAAGGGGAAGGCGAGACCGGCGAAGTTGCTGCCTCCGCCCACGCACCCGACGAGCACGTCGGGTTCTTCGCCCGCCATCTCCATCTGCTTGATCGCCTCCAGCCCGATGACCGTCTGGTGCAGGCACACGTGGTTCAGCACGCTGCCCAGCGAGTAGCGGGTGTTTTTGGAGTGCAGGGTGTCCTCGATGGCTTCGCTGATGGCGATACCGAGGCTTCCGGGGCAGTCGGGGTCCTCCCTGAGCAGTTTGCGCCCGAACCCGGTGTTCTCGCTGGGGCTGGGGTATACGGTAGCGCCCCACGTCTCCATCATCATCTTCCGATACGGTTTCTGGAAGTAACTCACCTTCACCATGTATACGGTGCACTCCAACCCGAACAGACGACACGCCAGCGACAGAGCGGAACCCCACTGTCCAGCGCCCGTTTCCGTGGCGAGGCGCTGAATGCCCGCCACCTTGTTGTAGTATGCCTGCGCCACAGCGGTGTTGGGTTTGTGGCTGCCAGCGGGGCTGACGCCTTCGTACTTGTAGTAGATGTGCGCAGGGGTCTGCAGCTCCTTCTCCAGGCGCACGGCGCGCAGAAGCGGAGTGGGTCGCCACAGGGCGTAGATTTCGCGGATTGGTTCGGGTATCTCCACCCACCGCTCCGGGCTGAACTCCTGCATGACCAGATTCTCGGGAAAGATGGGCGTCATATCGTCGGGCGTTATGGGTTGCTGGGTCGCCGGGTGCAGGGGTAGGGGCATTGGCTCCGGCAGGTCGGTCAAGATGTTATACCAGTGTGTTGGAATATCTGCCTGGCTCAGAGTAAAGTGCGTCGTTGTACTCACTGACAACCCTCCTTGCTTGTCATACCTGTAGTCATGGCGTTGGCGCAGATGGCGCCGGCTTCTTTTCCTCGGGTGGGGTATTCGCCGTGTTGGTTTCACCCTGAAGTATCTGTTTCAGTTTCTGTTGCTGTTCCGGCGTCAGTATCCTGTTCACTTTATCGTCTATCTGTTTGCGCAGGTCCGCCAGTTTTTCCTTCCTTTGCTGTTCGCTCCAGCCTTTCTGCTCGGTTTCCTTATCGATGGCGCGGATGGCGGCGCTCTGCTCGCGCATCACTGCCAGCAGTTGCTGGCTCTGCTGCTCTGTCAGCTTCAGCGCCACCGTCAATCGGTCCACCAGCATCGTTTCGGGATCGAGGTTGCGCAGCTTTTGCATCTGCTGGGGCGTCAGCACCGACTCGAGCTTCTTCTGCAGGTTCCTGCGCAGGTCTCGCAGTTGCGTCTGCCGTTCTCTGGCAGAGAGCTTGCCGGTCATCAGTTCCGAGTAGGTCTTGTTGTGCTCGGCGAAAATCTGGCGCACCTTCTGCTCCTGCTCAGGGGTCAGCGCCAGCAATCGGGTGAGCATGGACAGGGGGGGAAGCGCAGGGTCGGGCGCAGCGGAGCGGGTGAACTGTTGCGATGCCTTCGCGTTGCCCGAACCGTTCGGTGCGTCCTGCGCCAGGGTCACCAGACCGATGACGGTCATCGTCATCAGTAACAAACAGGACTGAAGCACTCTTCTCATCCACGACCTCCTTCTGCAGAGGGAAAGTATGGCTGCAGGGCTAAGTGTATCATACATCGGGCATCGACACAACAGCAAGATTTCGGGGAAGGGGCACCCATGCGCGTGGCGTATTTCGACTGCTTTTCGGGCATCTCCGGCGATATGGCGCTGGGGGCGCTTCTATCGGCTGGCGCGTCCGAGCAGGCTTTGCGTGAGGTGTGGTCCAGTCTGCCCATCGCGGGCTGGGGCTACCGGTTCGAGAAGGTAACCGTCAACGGCATCGAGGCGGTGGATGTCACCATCGATTCCGGCGAAGAACAGCCGCATCGTCACCTGAGCGATGTGCTGGAGATTATCGAGAAGAGCACGGCATCCGTTTGGGCGAAGGGCTGGGCGCGCGCGGTGTTCGAGAGTCTGGCTCAGGCGGAGGCGAGCGTGCACGGCACCACGCCGGAAAGAGTGCACTTTCACGAGGTGGGCGCAGTGGACTCCATCGCCGATATCCTCGGGGTGTGCGTGTTGCTGGACGACCTGGGGGTGCAGCAGGTGGAGTGTTCGCCCCTGCCCGTCTCGCGGGGGTTCGTGCGGTCGGCACATGGGGTGATACCGGTGCCCCCGCCCGCAGTGATGGAACTGCTCAAAGGGGTAGAGGTCGCTCCCGACGACGAGGTGCAGGGCGAGACGGTTACGCCGACCGGTGCCGCGTTGATGGCGACGCTTGCACGACGTTTTGGTGGATACCCGCGGATGCGCATCGAGGGTACGGGCTATGGCGCCGGCAAGAAGCGCTTCGGGGCTCGTCCGAATCTCCTGCGTGTGGTGGTGGGCGAATCGGTGCCGAACCTGCCCGCTCAGGAGACGGTGCTCCTTGAGGTGAACCTGGACGACATGAACCCCGAATGGTTCCCCGAGCTTCAGCAGAGCCTGCTGGAGGCGGAGGCGCTGGATGTATACTACACGCCCATCGTGATGAAAAGAGGTCGCCCCGCAGTGCGGCTCAGCGTGCTGTGCGAGCCGGGTAAGGAGATGCGCCTCATGGACATGCTGTTCCAGCACACCACCACGTTCGGCGTGCGCTTCAGCCGGTGGCAGAGGCTCTGTCTGGAGCGGCGCTGGGAGGCGGTTCAGACACCGTACGGCGAGGTGAGAGTGAAGGTGGGCAGCTGGCAGGGCAGGGATGTGTCCGCATCGCCGGAGTATGCCGACTGTGCCGCCCGTGCGCAGGAGCATGGCGTGCCCATCAAAGAGGTGTACGCACAGGCGATGAGCGCTTATCGGGAACGTTCCGCATGAAGGCACTCGAGCGGCTCAGGGGAATCGTCATCCGCGCCAGTGCGGGCAATTACACTGTTTTCCATGACGGACGCGAGGTGCTGTGCTCTCTGCGCGGCAACCTGAAGAAAGAGCTGGTGATGACCGAGAGCGCCAGCCGCGCCCCCCGTGTGGTTCAGGCGAGGCGCAAGCGGTTGACCAACCCCGTGGCGGTCGGGGACACCGTGTGGTTCCATTTCACCACCGCGCATCAGGGCGTCATCACCGAAGTGGAACCGCGCCGGTCGGCTGTGGTGCGGTTCATACCGCGCACGAAGGAGGTGCAGGTTATCGTCGCCAATATCGACCTTCTGCTGGTGGTGTTTGCCGTGCTGGAGCCTCGATTGGACCCGTGGCAGCTCGACCGCTTTCTGGTTGCCGCCTACGCCAACGGCTTGACCCCCGTTATCATCGCCAACAAATACGACCTGCCCATCGAACCGCAGACCGAACACCATTTGCAGGTCTACGCCCGTTGTGGCTACGAGGTTATCCGCGTCAGCGCGGAGCGCGGCGACAACATCGACCTCCTGCGAGAGCGCCTGCGGAGCCTGATCGCCGCGGTGTGCGGTCCGTCGGGAGTGGGCAAAAGCAGTATCCTCAACGCCCTGCAACCCGGGCTGGGGCTGAAAGTGGGGCAGGTCGGTGAGGTGACGCACAAAGGCAGACACACCACCACACTGGCGCAGCTGTTTCGCCTGGGTGAGGACAGCTGGATTGCAGATACGCCCGGAATGCGATATCTCGAGCTGTGGGCAGTGGACGCCGTTACGATCTGGCAGGCGTTCCCCGAGATACGTCCGCACCTCGGGCAGTGTCGTTTCCCCGACTGCCAGCACGATACCGAGCCGGACTGTGCGGTTAAGGAGGCGGTGCAGGCGACGGGGATAGACCGGCGTCGCTACGAGAGCGCTCTGGCTCTGGCGAGGGAGGCAGCTGAAAGCCCCACTGCTCGAACATTCGCGTGATGCGCCTGTCGCCGGTGATTTCCACCAGTGCCTCCACGATACGGGCGTCCTTCTGACGGTCCGAAAGGGCTTTCAATCCGAGCCTGCCCTCGCGGTTGCGCCGGAACAGTTCCGCCCACACCCGGCTGCCGTAGCGCTGAGCCACCGTGTGCAGGATGTCGTGCGTCATCGCCTCCCCCAGCATCCGCTGAGCCGCGGACTGCTGCCGAAAGTCGCTCTCCGCCCACTGCAGTGGGGTGGGTGGTGAGGTGAAACGCCTGCGAAACTGCTGGGCGCCGGGGCGCAGGGCGCGCTGATACCACACATCCGGGAAGGCGGTATCCCCAGCCAGCTTGCCCTGTTCCTCGATATAGAGCACCGCACCGGTGTGCAACCAGTGTGGCAGTGCTTCACCCGCGCCGTGCAGGAACACCCATTTCAGCTCGTGCGCCTCAACACCGTCTCCGCCGGACTCGTAGCGCAGGTTGTACGGTCCCACCCGCCCGGTGCTCGCAATCCACGTTTCGGGGCGAGGTCCGCCCCACGTTGCCCCGCCGTATCCGGACAGCTGCGCCGGCGCGGTCAGCGCCACGAACAGCGCGTCCTCCGGCTCGTAGCCACCCACCACCTGCCGCTCGCGGTCGTAGATGCGCATCAGCAGAGCCAGATACTCAGGCAACCACCGCCGGTAGAAGGGGGTATCGGGAATGTGCAGGGTCATCCGGCGGTAGCTCGCCGTGAGCCATCGCGTCTCCAGGCGCGGGTGTCTGGCGGTGACGATAGCCACCCTGTCGGTCGGCATCTGAAAGCGTATCACGGAGCCTTCGCGCACGCGTGGCTCCGGAACCACTGATTCCACTTCGCCTGTGCCATCTGGCAGGTGCACCTCCACCGTCATCTCGCCCTGCGCTTTGCCCGGTATGGCGAGCGACCGGAAATAGAAGCGTTCCTTCCGGTCGGGGGCGTAGCGGGTCATCGGCACGTTGTATGCGGCGTCCAGCCAGCGGAAGCGCACAGTGGCTTGTTCGCCTGTTGGCTGGAGCAGGAGCACCTGTGCGTGCCGCAGTTCGAGGCGGGAGAGGTACTCGTACACGGGCGGTAGAAGCGAGTAGCGCGCGCCTTCCACCGCCAGCCCGTCTGCCGTGAAAGGCACCGGCAGGGCAACCGCGCCGCGCACGCCGACCTCCACCTCTGCGCTGCCGTCGGGATTCAGGCGATACGTCCACTGCTGTTGCGGTGGGGCGGGTTTCCGCGGGAACATCTGCATGCTCAGCGCAGCATGGAAGGCTCCGTCCACGCCGTCGCGGAACCCCTCGTGCCACATCCTCAGCCGATACTCACCCGACGATAGCCGCGCTTCGATGAGAGGGAACGTCTGGGGCTCGTCGCCGTCCAGTTGCCAGACCCTGTGCCAGCCGGAGCCGGCGCGGCGCTCGAGGCTTGCCCACACCGCCAGTCCGCGCGTGTCGAGGCGCGCCTGCAACCACCAGCCATTTCGTTCTCGTGGCACGGTGAACCGCAGCTCGCCCGCCTGCTGGTCGCTGTGTGCGTCCACCGGGGTCAGGTGCACTCGCCAGACGTTCTGCGTTAGCATCTCCAGCGTAACGTCGGGAGGCGGCGGTCCGGGCAGCCGGAACTCGAACTCCGGTAGATTTCCGTCCAGCTGGCGGTACAGCTCGGCGATGCGCGTCTTCGCACGACGTCGCAACGGTAAATCCGCCCGGGAGATGTCCACCAGCCTTTTCCATGCCTGAAGTTCCAGGTCGGCTCTGCCCACGGCGTGCGCCATCTCTGCCCTGAGGGCGTAGATGCCCGGGTGGCTCTCGTCCATCTGCAGAGCCTGAGCCAGCCGCTCCGCACACTCGGAGGACTTGCCAGACTTCCAGAGCTGCTGCGCCTCGCGCACCAGCGCCGACGCCCTCTGCAAACGAGCTGTTGCGGCTGGCACTCCGTCGAAAACCAGCTGTGCAGGAGCCTGCACGCGGAATGCCGAACGCGGATGGCCGGACAGATGCTGGAGGACGAAACGCATTTCCGATGTGAGGTAGTGATACACCTGCACGCTCTCCTGTGAGCTGTCCTCCAGCAGGTAGGGGAGGCTGGTCAGCGGCACCAATCGTCCGCTATCGGTGTCCCTGAGCTCCCCACCAAGGTACACCTCATCGCCGAGGTTGCCATCACCACCGTCCTCCACCACAATCCTCAGCGGCGCCGAGCCGGTGAGCGGAACCTCCACCCGGTTTTCCACACCCTCTCCCGGAGTGAGCAGGCGCGTTCTTGCCCGAAGACTGGCTCCCTCGTAGAACGCCACGCTGACGGTAGGCTGATGGGCGGATGGCGAGCGCAGGGCGCACCATGCCTGCAGGGTGTATCGCGCGCCGGGCACCGAAGGAGGAAGCGCCCGTTCAGTGTTGCTGAAGGGAAACCGGTAGGTCACCTGCACCTCGCCGTGCGGCACCGTCGTTGCGGGGTAGGGCGCCCCGTTCAGCATGGGAAGGTCGATCGTGGCAGGGGGAGTCAGCCACTGTATGGAGAACGGGTTCCAATGGCGCAGAGATACCGATCCACGAGCCGTGCGTGCCCTGAGGCTGGAGAATACCGCATGCTGGAAAAGCCTTCCTCCACCGCCCTGCGACAGGCGTATCTGCACCACGCTCTCCGGCTGCAGGTCTACCGGTAAGCGCGAGACCGTGCGTCCGTTCACCCAAAGCTGCGCCCCATGCAGGTCTCCTTCCAGCTTGAGGAAACGGTGCGTTTGTGCGAAGGCGCGTTCTGCAGACCGCTGGCGCCGCTCCACCTCCTGCCATTGCGCCAGCCAATCCGCGTAGCGCATTCGCGAGCCCGAGATGGTACCCAATCCCCGGCAATAGATGCGCCCCTGAAGCTTCAGCGGCTGTCCGACGATGTTGCGGTCCTTGCGTGTGGAAATCCACTCTTGCAACACCTGTTCGTGAAGGTCGCTCAGCCAGATGGTGATATTGCCGGAGTCGTCCTGAATACGTGCATCGCACCAGTTGCCCCAGTCACCACCGTGACCGTCGCCGGTGTCGGCAACCTCCAGCGTCAGAACGTCAGTCGACTGCAGTGGGATGTGAAGGAGGATGGGGTTGTCGCCGGGCTTCATGACAGGGCTTTCGTACACCTTCTCGTTGCCGACGAACACCCGAAAGATGGCAGCGCCCGGGCGACCGAGTACCCCGTCATCCACGCCGATGGTAGCGCGAAAATGCCATCGTTCTCCCACGTGCGCGGCAGGTTGGGAGAGCATCAGCGTGAGCAGAAGCACCCATACGCCTATCGCCCGCCCAATACCGATGAAGGCACAGAAGACTTTCCTCATCGTGTGCGTCTACTCCACAAATACCGGTTGTGTCCACGCCCGGGCGAAGCCGTCACCTACCGCTTCCACACGGGCGTAAACGCGCGCCCTGCTCAGCGAGAAGGTCGCGGTGGAGCCTTTCACCTCTTCCAGAACCTCGCCCTGATGGGAGATGAGTCGTAACGCCTTCGCGTTGCCGGAGCGCACGAACCAGAAACCGTCCTGCACCGCAATCTCCTCGAGCACCGCGCCCGTGGAGGCGTAGAACCGCCCCGTCTTCAGCGCTTCCAGCACCTCCGCCTTACTGCGCTGGCGCACATTGACCATGTTCCACGCCGAGCCGATCTGCAGGATTCGGTGCGTGTCTTCGTTGGCGTAACCCCACAGCTGTCTGCCCGCGGACAGCAGGCGGTCCCAGCGGTCGGTGGCGTACGGGCTGCCCTCCAGATACTCGATAACGTTGTTGTAAATCTCGATGCCGTGGAAGCGTTCGAGACTGAACAGCTGCGCGTCGCGCCAGTGGTTGAAATCATCGCCCCAGTTGGGATGGTTCAGAATCACCAGCCCGTCTGCCTGCAGGGTCAGGTCGATCACGCTCTGGTAGCTGAGGTCGCGGGGCAGGGTGGTCGTCACATTCACGCGCAGGATGTGCTGCTGTGCGCTGTGTTCCACACCCGGCAGGAACAGGATTTGCGGGTAGCGTTCTTCTGCCGGAGTTGCCACTACGTCGTGGTCGGTGAGTGCCGCGTAGTCGTAACCGCGCCGGATGAAGGCTTCGAGGGTCTCGTCAGGGGGGAGTTCCCCGTCGCTCAGGGTGGTGTGCGCGTGCAGGTTTCCCTTGAGCCACAGAGGATAGCGCTGCGCATACGGGTTCAGGCGAATAGCCATGTGGTCTCCTGTGGTGTGATGTTGAAACCCCTCTCCCGACGGGGCGAGAGAGGGGCGCACTTCGCTGCACTGCCTATTTCAATCGAGCCTTCTGTTTGATGGCGGCAAGTTCCTTCTCGGTGACCGCTTTCACCGAGCCGTCCGCATACCCCACCAGATACTTCTTGTCCTTGTGCGGAACCGAGTCGAAGAGCACCACGACCTCACTCAGTTTGGGATACATGCTGAGAGGTCGCCACGTGACATGCGGATTGGTGCGGTACTCCTTGCGTGTGACAGGACAGGTCAGCACATACTTGTCGGCAGCATAGTCCTGCAGAGCGTCACTCAGCTTCTGCGCAGTGGTAGCAGGCGGAAAGACGTTGTCCCACTCCTGTACGTAGGTCTGTATCGCCTTGAGAGCCTTCTTCATGTGTGCACTGCACTTCTGGCTTTCCGGTGACATCTGCGCCCACGCCAGTGAGAAAACAATGACGGTTGTCGCCAGCACAACCGCGAATCGTCGCCAGTACATCAGCTTCTACCTCCTGTCAAGTATTCCACAGGTATAGACGGGCTGCTGAGGAACCATGTTTCGTATGTACATCGTTGCACTCTTAGGCATTCAGCGTGCGAAGTCCTGCAGCTCGCTCGTCGAAACCTCTCAGAAGACATTGTATCACAGGCGTGAACGTTGTGCGAACCGGCGTCGGTTGCCAGCGGGAGAGGGGATCGTCTATAATTAGTTGGACATCAGGGGCAGGGGGACAGTGATGGCGAAGCCAAAAGCGCAGGGGACGAAGCAGGGCGGCGACCGGGTGGTGCTGGTGAACAGACGCGCCTACCACGATTACGAGATACTCGAGACCTTCGAAGCGGGTGTCGCGCTGGTGGGCACGGAGGTGAAGTCCATTCGCGCGGGCAAGGTGAACCTGCAGGACGCCTACTGCAAGGTGGAAAACGGCGAGGTGTGGCTGTACAACATGCACATCAGCCCCTATTCGCATGGTAACCGCTACAATCCCGACCCCGTTCGCCCTCGCAAACTGCTTCTGCACAAATGGGAGATCCACCGCCTGATGGGCAGGGCGGAGATGAAAGGTTTGACCATTGTTCCTCTGAAGGTCCATTTCAAGCACGGCTATGCGAAGGTAGAGATAGCCATTGTGCGGGGCAAGAAGCTGTACGATAAGCGCGAAGCCATTGCAGAGCGCGACCGGCAGAGGGAAGAAGAACGCATGATGATTCACCGACAATAAACAGTAGAGGCTTGCGAAAGTGGTGAGGTTCCGGTGATAGGCACACATATCGGCAAGTACCGCATCGTGCGCCAGCTTGGGGTAGGGGGTATGGCGCATGTGTACGAGGCGCAGGATGAGCTGATTGGGCGCACAGTCGCGCTGAAAGTGCTGGTGTTGCCCTCGATTATCAGTGAGAGTGAAAGGCTGGACATGGTGCGCCGCTTCGAGCGGGAGGCGCGTTCTGCTGGCAAGCTGGCGCATCCCAACATCGTGACCATCTACGAGGTAGGCAGCGCCAACGGCATGCACTATATCGCGATGGAGTTCATGCACGGAAAGACGGCGCGTGAACTGCTGAATGAAGAGGGCAGGATACCGCCCGACCGCGTGTTGAGCATCGTGAAGCAGGTGGCGAGCGCTCTGGATTATGCGCACGCACGCGGGGTGATCCATCGCGACGTGAAGCCCGACAACATCGCCCTGCTGGAAGATGGCATTGTCAAGCTGACCGACTTCGGCATCGCCCGGCTTGCAAATGACCTGGTGCGCACTCAGGCGGGCATTATGGTGGGGTCGCCAGCCTACATGTCGCCCGAACAGATTGTAGGCGATGAGGTGGACGGTCGGTCGGATGTGTTCTCTCTCGGCGTGACCACGTACGAACTGCTTACTGGCTCGAAGCCGTTTGAAGCTAGCACGATCACCGCTGTCATGCACAAAATCATCTACGAGCAGCCGGCTCCGGCGGAGGCGCTGTCGCCTGCGGTAGAGCGGGTGTTGCGCAAAGCAATGGAGAAAGAGCCAGCTAGACGCTACCAGTCGGCGCGTGCTCTGGCGGAGGACCTCGGTCTGGCGATGCTCACCTCTGGGGCGCAGGGCGACACTGACATTTTCCACGCCCGCCCGCATTCCGCGCCCGAGGTGGAGAAGACAGTCATCACCGCGCCAGAGGCATCTCTACCCGAGCCGAGGAAGAAGCGTCGTGTTGGCTGGCTGGTCGGTGCCGTTTCTGCGGTGGTTATCGTGGCGGCGGTAGGAGCGTGGGCGGTTCTCAGCGGAAATGATGGGCAGTGGCGCCGCGCTCTGGCAGAGTGGGGCGTGCTGGGTAGCGCAGAGACCGGTCCGGTCTCTGCCGCGGAGACGCCTGCGCCGGTCTTCAGCAAGCCGGTGGGCGCGACGTTTGTGCTGAGCGACTTCGAAATCGCGGCGGGCGCATGGCGTGGGGAAGAGCGTACGACGAGCCTTCAGCGCGTGCGCGGGGGCGCCAGTCAGGGCGCTTACTGGTTGAAGGTGATGAGCCGGGCGCTCGACTATCAGCCTGCGCTGGTGGTGAGCCTCGAGCCGGAATCCCCAGACTGGGCGCGCTTCGGCGATACGGTGGCATTGGACATCTTCTTACCCGCACAGGTGAGCGCGGGGTGTCGCGCCACGGTCGTGCTGGTGGATGGTAATAAACAGGAGCATCGCCTGCCCCAGCCTGTCACGCTTCGCCCGGGCATGTGGGTCAACGTCGAGTGGCGGGCAGGGACTCTGCTGGCTGACGTCAAAGAACTGAGGGTGGAGGTGGACTACCTGCCCGTGGGCGACACCGGGTGGTTCGGTATCGATTACCTGCGGGTGTATCGGTCACAATAGGAGG
>Ga0116210_1002064_pt1 | contig 13101 bp, 5 predicted proteins | sample TshhotsprinmetaG_FD_94483 | JGI IMG/M metagenome (GOLD analysis project Ga0116210, IMG submission 94483) | Hot spring microbial communities from South Africa to study Microbial Dark Matter (Phase II) - Tshipise hot spring metaG | ecosystem: Environmental > Aquatic > Thermal springs > Hot (42-90C)... | reverse complement strand
GTAAAACAAGGGGCATTTATTCAATGGAATCATCCTGATTGGAATTCTTCCACAAGGAATCAATTTGAATTTCAAAAGAAATTGTTGGAAAAAGGATATTTGCATGGAGTAGAGATAACAAATAGTTCGGATTGGTATCCCTATGTTGTTGATTGGGCATTAGAAAATAATCTCACAATGATGGGAAATAGTGACTTACATGGTTTGGTTGTTGGTGAATTCCAATTGGATAAGTATAAAAGGCCAATGACCCTTGTGTTTGCGAGTGAGAAGAGTGAAAAGGGTATTCGTGAGGCTCTGGACAACAAACGAACTGTTGTTTGGATAGCGGATTTGATTAATGGTAGAGAAGAATGGGTCTCAAAATTATTCCTTTCCTGTGTACAATTTGGAAAAATAAAGGTAACTAATCCCGAAAAGAAAGAAGGACAGGTAAGAATAGAAAATGTGTCTGATATACCCTGGTCGTTGAAATTCTTAGGACCTATTGTAACGGGGTCATATCGATTGGAACCTTGTTCTTCTATGGTTGTCAAAACAAAAGGACAGGGAGGGGTAAAAATATCTGTTACAAATGCATGGATAAAGACAGGAATAAACCTGCAAATAGAAACTAATCTGGAGTAAAGTTAATTTTTTTTACTCGGTGGATTTTTGGCGAATAGAAAAGTTTTTTTGCACCTTTGGAGAAATATTTATTGCTTCTCTTTTGTCTTGTTTGTTGGATGATTTTTTATTATCTTGTTTATAAGGGATTTCCTTGTCGCTTAATTCGTATCCGATAGAAATTCTTCTTTTCATCAGTTCTTGAATGAGACTATCTGATACTATATTCCATGGGAGAAATTTCTCAGGTTGCATTGTCAAGTATTTGTAAGATTCTTCGTTTTTTAACTTCTTTGAATGTGCCTTTTGAGCAAGGAGCCATAAATATTCATAGTCTTCCAGACCGTCGCGAAGCCGTTCCAAACGAATAGAGGGGGAATAATGGTCTTTTGCTGGATATAGTAATGTCGTCATTTGCATAGTGTTCTGAGGTTGAAACAGGAAATTATTGATATCTTGTGTCCTCGTAAGAATATTGCCCCAGGAGATTATAGGGGTAAGAACCATGCCCCTGAAGCCATAATTCCAGCATATCCATGGGATAATGCGTGTTTCAGCAGGGACTGTATCATAACGGAGTGAAGGATATTGTTCGGGATTAATCCAGAGCCAGGGAGTAATAACAGGAGCGACTCGAGGTTCTGTCCCTTGTGCGGAAGGATTTAATTGGATTTCTTGAATACATATTGTTTCTCCCTTTTTGATATGTGGAAATTCAAATCGAATGGCGATAAAATCAGGATTGTATTTAAAAGTTGCATAGGAAATAGCAGGATCAAACAGTGTTTTAGAAACATGTCTCCAGTTTACAGATGAAGTCAAAAAATAAAAGCCGTCTCTGGAGGTTAAAACCTCTATAGATTGAGGAGTCTGCCCCTGTCCCCAGAAAATCGCTATTTTTTCACCGGCTATTTTTTCTTTTAGTTGAATTTCTAACCATTCTTTTTTACCTTCCTTTTCCGCAGGATAGGAGAACCATCCCGTGTAAAGACAGCCATCTACAATGTTCCATGGAGAACTTAAGATAAGGGGATAAGAACCCGGAATAAAACCTGTAGTTGAGGAGGACACTGATTTAACAGGAAGGGTATTTTCGTCAGCAATGGATAATCCTTTTGTAAAGCGTTCCATTAAACTGGGTGAAAAATAGGAGAATGGAATAGCCCAAATGTCTGTGTAGAAGTTGTACTGAGGTAGGGGAGGGCTACACAAAATCCTTATCACAAACGGAAGTTGTTCGGTAATAGAAAGTAGGTATCGTCGTAATGCTTCATTCTGTTCAGCATCTTTAGGTGTGAAAAAAATAGAGCCGAGGGTTATTCGATTGTTGTTATGATTGTTTCTTATTTCGTCTATTATATTAATCTCATTTTGTTGAAGCGTGCGAACCGTCTCAAGAGGACCGGGAGGTAATAACAAGGGTGTTATGTCTACAAAATTTTGTGAGGTATATTCCTTTATATAATTGACATAGATTTTCCACAAACCTTCAGGGACAAAAAAGGTATCTGAATTAAGATTTTGCAAGTAAGACCCTAATGAGATATGAAGTCGTTTGTTGTGTAGAAATTTGAAAAAACCTTTCCAGAATTCGTCGGATAAAGTAGATTTATGAGTTGCTGTCAGTGTCTGCCAATCTAAGAAACTGATTGCGGTTATTGAAGGTGTTTGAGGGATTTCGAAATCAAAGACTTCGATGGAAATGGGAATTTGTTTTAGTTTTTTTTCTTCCGCATTGATTTGTAATTCTGTTTTATATGAACCTGATTTTATATTTCGGGGAATTTTGAAAGTTATCCATAGGATTATTTTTTGTCCCTTTGAGAGACTAAAGGGTTGAATGGGTTTTAGAATATCCAGGAATATATGACTTCTATCGAAACCTCCTTTGGGTAAAGGGATTCCCTGAATAGGTAGGACCTGGTATATAATAGGATTGGGAAATTTATCGGATAGTTTTTCGAAAGAGCATGTTATATTATTTAAATCTTTGTTGTCCGCAAAAATGTGAATTTGAAAAGACTCTTCTTCTCCTTTTGCAGAAAAAATTTGTGCTGCATAACAGGAATTTTGGGAAGGTTGATTTAGATTTGTAGATACCCAGGAGGGTTCAACCCAAATAGTAGTACCGTGGAAAAAAATATTTAAAAGGAGTAAAATATTTATAAACATGGTTTCTCTTTATTTTTTGATATTTTGGTTAAAAAACTATACTATAATAACTATATTTTATAGTGATTTGGTAAACAAAAGGATAAAGGGATCGTAATGGAGATAGAAGAGTTTTTTAACAGGACGGAAAAAGGAAAAAAATATTATACCGTTGATGATTTACAACCGCTATTTAGAAGTATGAGTGCTATTGACACGGTGGCATATGTTGCAGATATGGAAACTTATGAAATTTTGGCTGCGAATGAATATGCTGAGAAGGGATGGGGACGAGATATTCTGGGGAAAAAGTGTTATGAAGTTTTACAAACGGGACAAACCTGTCCATGTAATTTTTGTACGAACGACAAGTTACTCAACGAAAAAGGAGAACCCAATCCGCCGTATGTGTGGATTTTTCAGAATACAAGAACAGGTTCTTACTTTCAGTGTGTTGATTTTGCTATTCCGTGGGAAACCGGGAAAATGGTGCGGATAGAGGTCGCTTTGAATATTGATAGACTTGTGAATATTCAAAGAGAAAGAGATAGTCAAATTTCACTAACACAAACAATTATTGAAAATATACCACAGGCTGTTTTTTGGAAAGACAGAAACTGTGTGTTTTTAGGTTGTAATCTGCAATTTGCGAAGGATGCAAATTGTTCGTCTCCCGAAGAAGTAATTGGAAAGACAGATTATGAACTGCCATGGACAAAAGAGGAATCGGATGGTTTTCGCGAAATTGACCGAAGGATTATGGAAACGGGCGAGCCTATGTTGAAATTTGAAGAAAAACATACGAGGGCCTCTGGAAATGTAAGATGGTTAGTGGTAAGTAAGGTTCCTCTAAAGGATAAAGATGGAAAAATAATAGGAGTATTGGGAACTTATCATGATATTACAGACATCAAAATGGCTCAGGAAATATTGCAAAGAAATGAGTATTTATTAGGTAGTATTATGCAAACGGCTCCTTTTGGAATAATATTTGTTCGGAATCATGTTATAGAGTGGTGTAATGACCGGATGTGTCAAATTTTGGGGTATACCAAGGAGGAAATTATTGGTATTTCTACCCGAAAGTATTATGAGACAGAAGAAGAATTTGACCGAGTAGGTGATGTGTTGTATAAGGATTTGAAAGGAGATAATACGAGTTGGGTAGAGACTCGATGGAAGGCAAAAAATGGTGAGTTTATAGATATTCGTATTAATGCAGCGATGAGAAATCCGGATAATCTAGAGGATGGAATTATAGGGGGAGTTATCGATATTCGAGAACAGAAACAGTTTGAGAAAGAGCGTGAACAAATGCGGGAGCGAATGTATCAGGTGCAGAAAATTCAAAGTCTGGAGACATTGGCTGGAGGTGTGGCTCATGATTTTAATAATTTATTGATGGCGATGATAGGTAGTGCGGAACTTGCTATTTATGACCTGCCAGAAATTTCGCCTGCGAGAGAATATTTAAATAGTATCATTACTGCTGGGAAGAGAGGGGCCGAACTGGCTCAACAAATGCTTTCTTATGCAGGAAAAAAGAAACTTTCTACAAATCGTATAAACTTGAATGCGATAATTGAAGAAATGGTCCAAATCATTAAGTCTTCTATCTCTAAGAAAGTCGTGTTGAAATTGGATTTGGCAGAACAGATTCCTTTAGTCGAGGGGGATGCTACACAACTTTCGCAGATTATTATGAATCTTGTTATAAATGCAAATGAAGCGATTGGAAATAAAAGTGGTATAATCATCATTCGGACATCCGCATCTATTTGTGACAGGAAATATTTGGATACACTGTTTTTACCCGGAGAACTTAAAGAAGGTTTGTTTGTGCTAATTGAAGTTGTGGATACAGGTTGTGGAATGGACGAAGAAACGAAAAGACATATATTTGAACCTTTCTATACAACGAAATTTATAGGACGAGGACTTGGGCTTGCTTCTGTATTAGGGGCGGTGAAAAGTCATAAGGGGGGCATAAAGGTTTATTCAGAAAAAGGGAAAGGAACTACTTTTAAAATCTTTCTACCGGCAATTGAATGGATGGAAGAGAAAGATACTTCATTTACTGAAGAGAAGAAAGAGATTAAATATACAGGAAAGGTTTTGTTGGCAGAGGATGAAGATACCGTTCGTGCAATTACGCAACGGATGTTAGAACATTTGGGTTTTGAAGTTTTATCTGTTATGGATGGAAGAGAAGCAGTTCAATTGTTTGAAAAACATAAAGACGAAATTAAATGTATTATTTTGGATTTGACAATGCCTCATATAGATGGTTTTGAAGCATGTATGAAAATAAAAAAGATAAGAGAGGATATCCCTATCATTTTGACCAGCGGTTATCCTCAGGAACAGATAGAGAGAAAGGTGAAGATGGGCTTATTTACAGGCTATATTCAAAAACCCTACCGCTTTGAGAACCTTAAGGAAATTATTAGCAAGGTATTAACATCAAAATCATAACTTTAATTTGTACGCTCTAATAGTTTTTTATTCTCAAGCTCTTTACTTAACCATTTTGCGAATAAATCATAACATTCAGGGCTTGGATGTCCGTCTAAAATAATATGTTTTCCTGAAGATTTGAGTTGAGAATAATCTTCCAACATTTCATTTTGGTTACATGAAATTGTTGTGATGTCTTTTTCTCTTTTAAGGATGTCCAAGAAATATGTGAGATTGGGACATGTGTTTGGGGAGATGCAATGTTCTGGGTAGATAAATACAATAAAATATGAAACAGGTAGAGATTTAGATAGGAATTTGTGGGTTTCATTTAATAGAACATACAAGAAATTGTAATTTTCATCCGTAAAAGGTGAAGGATAATCCAATTGAGTGTATTTTATCATCTCTTTCATTATATGCGATTTACTTAATATGTTAGCAAAAGAGAAAAGATGGGGATGGTTCTCATCAAATTTCCCCTTATATATGATTTTCTCGTCAACCATTTCTAATTCTGGCAAACAACCAACCCATTTGGGAGCTCTAAATATCAGGTTTATTGTTCCTTTTAACCTTCTTAAATGGTCAGAGATAAATGTATAAATGATAATTGTGGGTCTTTGGGGGATATCGTCAAAGTTTTCAGGATGAGATGACTGAAGATAGATTTCCTGTGGAGAGCCTCCAGGAATTCCATAATTGTATATCTCCATTTCGGGATGTAACTGTCCAAAGAAATAGGGTAATGTCTGGTCATCATTAACACCTGTCCCGAAGGTGAAGGAACAACCGAAAAATAAGCAGTTTAGTTTTTTATTGCTGATAGAGGGTTGTGGAGTAAACCTTCTACCTTTATTGTCAATTTCAAAGTTGAAAATATGGGGATTGTTTCCAACTGTAATAGTCCCTTCTCCTTTAACTCCTTGGGCAATTTTTCGACCTTGTTCTGAACAGATAATAACGGGAGGGGATGTTATCATTGTCCTCTCTTTCTCCTTATGTAGAAATCGGAGTAATATTTCGGATAGAATAAATATAGAGAGGATTAAAAGACAAGTAATAAGGGAAACTGATACATTTACAAAAAATTTTTTTATGATAGTTCTAATTTTGTTATTAGTCATTTGATGATATATTTTTGTTTTATTTTACGATAATAATAAAACCTTTAATATGCACTTAAAAAGGATTTATTTTTCTATTACAGAGTATAATTTTATATCATAATATAAGTATAGTGTTTAAATAGTACTATATAAATGAAGCTGAGAATAAAGGTGGTAGAATGTTCAATATACGGGTATCTCTTAGAATAGCGATGATATTTTGCTCTATTTATCTGTTTTTTTTTCTCCAATCTTATAGTTCTATTATTCGGCTGGCTGATGTTTATTGGAATAATAAATATTCTATAGCCGATCTTATTCTTCCTGGGGAACAATGGCTGAAAAAGCATAGTGGAGAGGATAGAATTATTTTTGAACATGAAAAAGAAGTGGACTTGAGTTTATATAGGTTAATTAAAATAGAAATCTGTTCAAATAAAAAGGCTACTGTTTGTTGGGAGGCAAGGTCAATAAATACAGGAGGATGGGTTTCCCTTGTAGATGAGAATCTTCCATTAATTAGTGATGGCAAGTTTCATGAGTATACATTTGAAATTAAGTATTTGGATAAGATTAATCCAATAATTGATAAGGTAAACAAGCTGATTATAGAAGTTAGCCATGAGGCTGGGGTTGATAGTGAAGTTCAACTCAAAAAGGTAGAATTTGTGCGTCATCTACCTTCGGAATTGGGAAAGTTTATGATTAATGGAGTATGTATGGTTAGTATTCCTGAAAAGGTATGGATATTTAATACAAAGATTCAGAAAGGGGACCGATTAATATTGCATACGGGTGTCTACGAACCGATGATGGGTGCTTTATTACAGAAGCAAAATAATTTAGGATGGGATGATAGTAAAGTAGAGTTCTTAGTTGATGTGTTATCTCATGATGGGAAAGAGAATATATATCAATATTTGATGTCTCCGTTAATGGAAGAAGATCGTGGATGGCGATTTGTAGAATTAGATTTATCGAAGTTTGTCGAGAATGAAGTTCAGATTATTTTTACTGTAAGAAATACAACAAATGTTTCCAATGAATATGGATTGTGGGGTAACCCCATAATAATTCACAATGACAGTGATGAGGCTAAAAAATACACTCCTGTGTTTATTATTTCTTGTGATACAATGAGGGCTGACCATTTATTACCTTATGGTTATAATTTACCAACGAGTCCTAATCTGGATAAATTTGCAAAGGAATCGGTCTTATTTGAACGAGCCTATACGACCCGAACTTTTACCCCTGTTGCTCACATGAGTCTTTTAACGGGCTTATTTCCAAAAAATCATGGGGTGAATGCAGAACTTCCCGCCTATGACCATGTAAAGTTATTGGGAGAGTACCTGAAAGATTTGGGATATTATTCTTTAGGATATGTAGGGGCTACCACCTGGTTTTTGCCGTCCAGAGGGTATACACGGGGAATGGATGAGTTTTACTATCCGCCGGAATATCTACGAGATGTTTTTTCAACTCATCAAATGTTAGAAGATAGAATTTCACAATTGAAATATGACAATATTCTCGTTTTTTTGCATAATTATGATATTCATACAAAGATGTTTCCACCTTCTATTATATACAGTTCCGATGATGCACGGTTTTTTTATTTTAGTGATATGCTTGAACCGCCTGAACCATTAACACCAAATTGTATACTCAACCCGAGGAATTTTTTCAATCATCTTCAGGCGACATTAGGGAGATTAGACTTTTTTGAAAATTTGTATATTAATGCTTTGTATGATGATTGTGTTGCCAAAGTTGATTATGCTCTGGAGGAGTTTTTTACCTTTCTAAAAAGACGAGGTCTATATGATAGATCAATTATTATTATCATCTCTGACCATGGAGAAGCACTGGGAGAACACGGAAGGTATGAACATGTAGATGTTTATGAACATACAGTCAGAATTCCGATGATGGTTAAATTCCCTAATAATATGTATGCAGGGAGGTGCGTAGAAAGTATAGTTAGTTTAGAAGATGTTGTCCCAACTATATTAGATTATCTGAATATTGACCATGTAAATTTGGACGGTATTTCCTTGATAGAGATTATTGAGGGACGCAATACAACTCCCCGAAATATTTTTGTCCAGAATCAATTTCAGAATGAAGAAGCCCTAATATCAGAGAAATACAAAATAATTTGTTCGTTTCGTGAATCCAAGTTGAGTTTTTTTAATTTGGAACAAGACCCGATGGAAACAATAAATCTTGTTGATAAGGAAAATATTCTTGTGAAGCAATTCCTATCAGAAATGGATTCTCATAGATTTTATAATGGAGAGGGATGGATTATTACAATTCAAGGGAAAAAGACTTGGACTCATGATGAAATAATAATATGTCCTAGAACAAATCTTGTATCTGTAATACCTGAGAGTATTATGTTCTGGTATAAAAAAGCAGAAAATATAAATTGTCTGTATGGAACAATAAGTTATCCTCAAATTGAGGATACATATTCCTTGTATATCTATCCGAAAGATATAAAACAAGAATTACGAATAGGATTCAGAAGTTCAGAGAAATTTATAGTATCATCGGTGAATGGAAATAGTGAACAATTGAATGAATACGAATTTGTATTAGATGAGAAATATTTATACTGGGAGAACATTCCGGATTTGCCAAAAGACGGGAATACATATATCTTCGTCCGTAAGAAACCTGTTGTCCCTGAGAGGGAACAGAAGAAGGTAGATCTTCCAGAAGAGGCCATAGAGAATATTAAGAACACAGGCTATCTATAAATATTGAGAGTAATTATGAATGGTTTTCAAAAAAAGAAAAAAGATACCTTCTGTTTGATATTTAGAAGAATACTTGTTCTTTGTATTGTTTTAATTTGTTTTTATGTAAATGTATCGTTGGGTGAAGGCAATACGATTTATCGTTTTTCAAAAGATTATTGGGAAAACAGGGATAAATCTCCAAAAGTGATGATAAAAGGTGGAGAATGGGAAAAGTTTTTTGATAATGAATCAGGTGTTGGGTTGTTTTCTATAAAATCCACTATTGATTTGGGTATGTATCAGTTTGTTCAGATATACTTATTGAGTCAGGAAGGTTATGCAATACGATGGGGTTGGTCGGGTAAAAAAACAGGGGATAAACCGTATTTCCCTTCGGAAGAAATAAGACTAATTAATGATGGGAAATTGCATGTATATTCTTTCTCTTTGAGATTTTCCGACAGGAATAATCCCCTGTTTGATATAACGGATAAAGTATGGCTGGAAATAAAAGGGATAACGGAGAAGAGCGGTGTAGAACTGGAAAAATTAGAATTTATTCCTTATGATAAAAAACATCCCCGGCAGATCACAATAGGGGGGATTTGTATGGATGTTTTGTGGGACGAAAAAATCGTGTCAAAAATAAAAATTGAAAAAGGGATGAAATTAGTTTTTTATACAGGGATTTATAATCCTGTTATAGGTGCTTATCAGAAAGATTCAGAGGAAAAGGACTGGGAATCAGATGGAGTAGTTTTCTCTATTGACATCAAATGGGGTAATGAGACGAAGCGATTATTTCATAGGGAAATGAAACCTAAAATAGAAGTAGAGGATAGAAATTGGAAAAAAGCAAATTTAGACCTATCTGAATATGAAGGAAAAGAGGTAGAGTTTATTTATAGTATAAATCCTATTGACAAATTAAATGGTGATTTTGGGGTATGGGGTAATCCTATGCTTATTAATCTCTTAGAGGGAGATGAGAGACTTGGAACACCTATTTTTATTATCTCATGTGATACACTTCGGCCGGACCACATACTCCCTTATGGATATTTTTTGCCCACAAGTCCTTGTCTGGATGCTTTTGCAAAGGATGCCGTTGTTTTTGAGGATGCATATACCACGCAGACATTTACTCCTGTGGCCCACATGAGTTTGCTAACAGGTCTATATCCAGAAGGACATGGTCTAACTCGTAATACAGATGTTTATCCTCATGTGATGACTTTACCAGAGGTGATGAGAAACCATGGCTATATAACAGCAGGATTTGCTGGTTTCCTATGGTGGTTTATTCCTTCACGCGGGTTTGCAAGGGGGATGGATTTGTTTTCTGTTCCTGAAGAGGGGCGGGAAGGGAATAGAAGGAGTGTAATTGAAGTTTGTGAAGATGCAAAAGAATGGATACAGAGTAATAAAACTCAACAAATATTTGTTTTTATGCATAACTATGATATACATTCAAAAGCATATGGGGATTTAATTTATGATGCAGGAGAGGAAGAGTATAAGATATTTTCGCGTGGGTTGACAAGGCCAGAGATAGGATATATAGGTTGTGAAAACATTCCTAAGGGAGGAGCGTTACTTCAGTATATTGCGTCTGGGGATGTTTTTCCGACAGAAGAAGAGATAGATTATATCCGTGCTCTTTATAACGACTGTGTTTATAAGGTGGACTATGCTTTGGGAGATTTTTTTGATTTTCTGAAAAAAAATGGTTTATATGACTCTGCTTTTATAGCAGTTGTATCTGACCATGGTGAATCGCTTGGAGAACATGGCTTGTATGGACATGACAATGTATATGAGGAGAGTATGCGCAATGTAACTATTGTAAAGTTTCCCTATAACAAATATGCAGGGTTTCGTGTTAAAGATAGAGTGATATTAGAAGACATCGTACCGACAATATTAGGAGTTATCAATCAAGAGATGAATAATTTATTAGATGGGGTATCTTTATTAGAACTTATAAAAGGTGGCCGTGAGAAGGGGAGAACTGTATTTTCTTCAAGTCTTAGAGGTGATATGAGGGCTTTGCTGCAAGAAAGATTTAAACTTTTAGAGGATATTCCCAAAGGAATGAAATGTTTGTTTGACTTACAAAAGAGTATGGCTGAATACTATAACATAAGTTCAGAACATCCAGAAGTATTTCGGAGTATGTCAGAATTATTATTACAAAAATTTGGCTTGAAGAAAGAGGGCTGGTGGTTGTGTTTCTACAATCCGTCCTCTTTTTGGACGGGTTCGGTAAATATACAAAGCTCTGTCCCTATTCTATATTCAAAAATTCAGGGTGGGGTATTACGAACAAAAAATGAGAGAACAACAGCAATGGAGTTAAAGGCAGATATCTTTTTGCCTAAGAGTCCAACTCCTGCTATTGTTCAAATTGTACCTGTGGAAGATAGAAGTGAAATAAAAATTCATATTCAGAAGTGTTTATTATTGCGATATCCGCCAAATTATCAAGTTTTACAATCAAAGGATGAGAAACTCTTTTATTTTTCGAGTGAGGATATGAAAGGAGAAAAAGTAGATAATTCTCAGGATAATCAAGGATTTTTCTTTTGGGCTGAGTATTATTCAAAAGAGATAGAAGACGGGAGAAAAGTTGTAGATGTCTCCGATGAGACACAAGAGGTTTTACAAAACCTTGGATATTTGAATTAGCCTATAGATTGAAAATATCCTTTTTCATGATAGATGCTATTTTCTCTTTTAGATTTCTGGGGATTTTTGAAACGATGTTTCTTTTGATTTCTTTGCTTTCTTTTAATTGAGCGATGTTATGCCATTCTTTGGGGTCCGAGTTATAATTATACAGTTCTTCACTTCCATCATAATAAACTATATAACAATAGTCTTTTGTTCTGAAAGAAAAATTATTATTTTCTATTTGAGAAATTACTACATGTGGTTCCTTACTATTTTCTCCATCTATTGATGGAAGCAAACTTTTTCCTTCCAATTTATCAGGTCGGGTGATAGAACAAATATCAGTTACTGTTGGGAAGATATCGACAAGTCCAGCAGGTTCTTTGATTGTTAATCCTCCTTTGTGTCCATAAGGAAGATGCATAATAAGGGGAACTTTAGTTGCTTCCTGCCATAGTGTAAATTTTTGCCATCGTTTTTTTTCACCCATATGCCATCCATTGTCTCCACAAAGGATGATACAAGTTTTGTTTAAGATTCCTGAGTCTTCAAGATTTTTAAGTAAGATTCCAATAAGTTCATCCATAAATGCTATTCTAACTAAATAAAAATAAATGACCTCTTCCCATATGTTTCTTTCTAAAACGAGTTGATGAATATCTACATTATCATATTTTGTTATCAATTTTTTTCCTGCGATAGGAATATCATTTAAGTCATCGTCAAGCACTTCTGGTTTTTTTACGATGTTTCTTGGAATTTTCTCAAGATATTTTTTAGGGACAAAAAGAGGGGTATGAGGAGTATGTAGCCCAATGGCGAGAAACCAGGGGTTATTCTTTTGTGATTTAATGAAGTCGGAGGCTTGCTTAATAATTTTGTAGTCGTTTGTATCCTCAACGGGGATATCAACAGGTCCATAGCAAAAATTTTGAGAGTTCAAAGGGTCTTCTTTTTTTTCTATTAAATTATATAAGTTATCCCCTATTTCAAAATTGTAACCCCACACGCTTTCTATGTTGTACTTTGGATGAAAGACTTTACCTATCCCTGCCGTAGAGAAGAGATTTTCTTTGAAATATTGAGGCATTATAGGTAAATCTTCTTTATTAATTGGCTCGAACATATAAACACCAGTAGAAAAAGGATGAAGCCCTGTAAGCATGCTTGTTCTTGAGGGATGACAAAGAGGGTATTGGCAGTATGTATTTGTAAAGGTAATAGACTGTTTCTGTAATGTGACTATATTAGGTGTTAAAGTTTTGGATTTGCAATTAAGGTAAGAGAAATAATTATTCAAATCGTCGGAAATTATAAGTAGAAGATTTGTAGTATTTTGTTTTTCAGTAGTC
>Ga0116210_1002059_pt1 | contig 13125 bp, 15 predicted proteins | sample TshhotsprinmetaG_FD_94483 | JGI IMG/M metagenome (GOLD analysis project Ga0116210, IMG submission 94483) | Hot spring microbial communities from South Africa to study Microbial Dark Matter (Phase II) - Tshipise hot spring metaG | ecosystem: Environmental > Aquatic > Thermal springs > Hot... | reverse complement strand
CACCGACACCCTTGATCAGCGCGCCCTGGAAGAGGTGACCACCCTCAAGCGCATCAAAGCCGCCATCCTGGCCCGCGAAGCCGAGGAGCAGGGCATCGTCTCAGCGCACATCGAGAAGGGCGCGGGGCTTTAGGTGGGGGCTGCCTCCAGGCAGCGGGGCAGGGCCTCGAGCAGGGCTTCTTGAGCCTCGACAGGCTGGGCCGAGAGCCGGAGCCATTCCGGCAGACCAAACGAGGTGCAGTCGCGCACCCGGATGCCTTCCGACCGCAACCGCCGGGCTACCAGGGTGGCCCGGCCTACTTTAACCAGCAGAAAATTGGCTGGGCTTTCCTGCACCTCGAGGCCCAGCGCACGCAACCCGTTGGCGAGCTGCTTACGCAGACGCCATAGTTCTTCGCGGGTGCTGGCCAGCCAGCCCTGGGAGCTGGGCTGCAGGGTGGCCTGTAAGAAGGCCTCGCCATGCACCCCCACGACCCAGGAGGGCGCCAGGTTGCGGAAGTGCAACAGGCTTTGCGGCGCAACCAGATACCCAGCCCGCACCCCAGTAAGGCCGTGGGCCTTGTTGGGGCTGTACATCCGCCAGGCGTTGGGCGGCAGGGCGGGGGGGTTGGGCAGCAGGTGGTAGTAGGCCAGGTCGAGCACCAGGGCAATACGGTACTGCTCAGCGATGTGGGCGGCTTCCTCGATAAAGGTGTAGATCTCGCCGGTGGGATTGTTGGGCACGCATAAAAAGGCCAGGGTGGCCCTGGGCAGCAGACTCAAAAAGCTTTCGGCATCAGCAGCACGCAGCAGGGGTAGCTCGGCCGGCTGGGCCGCCCGGGCATACTCGCTGAAGGTAGGGGGAAAGATAAGCATGGGCCCGCGCAGATAGCGCCAGCGTGTCAGGCGGTGGATGATTTCGCTGGTGCCTCCTCCCACCGCAACCTGCTCAGGGGCCACCCCATGAAACGCGGCCAGGGCCTGGTGCAGTTGGGTGTACAGGGGATCGGGGTACCGGCTGGGATCAGCGGCCTGGATGGCTGCCAGGGCGTAGGGATCGGGGCCCAGGCTGTTGGCGTTGGTGGAGAAGTCGTAGCGGGGGGCGGGGCCTGCATCGGTGCCCCCATGAATGGGCGTGAGTACGTCGTCGATCATGTGCCACGATTATGGAGGATAGCCAGGGCGGTTTATGTGGGCTATCCTCAAGTCGTATCTAGAACAGTCCCAGAATACCCCTACCCACCACCCAAGTGCTCAGGCCGGCCAGAATCCCCGCACCCCAGCCGACCCAGGCAGCCCGGCGCAGCCCGGCCTGGAGGTCGCGGGTGGTGGGAACGCGCCCGTTGGGGTGCAGGGTGTACGCACCCGGCTTGGACAGGCGCAGGCCCAGACATAGGGCCAGGCCGGCCATGGGCCAGCCGCTGTTGGGCGAGGGGGTTTTGAGCGCTTCCCTGGATAGGGTTTTCCAGGGACAAGCCAGGCCGCATAGCAACAGGCCGGTGATACGGGCTGGGATGTAGTTAAGGAGGTCGTCGGCCCTGGCGGCGAACTTACCCGCCCATTCCCAGCGGCCTCGGTACCCCCACAGGGCGTCGGCGGTGTTGGCAAAGCGGTATAGGGCGGCCCCTGGCAGACCTAGCAGCACGAACCAGAAAAGCGGGGCTACCAGGGAGTCGTTGAGGTTTTCGGCCAGGCTTTCCAGGGCGCTTTCGCGTACCTCACTTTCCGATAAGGACTCGGTGGGGCGGCTGACCAGGTTGCGCAGGCGCAGCCGGGCGGCCTCGAGGTTTCTTTGCAAAGCCTCCTCCACCGCAACCACCTCATCCAGAAGCATTCGAAGGGCAAAAAGGGGTTTGAGCAGGAGAGCAGCCAGGATGGCCCCAGCCCCCTCGCCTGCCCTGGCGATTAGAGCCTCGAGGCCAGCATACACCCCAAGGACCGCGCCACACCCCAGGAGCCAGTAAAAGCTACCCAATAGAAAGGCTTTGATGGGAGGATGGGCGATGAGGTTGCTGCCTACCGTCTTCAGATAGGTTCCCATCCAGACCACCGGGTGCAGCCGGGCGGGGGGTTCGCGGAAAAACCAGTCCAGGAGTAGGGCCAGAATAACCGCCATGCGACCTTGGAGGCTATTTTGCTGTGCGCGGTGCGAGGGCGTCCTGATTGCGAATGGTTTTGGGCCGCCCATCCTCACCCAGGGCCACCATGACGAAACCGGCCCGGCAGGCCAGAATGCGCTCCTCCTTGTCGATGGGTTCCACCCACATCTCCACCTCGAGCCGCATGGAACTACGCCCAACCGAGGTGACCCAGGCCACCAACTCCACAATCGAGCCTTGAGGAACCGGATGATGAAAGTCGATGGCGTCGGTGTGTACCGTGACCACTTTACAGCGCGCATAGCGGGTGGCGGCCACAAACGCGGCCTCGTCCATCCAGGCCATGGCCGTGCCCCCATACAGGTTGCCGTAGTGGTTGCAGTCGGGGGGGCGCACCAAGTGTACGGTGCGGGTCAGCTCTCGCTTGGCCGAGGAACTCATTGCTCACCTCTTGCACGCATTGCTTGTGCTGCTAGAACCATGTTTTTTAGAGCGACGCGCACCTCTGCCCAGCTTCGGGTTTTGAGGCCACAATCGGGATTGACCCATATCTTCTCAAGGGGAATATAACGCTCAATTTTTTTCAATAACTGGATTATCTCCTCGACCGAGGGTATTCGAGGGGAGTGGATGTCGTAGACCCCTGGACCGATGTGGTTAGGGTAGCGCCCCTCTCCAAACGCTTCCAATAACTCCATTTGTGAACGAGCAGCCTCAATGGAAATCACATCAGCGTCCATGGCAGCAATGTATGAAATAATGGAGTTAAAGTCTGAATAGCACATGTGGCTGTGGATTTGGGTGGCATCGGCTACCCCGGATGTGGCAAGACGAAAGCACTTGACTGCCCAGTCGAAATATTCAGGCCAGTCTTTTGGGCGCAAAGGGGCCGCTTCCCTCAAAGCGGGTTCGTCTACCTGAATTACCCGGATTCCTGCAGCCTCGAGGTCTTTGACTTCGTCTCGTAAGGCCAGGGCAATCTGGGTGCAGGTGTCTTGAAGAGGCTGATCATCTCGTACAAAAGACCACTTCATTAAGGTTAATGGCCCCGTCAACATTCCCTTAACAGGTTTAGATGTGAGGGACTGTGCATAACCAATCCAATGGACTGTCATGGGAGCACTGCGGTGCACGTCTCCATAGATGATGGGGGGTTTGACCGCTCGAGAGCCATAGCTTTGCACCCAACCATGCTGGGTGATGGCAAAGCCCTCTAACTGCTCGGCAAAATACTCCACCATATCGCTGCGTTCGGGCTCACCATGCACCAATACATCCAGTTCGATTTCTTCCTGAAAGTCAATTGCTTGGGCGATCTGTTCTCTTAACAAACTTTGATAGGCTTCCTCTGAAAGCCGCTTTTCCCTTAATGCGGCTCGTGCAAGACGTAGCTCAGCTGTCTGAGGAAAAGAGCCTATGGTCGTGGTGGGGAAGGTGGGTAGGCGCAGATGCTCTTGCTGACGAGGCCAGCGTTTGTCAAAGGGGCTTCGCCGCTGGTAATCCTCGGGCCGTATCTGGGCTAGCCGCCGGCGCACCTCGGGATTTTGAACCACAGGAGAGTTCCTGCGTTCCTCCAGGCTTCGCTGGCTTTCCGCTCTTACTTCAGGAGGTATGCCTTGGGCTAGGAGGGTGAGTTCATCCAGCTTTTGAACGGAAAAGGCCAACCAGGATTTGAGCCTGGGGTCTAGTTGGGTTTCGAGCCTTAGATCGTAGGGCACGTATAGCAAGGAGCAGGAGGGCGCGACTTCGAGAAGATCTATACCAAGCCTGGCCTGGGCTTTTTCAAGCAAAGCCTGGGCCTTAGCCAGATCGGTTCTCCACACATTGCGCCCATCCACCAATCCCAGAGAAAGAACCATTCCCGATGGCACTTCGGCCAGTGCGGGTTCGAAATCCTCTGCGCCACGTACCAGATCAAGGTGTAGGCCTTGGCAGCCCAGTTCTAAGGCCAAACCGAGATTCTCGCGTAGAGGAGAAAAGTAGTTGGCTAGAAGGCAGCGGGGCCAGTGGGGCTTCCGGTGCTGGGCAAGGTAGGCATAGCTTTGACGGAAGCTTTCCACTTGGCGGGGGGAGAGCTCGAGGCCTAGCAGTGGTTCATCCATCTGTACCCATTGGGCGCCTAATTCTCCCAGAGAGTCCAGCACCTGAACGTAGACAGGAAGAATACCTGCAAGCACATCTTCCGGCTCCACTTTTATGTGGCGACCCAACCAAACCAAGGTAACGGGCCCCAAAAGCACTGGACGGGTGTGTATACCTTGTGCTAAGGCCTCTTTGAACTCGTTCAACACCTTAGGGGCGGTGAGACTGTAGCGCATTCCAGCCTCAAACTCGGGAACCAGGTAGTGGTAGTTGGTGTCGAACCACTTGGTCATTTCCAAGGGGGGCTGCTCTTTGAGGCCGCGTGCCATGGCAAAATAGTTGGATAGTGAGGGTTCTGGATTGAAGCGCTCTGGGATTGCCCCCACCATCCAGGCTGCGTCCAGCACATGGTCGTACAAAGAGAAATCGTTGCTAGGAGGACAGGTTACACCGTGTTCTTGCTGCAGTCTCCAGTGTTTTAGACGTAGCGAGGCGGTTCTTGAACGTAGCTCGTTTTCATCGATTTTGCCTTGCCAATAGCCCTCGAGTGCCCATTTGAGCTCCCGCTTGGCTCCAATTCGGGGAAATCCCAGGTTACCGACTTTCATAAAACTCCCGTGTGACTTAGCAACCATAGGGCTGGTCTCGGCGTGCTTTGGCCCGCTCCTCCCGGTACAGGATGTAGGCCCGGGCCACCGCCGGGTAGCTTTTCATCAGGCCCTCCTCCACCAGGTTCTGAATCTCTTCGATATGGAGCCGCTGCTGCCGGGCTTTGCGCTTGATGGGGCCCAGCACCTGCCGCTCGATCACCCCCGGGTCCAGGGCCACCCCGGTGGCCGCCCCGGCCTTCTCCACCGCCCGCACGATGCGCAGCTCGTCGAAGGGCACCACCCGCCCATCCCGCTTGACCACGGGCTGGTACTCGGGGGCCAGGCCCTCGAAGATAAAGTCCTCGTCCTGGATGGGCTCCACCCGGATGGCCTTCACATACCCGTTGCCTTTGGTGGAGAAGAAGTCGTGGTTCTTGGTATGGGTGGAAAGACCCGCCAGCACCACCGGGTTGACCGCCTCGGCGGAAACGCCGAAGTAAGGTTCCAGTCCCAGGTTCATCAGGGCCTTATCGGCGTTGTAACGGGAGAAGGTGACCACCGCCTCCGTGAGCCCCAACGGGGTGTAGAGCATCCGGCTGTAGCGCTCCTCCAGCCCCGCCAGGTGCTCCAGCATGCTGTACACCCCCTCGCGGGCGGTTTTCTGCTGGGCTTCCGGCAGTCCGGCGTACACCTCCTGGGCCAGCAGGCCCACATACACCCCGTGGATGCTCTCGTCGCGGATGATCAGGTTGATGATCTCCCCCGAGCTGGTCATCCGGCCCTGCCCGGCTAAGAGCAAAGGATAGAAAAACCCGGAGTAAAACAGAAACGACTCCAGCAGCACGCTGGCCGCCAGGCCCAGGTACAGGCTCTGCTCGTCCTGCACCCCCAGGTAGCGGCGGTGCACGAAGGTCTGCTTCTCCTGCAGAACCGGCTCGCTGCGCACCCAGTCGAAAAGCTCCGCGATGCGCTCGCTGGTGCAGAGGGTGGAGAAGATGCTGCTGTAGCTCTTGGCGTGCATGTGCTCCATGGCCCCCATGAAGCCCATCACGGCCTTGGCCTGGAGGCTTTCGATGTGCTGCGACAGCAGGGGCATCCCCACACTGCCCTGCACGGTGTCCAGCAGGGTCAGCCCGGCCAGCACCTGCTCGTAGACCCGCTGCTCTTCGCGGGAAAGGGTCATCCAGGTCAGCTTGTCGTCGGCCAGGGGGATCTCCTCGTCCACCCAGAACTGCCGCACGTTCTGATCCCAGAACATCTTGGTGTAGCCGTCGTCCGGACGGTTCCAGTTGACGGCGGATAGAACGGATAGGCTCTGTGACATCTTGGCTCCTTCAAACCGCACAGGTCAGGCATTCTTCCACGCTGAGGTTCTTGGTGCGGGTGTAGTACAGGCTCTTCAAACCTTTCTTGGCGGCGTACACATACAGCCGGGCCAGCTCGCGGGTGCTGGTCTCGCTGGTCACGAATAGGACGGTGCTGATGCCCTGGTCCACGTGCTGCTGGGCCTCGGCCACCAGGTCGATCACCCGGTACATGTTCATGTGGTACGCCGACTTGTAGAACCAGTAGGTCTCCTCCGAGAGGAAGGGCATGGGGTAGTAGGTGGTGGCGTTGCCGTAGGTGCGGGTCTCCACGTGCTCCACGATGGGCTGGATGGAAGGGGTGGCGTTCTGGATGTAGCTAATGGAGGCGGTGGGGGCCACCGCCAGCCGGTAGGCGTGGTAGAGGCCGTGCTGCTCTACCGCTTCCTTCAGGCGGGCCCAGTCCGCGGGGCTGGGCAGGGGGATGCCCTCGAAGAGCTTCCGCACCGTCTCCGTCCGGGGCCGGAAGTCCTCCTGGTACTTCTCGAAGTACCGCCCGCTGGCGTACTCGCTTTGTTCGAAGCCGTGGAAGGTCTGCCCCCGCTCGCGGGCGATCTCCATGGAGCGCTCCAGGCTGTAGTAGTTCATCGCCGCGAAGAAGCTGCGCACGAAGTCGCGGGCCTCTTCGGACTCGTAGCGGATCTGATTTTTGGCCAAGAAGCCGTGCAGGTTCATCACCCCCAGGCCCACCGAGTGGAAGGCCTGGTTGGCCCGCCAGACCCCGGGCACCTGCCGCACCGCGCTGGCGTCGCTGACCGCGGTAAGGGCGTCCATCGCGGTGTGCACGCTCTCGGCCAGGTTCTGCTGCTCCATCACGTTCACGATGTTCAGGCTGCCCAGGTTGCAGCTAATATCGAAGCCCGCCTCCACCACCTCCCCGGCGTCCCCCACCAGGGTGGGGGTCTGGAGCTGGAAGATCTCGGTGCAGAGGTTGGACATCTTGATCTGGCCCAGGGCTTTCAGGGGGTGCTGGCGGTTGGCGTTGCTGCGGTAGACGATATAGGGGTAGCCCGACTCGAACTGGGTCTGGGCGATCCGGGTGAGCATCTGGCGGGCCGAGAGGGGCCGTTTCTTGACCTCGGGGTGGGCGACCAGGGCCTCGTACATCCGGTCGAGGTCCATATCGTCGAGGTGTTCGCCGAAAGCCCGGTAGACCGAGTAGGGCGCGAAGACGTAAAAATCCTCCCCGGCCTCGGCCAAGTCGAAGAACTTTTGCGGCACCAAGAGGCCCAGCGAGAGGGTTTGCAGGCGGCTTTTCTCGTCGGCGTTGATCTTCTTGGTGTCGAGGAACTCCTCCACGTCCCAGTGGAAGATGTTCAGGTAGACCGCCCCGGCCCCCTTGCGCTGGCCCATCTGGTCGGCGTAGTTGAAAGCGTCCTCCAGCAGCTTGGCCACCGGCACCACCCCCTTGGCGGCGTGGGCCACCCCCTTGATGGGCTCCCCGCGCGCCCGCAGCTTGGAGAGGTTGAGGGCCACCCCGCCCCCGATCTTGGAGAGCTGCATGGCCGCGTTCAGGTTGTAGCCGATGGAGTTGAGGGAGTCGTCGAGCTCCAGCAGAAAGCAGGAGACCAGCTCGCCCCGCCGGGCCCGCCCCGCGTTCAGGAAGGTGGGGGTGGCGGGCTGGTAGCGCTGCTCCATCATGGCCCGGACATAGGCCTCGGCCTTTTGCACATCCCCCTGCCCCAGGTGCAGCGCCACCGCCAGTACCCGCTCAAAGTAGCGCTCCAGGTAGAGCTTCTTGTCGTCGCTTTTGAGGGCGTAGTCCTTGTAGAACTTGGAGACCGCCATGAAGCTCTGGAAGCGGAAGGGGTAGCTTTCGGCCAGGCGGTAAAGCCGCAACAGGTCGGCCGCCTCATACCGAGCGAAGAAATCCTCGTAGTAGCCCTCCTGGATCAGCGCCTGGAAGCGCTCCAGCGGATCTGAGAACCGCCGCAGCCGCAGCAGCACCTCCTCCTCGAAGGCCTGGGCTGCCTCGAGGTCTTTCTCGAGCTGGAAAAAGCCGTTTTTCTTATGCAACAGCGCACTGTTCAGTTCCAGATAGCGCATGGATGGCCTCCTTGATGATCTCTATATCCCTTGCAGTACCGGATAGTTCAAACTTGTGGATCACGCGAATCCCGTAGCGTTCGGCCAGCAGGTCGGCGGCCCGGGCAAAGTTAGCCCCCCAGTTGCGGTTGCCGCTGGCCGCCACCCCCACGATCAGGTGGCGGTTGTTTTCAACGAACCTCAGCACCTCCGGGGGAACCTGGCCGAAGCCGGTGGTGTAGGTGATGAGCAGGCAGGGTTCGGCGATTTTTTCCGTGCCGTCGCCAAGGCGCAGGGCCGGCAGGCCCAGCCGGGCGACAAAGCGGGCGACGTTGCCGGTCTTGGAGGTGTAGACGACTAGCAAAAGAGCCTCCCTCTGCAAATGCAAAAGCCGCCTTGCAAGACAAAGGATTCTGTCCTGGATTAAGGAAGGTTGACCAGCAGAGCAGATGCCAAAGGTCTAGCCGCTACCTGTTTGTATGGGAAGACTCATTCAGACCATCCTTTCCGCCCCTTGCGCGGAGGCGAGCGATGAGGACTCAAAGCAGGCATTCGGGCTATAACCGTTGCGCGACAGCGGCGGAATTGCACCGCACTTCCCCTGTCTTTGAACCCAGAAACCACATTTTGTGGTTTCTGCGGAGAAGCATACTATATGTTGTTTCATTTCGTCCAGATACCCAACCGCGTGCGGCTTGCCATTTATTGATAATGCATTATCATTATTGTGATTATGAAACTGAATCAAAGGGCAACGGGTGAGGTTATGAAGGTGGCGTATGTGTTTGCTCATCCTCGAGCCGCCAGCTACAAGCTGGGCCAGATGATATTGCCCCAGCTCGAGGCTGGCACGCACGGGGTGGAGGTGGTGGGGATGTTCTTCTTCGACGACAACGTGTACATCCTGCGCCAGGGGGATGCCGTGGGTGAGCGGCTGGCCCGGCTGGCTGAAGCGGAGGGCATTTTGCTGATGATGTGCGATATGTGCGCGCTCGAGCGGGGCCTGGCTACAGGGCAGCCCCGCTGGTGCGAGGGCCGTACCAGTCCGGCTGCCTGCAATCCACAGGGAACCGTACCGGGGGTGCAGGTGGGCTGCTTCCCCGATCTGTACGCCGCCCTGGCCTCCAACCCGCCGGATCAGATCATCACGCTTTGAGCACCTCACGGGAGGCCGCCTCCCGTTGTTCGAGGGCTTCGAGCAACTGACCGGACAGGGCGTAGAATAACCCCTCGATGCTGGATGGATTGATTGCGCTGGGGCTGTGGTGGGCGGGCGCCGCCTGGGTGCGCCGGTTTGGCTGGGCCTGGGGGGTGGTGGGGGTCTGGCTCAACCTGCTGTGGTTTATCTACCAAAACGAGCTGGGGCAGGGCTGGCTGTTCTATCTGCGGGGGGTGGGGCTGGCTTTTTTGCTGGCGGTGGGCTACCGGCAGTACGGGCTGGCCTGGGCCCTGCTGCCCTGGCCGCTGCTTTTTGCAGGGCGTTTCGAGCTGCAGATGCTGTGGCCTTACTTCCCAGCCTGGGGCGAGGGCCTGATGCTGGGGGCGGTGGTTTATTTGCTGGTGGGGCTTTTCAGAAGGCCCTGATACAGCTCGGGTCGGCGCTGGGGAAAGACCGGGAACTCCTGGCGCAGCCGGGCCGGGAAGGCCGGGTCTAGCTCGACCAGCCCAAGGCCCTCAGCTTCGACCCGCAGCAGCTCCTGGCCCAGGGGGTCCACGGCCAGGCTGGCCGCCCCGAAGGGGTTTTCGGCGTGGTTAACGGCCACCAGGTAGGCCTGGTTTTCGGCGGCGCGGGATTTGCAGAAAAGCTCCCAGGCGTAGCCGCGGCTCTTGGGCCAGGCCGAAGGAATCAGGAACAGGTTGACGCCTTGCAGCGCATAGACGCGGAAGAGCTCGGGGAAGCGCAGGTCGAAGCAGATGGCGAGGCCCACCTTGAAACCCTCCAGCTCGAGCGTAACCAGCTCCTGTCCCGGAATCATGGTCTCGGGCTCGCCGAAAGCGGGGATCAGGTGGGTTTTGGTGTAGGTTGCCAGCACCCCAGCCGGCCCCACCACCCTGGCCCGGTTGGCGTGGCGCGGGCCGGCCTGCTCCAGCACCCCGGCCACCACGCTCAGACCGGTCTGGGCGCAGAACTGCTCGAGCCGGGCCAGCACGCTGGGGGTAAAGGCGGCGTCGGCGAAGCGGTAGCCGCTGGGGAAGAGCTCGGGCAGTACGGCCACCTTTGCGCCTTGCTGGTGGGCTTGCGAAAGGAGCTCGAGGGCCTTTTGCAGCGTGGCCTCGGGGGTCTCGAGGGTGGCTAGGTGAACCAGGGCAACCTTCATGCTTTCTCCTGTAAACGGTAAGCCAGATAAGGCAGGCCCAGCCCCAGGGCCCCGCCCAAAAGCGCAGCACCCACCTGGCCGCCCACCCCCAGGGCCAGCCCGGCCAGTTGTACCAGGATCAGGGCTGCCAGCACGTAGACGTACAGGGGGATCACAAAGGGTTTGCCGCTGCCGTACTGCACCAGTCCGGCCCCCACCAGGGTAGTTACGGAAAGGGTGGTGCCAAAGGGGCTGGGTTGAAGGAAAAAAAACCAGATAAAGCCGGCGATCCCGGCGTAGATGAGGGTGCGGGCCAGCCGGTCAGGGGCCAGCAGACGTGGGAGGAATCCGCGCAACCCACCCTCCAGCTGTCAGGACTTGATAAAGCGCCAGACAACCAAACTGGACAGGATAAGCCCCAGACCGCCCCAGGCCACCTGCGGCTCCTGCCCGGCAAACCCCAGGAGGGTCGCCAGCACCCCGGCGCTCAGAAAGCCCAGGGCGTACTTGGGGTTCACCGTCAGGCCCAGCAGCAGGGCCACCAGAAAGCCCGAGAGCGCCGGCGGCATACCGGCCCCTACCGCGACGACCACGATCAGCAAGCCCAGGGTGATGAACAGGCCTACAAAGTAGGCACCTGCAAAGGGCTCCTTGCTGGGTTTATCCGTTGCTTTGTTCGCCATATTCGCACCTATCCTCGAGGTTGCTGCGATTTTGCAGCACAAACCACCTCTCGCTTGGGGTAAGGCCACCCCAGGGTAACCTAGCTTACCGCTTTTAGCGGTGTTTTGCCCGGGGCTTTCCCAGAAACTGGTTGGGAAGCTTTTACTATTGGCTATCGGCATGGGGCATGTTAGCATTCTTTGCTAGCTATGGCCCTTATCGTGCAAAAATACGGCGGAACCAGCGTGGGCGACCTCGAGCGCATCCACAAGGTGGCCCAGCGCATCCACCACTACCTCGAGAAGGGACACCGGATTGCCGTGGTGGTCTCGGCCATGGGCCGCACCACCGACGAGCTGATCGCCCTGGCCAGGCGGGTCAACAAACGCCCGCCTCAGCGCGAGCTCGACATGCTCACCACCATCGGCGAGCAGCAGTCGGTGGCCCTGCTTTCAATGCAGCTCCACGCCATGGGCATCCCCGCGCGGGGTTTTACCCAGCACCAGATTGGCATCACCACCGACGGACGCTACGGCGACGCCCGCATCCTGCGGGTGGAGCCCACCCTCATCCAGCAGGCCCTGGATAGGGGGGAGGTGGCGGTGGTGGCGGGTTTTATGGGCACCACCCCGGAAGGCGAGCTGACCACCTTGGGTCGGGGCGGTTCCGATACCACCGCCGTAGCCCTGGCCGCGGCCCTGGGAGCCCAGGAGTGCGAGATTTTTACCGACACCGAAGGGGTCTACACCACCGACCCCCACGCCATTCCCGAGGCCCAGAAGCTGAGCCGCATCGGCTACGATCAGATGCTGGAGATGGCCGCCCTGGGGGCGCGGGTGCTGCACCCCCGGTCGGTCTACTACGGCAAGCGCTATGGGGTGAAAATCCACGTGCGCAGCAGCTTTTCCTACAACCCTGGCACCATTGTTACGGAGGATGGAATGGAACTCGATCGCCCAGTGACGGGGGTAGCCCTCGACGATGAAATTGCCCAGATTGGCCTGGTTGGCATCCCCGACCGGCCCGGTATCGCCGCGCGGGTCTTTGAGGCCCTGGCCCGCAAGGGGGTGGCGGTGGACATGATTATCCAGGGCGTGCCCGGCCACGAGGCCAGCCGCACCCAGATGGCCTTCACGGTCAACCAGGACTTCGCCGAGGAGGCCATGGAGGCCCTCGAGCCGGTTCTGGCCGAGATTGGCGGCGAGGCCCAGCTAAGGCGGGACATCTGCAAAATCTCCATCGTGGGCGTGGCCCTGGCCTCGACCCCCGGCATTCCGGCCCGCATGTTCCAGGCCCTCTCGAGCGTGGGGGCCAACATCGACATGATCGCCACCAGCGAGGTGCGCATCTCCGCCATCATCCCCCTACAGTTCGCCGAGGCCGCCCTGCGCGCGGTGCACAGCGCCTTCGAGCTGGATAAGCCGGTGGAAAAGTAAAAGGCGAGGAAAGGGGAAAGAGAAACCAAGAGGCTTGACTTTGCTTTCCCCTTCTATCTTTCCTCGGCTTCGGGGGTCATATGAGTGAAACCGCCAACTACTCCGGCAAGCAGTACCTGACCTGGCAGGACATCACCAACCTGGTCTCCAAGCTGCTGGGCCAGCTCAACCCCAACGACTTCGACTGCATTCTGGCGGTCACGCGGGGCGGCATGATTCCGGCCTGTCTGGTCTCGGAAGCCACCGACCAGCGCAATATCCTGACCGCCGCGGTGATGTTTTACACCGATGTGGGCGAGACCATCAAAGACCCGGTGTTCTTGCAGTTCCCCTCGGATAGCCTGCTCTATGGTAAACGGGTCTTGATTGTGGACGATGTGTGGGACTCGGGCAAAACCGCCGTAGCGGTGCGGGAGCGCATCAAGATGGCGGGAGGGCATCCGCGGGTAGCGGTCTTGCACTACAAACCCCTAGAATCTACAAACCACCTTACCCAAATCAGGCACTGCAGTTATGTTTAGAGCATGAACCGCCGTGCTTACCCATCGGACGTCCGTGATGAGGAATGGGCTCTGGTGCTGCCCTATTTG
>Ga0116210_1002056_pt1 | contig 13142 bp, 10 predicted proteins | sample TshhotsprinmetaG_FD_94483 | JGI IMG/M metagenome (GOLD analysis project Ga0116210, IMG submission 94483) | Hot spring microbial communities from South Africa to study Microbial Dark Matter (Phase II) - Tshipise hot spring metaG | ecosystem: Environmental > Aquatic > Thermal springs > Hot... | reverse complement strand
TCGAACTGCGCAACCTCGCCGACGACGTGCGCGACGCGTTGCGTCCCGGCATGAGCGCGACGGCGACGATCATCACCGAAGTGAAACGAGACGTGCTCGCCGTGCCGCTGCAAGCGCTGGTCGAAAAGGCGGCGACGCCTGCGCCAACGCCCGCGGCGACGCCCACGGCGGCGAACGGACAAACGCGTCCAAAGACGATCAAAGGCGTCTACGTGCTCGATGGTAACAAGGTCAAGTTCGTCGAAGTGACCACCGGGATCACGGGCGAGAACGAGATCGAGATCACGGGCGGACTGCAACCCGGCGCGGAGATCGTCACCGGTCCGAGTCGGGTGTTGCGCGAACTCAAAGACGGCGCCACCGTCCGACGGCAGACGCGCCGGTCCACCAACACCAACTCCAATTCCAGATCGTGAGAGCGGAAGCTTCGATCATGAACGAAACCACATCGACGGTCGCCGACGAAGTCTCGTCCTACGGCGAAATACTGGCGCGCGACGGCGTGCCCGCCGCTTTGATCTCCATGCGCGACATCTGGCGCACATACCAGATGGGCGAAGAGCAGGTACATGCCTTGCGCGGCGTGTCGTTCGACGTGCAGCGGGGCGAATACGTCGCCATCATCGGCCCATCGGGGTCGGGCAAATCGACGCTGATGAACATCATCGGGTGTCTCGATACGCCGACGCGCGGGCGTTACTGGATCAACGGCAAACTGGTCTCCGAGATGGACGATGACGAACTGGCGCGTATCCGAAACAAGGAGGTCGGTTTCGTCTTTCAGACCTTCAACTTGTTGCCGCGCGCCACGGCGCTGCATAACGTCGAACTGCCGCTCATCTACGCCGGCGTCCCCGCCGCCGAACGACACGAGCGAGCCAAGCGCGCGCTCATGTCGGTTGATCTGGCGGATCGGATGACGCACAAGCCGAACGAACTATCGGGCGGACAACGGCAGCGCGTGGCGATCGCGCGGGCGCTCGTCAACCATCCGTCGATTCTGCTCGCAGACGAGCCGACCGGCGCGCTCGATACGGCCACGAGCCGCGAGATCATGAACCTGTTCGAGCGTTTGCACGCCGAAGGGAACACGATCATCGTCGTCACACACGAGCCGGAAGTGGCCGCGCGCGCCCACCGCATCATCTCCATTCGCGACGGACGGATCGAGAAAGACGAAAGGATCAAATAGCGACGCGCGCCGGCGGAAGCGACGAGGCATGCGGTTGACGGCTCTATTCGGAGAAGCTTTTCGTCTCGCGCTGTGGAGTCTGCGCGCTAACAAGCTGCGCACCTTTTTGACGCTGCTCGGCATAATCGTCGGTGTCGCCGCCGTGATCACGGTGGTGACGATCATCAAGGGACTGGACCAAACGGTCGCCAATACCTTCTCCTCGCAAGGTTCGACCGTGTTCAGCGTCTCCAAGCGTCCGATGGTGATCCTCTCGCGTGAAGACCTCGTGCGCTTCAACAAGCGCAAGGATGTCACCGAAGAGGATGCAGAAGCGCTCGCGCGCGCTTGCTCTTCCTGCTGGCGTATCGGGATCGCGGCCAACAGCCCGAACGCGCTCGTCAAATACGGCGACCAGAAATCGGAGAACGTCCTCGTGCGCGGCATCAGCCTCTCGATGTTCGCCATCGACGACGTCAACCTCGCGGCCGGGCGCACGTGGACCGAGACCGAAGGCGCAGCCGCGCGCCACGTCTGCGTCGTCGGCGCCGACATCCTTGCCAATCTGTTCGGCGGCGCATCGCCGGAAGAGGTGCTCGGGCGCACGTTGCGCATCGCCGGGCAACCTTTCGAGATCATCGGTGTGGCCGAAAGGTTGGGAAGCATCTTCGGCTTTTCACGCGACAATTTCGTCTACATCCCGTACGAGGCTTATCGGCGCGTCTTCGGCGGGCGCACGTCCATCATCATCTTCGTGCAAGCGCGAAACGCCGAAGAGTTGGAGGCGACCAAGGACGAGGTGCGCACCATCATGCGCAACCGTCGCGGCAAAACTTTTCTCGACGAGGACGACGGCTTTGCGCTCGAAACGCAGGACGTCTTTCTCGATCTCTACCAGAAAGCGACGTCGAACATCTATCTGGTGACAATCGGTGTGGCGGCCATTTCGCTCGTTGTCGGCGGCATCGTCGTGATGAACATCATGCTTGTGTCGGTCACCGAACGGACCCGCGAGATCGGGATTCGCAAGGCGGTGGGCGCACGCCGGCGCGACATCTTGACGCAGTTTCTCGTCGAGGCCGTCACTTTGACGGCCATCGGCGGCGCCATCGGCGTCGGGTTGGGATTCGGCACGGCCTATGGGCTTGCACTCGTGTTGGGCTTCCCCGTGTTGATCAGCGTGTGGTCGGCTGTGCTCGGCGTCGGCGTCTCGTCGGCGGTCGGCGTCGCCAGCGGTCTTTGGCCGGCGTGGAAGGCGGCGCGGCTCGATCCGGTGGAAGCTTTGCGTGCTGAATAGAAATGCTTCGAGATCGCTTTCAAGAGTCTGTCTCGATCGCGCTCGACGCGTTGCGCGCCAACAAGCTGCGTTCTGCCCTCACCGTGCTCGGCGTCGCCATCGGCGTCGTGACGGTCATCTTCATGGTCTCCATCATTCAAGGGTTGAACCGCGCCTTTGCTGAGCAGATCGAATCCTTGGGTTCCAACACCATCTTCATTTCGAAGTTCGATCCGAGTTTCGGTCGTCCGCCCACGGCCGAAGAGCGACAACGCAAGGACTTGACCGTGGAGGATGCGGCTGCCATCGAGCGCGAGGCGCGTGCGGTAGCGGGCGTTGCACCGATCAAACGCAAGCTCGCCACTAGCGTCCGTCGCGCCGAACGACAGACCGATACGCCCATACTGTTCGGCGTCACGCCATCATATGAATTCACCCTCTCACAGTATGTCGGGCGCGGGCGATTTATCACGGAGTACGATTTGAACGAACGGAGCAACGTCTGCGTCTTGGCGCAGGATGTCGTGCGCGCCCTCTTCCCCGCAGAAGAGCCGCTCGACAAAGAGGTGCGGATCGAAGGGCGCCCTTTTCGCGTCGTCGGCATCATGGAGCCTTTGGGCAACTTCTTCGGCCAATCGCGAGACAACGCCGTCTTCATCCCGCTGTCGACGTTCGAAAAATATTACGGCGGAACGGAAGCCCCGTTTCCGGAAGTCCTCTTCTTCATCATCGTGCGCCCGCGCACGCGGGCCGACGTGCCCAAAGCGGTGGATGAGATCACGGACATCTTGCGACGCCGGCGCCAAGTTCCAGCGGGCGCGCCGAACAACTTCGGCGTTTCGACGCAAGACAGCCTGCTCGATTTCTACAATCAACTGACCGGCGCGACAGCCTTGGTGCTGACGGCCATCTCGTTCGTCGCCTTGATGATCGGCGGCATCGGCGTGATGAACATCATGCTCGTCTCGGTCACTGAGCGAACCAAAGAGATCGGGATTCGCAAGGCGGTGGGCGCACGCCGGCGCGACATCTTGACGCAGTTTCTCATCGAGGCCGTGGCGTTGACGCTCATCGGCGGCATTGCCGGATTAACCGTTGGCGAGATCGCCAGCTTCGTCGTGAACAAATACTCTCCGCTGCCGGCCTACGTGCCGTTGTGGGCCATCGCCCTTGGCCTAGGCGTCTCCGGCATGGTCGGCCTCTTCTTTGGCCTCTGGCCAGCGTGGAAGGCGGCGCGGCTCGATCCGGTGGAGGCGCTGCGTTACGAATGAGCGGGCAAAGCGAAAGCTCGCATTGCGCGGCGCAAGGAGCCGGATTCGACGCCTGCCCCACCCGACGCCAGAGTCCCAGCGCCAGAACGTGAAGGCACGGCGGCGAACGAAAATCCGCGCCAGCGTGCAACCAAATGGTGCGCGCGCGCGTAATAATCTCTGGTTGAATCTTTCGCCCCGTTGCCGCACGAGGAGCTTGAGCGAGCCGTGAACCTGTACGAGACGCTGAAAGTCGCACTGGGAGCCGTTTGGGCGCACAAGCTCCGTTCCTTCCTGACGCTGCTCGGGATGATCATCGGCGTCACGGCAGTGGTCGTCATCGTCGCCATGATTCAGGGGTTCAACGCCTACGTCGACGAGAAGATCGCCAACATCGGCTCGAAGTCCTACAGCATCTTCCGCTTCGATTTCTTCAACGATTTCAAGGACACGGACACGCTCGCCGCCGCGCAGCGACGCAAACCCGAGTTGACGCTGGATGAGTACGAATACTTGCGCGCGCGCTTGCAGTTGACCGAACACTTGGGCGCGCGCGTGGCGCCCACCAGCACGCAGGTCAAGCGCGGCGGCGAAACGCTCGAAGGCATTCCGGTGTGGGGCGTAACGCCGAACATGGTCGAGATCGAGAAGACGGACATCGCCGAGGGGCGCTACTTCTCCGAAATGGAGAACGAGGTGGCAGCTCGCGTCGCCTTCATCGGGGCCGACGTCGCAGCGAAGTTGTTTCCGTATGAGTCGGCCGTCGGTCAAGAGATCTACATTCGCGGCGTGCCGTTTCGTGTGGTCGGCGTGCAAGCGCGCTTCGGTTTCACCTTCGGGCGCCCGCCGGTCGACACATCCATCACGATTCCGATCAGGACCTACATCCGAACCTTCGGCCCGCCCGTGCGCAACCGATGGCTTTCGTTCACGGGCAAGGCGGTTTCAGATGAACTCTTCAACGATGCGGTCGAGGAAGCGCGTGCGGCTTTGCGCTTGCGGCGCGGTTTGAGGGCCGACGAAGAGGACAACTTTACCATCATCACGCCGGAGATCATCATGAGCGCGCGCGATCGAATCTTCGGCCCGATCTTCATCGTCGCCATCGCCGTACCTTCGATCGCGCTCGTCGTCGGCGGCATCGTCATCATGAACATCATGCTCGTCTCGGTCACTGAGCGAACCAAAGAGATCGGGATTCGCAAGGCGGTGGGCGCGCGCCGCAGCGACATCCTCAAGCAGTTTTTGGTCGAAGCTGTCACGCTTTCGGCCATCGGCGGTGCCATCGGCGTCTTCCTCGCATGGCTGTTGGGCCAAGTGGTCAGCCTGTACTTCTTTCAAACGCGCTTATCGTTGCTCGCCGTGGCGCTCGCCATCGCCGTTTCGGGCGGCGTCGGCATCGCGGCGGGCATCTTCCCGGCATGGCGCGCGGCGCGACTCGATCCGATCGAGTCGTTGCGTGCGGATTGATCAGCGATGGTGAAATTTCTTCGCAGCGGCGGCAGTTTCTACGAAAATCTGCGCATGGCGCTCGCCACGCTCCGCGCGCACAAGCTCCGTTCTGCGCTGACGGTGATCGGCGTCGTCATCGGCGTTTGGACCGTGATCGGCATCTCGTCGTTGATCAGCGGCATCGATCTTGCCGTGAAGAAAGAGGTCGAATCTTTCGGCGTCCGCTCGATCTTCATCTACAAATTCGACGTCGGCATTCGAACCAGCGCGCCGACGCGCGAGGAGCGGATGCGTCCCAACCTCACATACGAAGATGCGATGGCTATCGCGCAATTGCCGACGGTGGAAGTCTCGGTGCCGTTTTTGAACATCACGAACAACTTCTTCGGACAGCGTATCTTGGTCAAACGCGCAGGCAAAACATCGGCTGCCGTGCGGCTCGAGGGGACATTGCCGGATTACGAGCGGGCCGGCGTCGAAACGATCTCCGAAGGACGCTTCTTCAGCACTTACGAGAACGACACGAACCAGCCCGTGTGCGTCATCGGCGCGAGCGTCGCGGACAACTTCTTCCCGTATGAATCGCCGCTCGGCGAGCGGATCGAGATCGGCGGTCGCGAGTTTCGCGTCGTCGGCGTGCTCGCCAAACGCGAGCAGTTCGGCGGCGGCGAGGGAAGCAGCGACGTCAACAACGTCATCTACGTCCCTTACAACGTCGCGCGCAAGCTGAAGCCGAACGCCGATGATGTCTTCATCCTCGCGGTGGCGCGCGCTGGCTATCTCGATCAAGCCAAAGACGACATCACGGACCTGTTGCGACGGCGGCGGCAAGTGCCGTTCGATGCACCCAACAACTTCAGCCTCGAAACGGCCGAATCCATCGTTCAGCAGTTCCGCGCGCTGACCGCTGGCGTCGCCATCGCCATGATCGCCATCTCGTCGGTCGGTTTGATGGTCGGCGGCATCGGCGTGATGAACATCATGCTCGTCTCGGTCACCGAACGGACCCGCGAGATCGGCACGCGCAAGGCCATCGGCGCGCGCCGGCGCGACATCTTGTGGCAGTTTTTGATCGAAGCGGCGACCCTTACGGGAATGGGTGGCGTGATCGGCCTGCTGCTTGGCTGGGCCACTTCCTTCATCGTGCGGCTCTTTCTTCCATCCTACGTGCCGTTGTGGGCGCCCGTCGTCGGCGTGCTCGCCTCGGTGTCAATCGGACTGATCTTCGGCCTGTGGCCGGCATGGAAAGCGGCGCGGCTCGATCCGGTGGAAGCGCTGCGCTACGAGTAAGAGTCATCCTGCGCCGCCGTGGTTCAGTTAAGAACTGTCGATGCGGCGCGCCGCATGCAAGATCCGTCTCTTTTCGCTTTGCGCTGCAACTGCATCCGCCGCTCTCCGCCGGTCGAGCTTGCGAGCGCGATCCGTCTCTCGGCGCGCGGTGACTTTCACTACCTCTCGGCACCGCTTCCGCGCTCGACTCCGGTGACAGCGCCGCGCTCGCGCGAGTCCAAGGCGCGATGTGCGCAGAACCGCTCGCTGGAAATTCTTCCGCCGACTCAGGCCATGGCCGTTCCCGCGAGGAGCGCGAACAGGACGCGCAGCGCCACGCCCAGAAGCCAGACTACCAGCACCACGCCCCACGCAGCGGCAGCCGAAAGGCGGGCGACGCGTCCCAGGCCGACGGCGGCCAGATACAGCCCGTAGAAAGCGAAAAGGTCGAACACGCCCAGCAGCGTCGCCAGCACCGGATGCGCCGTCGCATCCACGAGGAAGCCGAGGTTGGCACGCGCTAGTCCTCTGCGCGCTTGCGTGATATCGATCTCTTCGGGCGCTTGAAGAAAGAGCATCACCGTGTCGGCGATCGTCTTCAGGATAACAGGCGGCAGACTCGAATAGACGTAGACGGAGAGCGCTTGCCAGTAGTTCATCTTCCCGCCCATCGCCAACGCGCCGGCGAGATAGAGCGCCCCGCCGATGGCGATGAAAAGGACGATGACGACGGCCGGCGAAGCGTAGCTCAGGTACTTGAAGACCGGCTTCATCTGCTGTTCGATGATCTGCTCTTTGGCTTCCGGCGTCATGTTGCTAAGGCGCGGGGCCTCTTCCACGTTCCGGCGGACGAGATTTTCGTAACCTATCCGTTGGATGAGTAGCATGTTGTAGAGCGTCACGACTGCGATGAAGATCAAGGTCGCGGCGAGAAAGCGCGGTCGTGCACGCAACGAATCGAACGCCCGCGCTGGTTCGAAGAAGATCGCGCTGAGCGTTTCTGCCGTGGACATCGTCTCGTTTGCCGTGTGGTTCTGTTGGTTCATGTCGCTCTCCTCGAAACAAGGCCTTCCGGAGAAGGGCGCGCCGCTCGTTGGGCAACTGGGCGCGAGTGTTGAAAGAGCGAGAGCTTATCATCAGTTCGGCTGTTGAAAAAGCTCGCGCAGACTCGGCAATTGAAAAGCTCGCACGCGCAAGAGCGCCGTGAGCGGCTGTTCAACGCAGACCGATTCTAGACGTGCAATCTTCGTTCTCCGTCGGACCTGTTGCCGTCAGTTTTTTCGGTCAGTTCTTTTCGGTTTGCTTCGAGGTGGCCAACTCAGGTCAAGCCTTTTCCAATTGGGCAAACTTCTCGACGAGCTTCTTCTGGCCATAGCCGGGAAAGCTGACGACGAGCTTGGCCGAGTCTCCCGACCCTTCGCGTTTGAGGACAAGGCCGCGTCCGTATTTGGGATGGCGAACGTGCGTGCCAGGCATGAAGCCTTGCTCTCGGTCGGAAGAGTTTGGGGTGGCGCGTTCTTTGGTCGGGCGAGGCGGTGTGTTCGGCTGGTTGCTGCGCTGGCGGAAGAATTCAGCGATCGACTCAACCGAATCGTAAGTTCTGCCCGCGTAGCGGCGCGGCTCGGACTGCCGTTCGCCGCGCAGAGCCTCCGCCGCGTGGCGGTTTTCGAGCGCGGTGGCGCTGCGCGCAAAACTCAGCCATGAACGCCCACGCGAAAGATCCTCGATCAGGTCGAGCGGCAGTTCGTTGAGGAATTGCGATGGCTCGGACGCCATATCTTCGCCGTACACGCGCCGTCGCATTGCATGCGTGAGGTAGAGCGTCTGTTGCGCGCGCGTGATGGCAACGTAGCACAGCCGCCTCTCCTCTTCGAGTTCGGCGCGATCCGTTGCCGCGCGCGCGTGCGGAAAGAGCCCATCTTCGAGCCCGACGATGAAGACGACAGGAAACTCCAACCCCTTGGCCGCATGCATGGTCATCAGCGTGACGCGCGCATCGCGCCGATACTGATCGACATCGGAGACGAGCGCTGCTGTATCGAGAAAGGCGCGCAACCCATCGCCCTGTTGCGCGTCGTATTCGACGGCCGCGTTGACCAGTTCTTGCAGGTTGGCCAGACGCGCCTCCGCCTCTTCGCTGTTCTCCAATTTGAGGGCTTGTTCGTACCCCGTGTCGAGGATGGCGGCCTTGACCACTTCCGAGGCCGGAGCCTGCTGCGCGAGCGCGACGAGCCGCGTGATGATCTGCTGAAAGGATCGGAGCGCTGCCACTGCGCGCGGCGCAAGCCCATCGTTCTGCTCCGTCATGATGGCGATCGTCTCCCAATGCGAGACGCCGTAGTCGCGCGCGCGCCGTTCGATCTCGTCTGTGGTCTGGCGGCCGATGCCGCGCGGCGGCGTGTTGATGACGCGTTGCAGCGAGATGGAGTCGTGCGGGTTGAGGGCGAGCTTCAGGTAAGCGATGATGTCGCGCACCTCGGCGCGTTCGTAGAAGGAAAATCCTCCGACGATCTGATAGCTGATCCCCAACCGTCGCAGCGCTTCTTCGAAGAGACGCGATTGAGCGTTGGTTCGATAGAGCACGGCGATGCGTGTGTGCGGGTCGCTCGCCAAGTGTTCTTGAATTTTGGCCGCGACGAAACGCGCTTCCGTTTCGGCATCGGGCGCTTGGTAATAGCGAATCTTGTCGCCCGCCGGATTCGACGTCCACAGGCGTTTCCCTTTGCGCTCCGTGTTGTGGCTGACGACGTGGCTGGCGGCATCGAGGATGTTCTGCGTCGAGCGATAGTTCTGTTCAAGTCGGACGACGCGCGCGTTTGGGTAATGTTGCTCGAAATTCAGGATGTTCGAGATGTCCGCCCCGCGCCAGCGATAGATCGATTGGTCCTCGTCGCCGACGACGCAGATGTTCTGCTGGCGTTCGGTGAGCAGGTGGATCAGGGCAAACTGCAACGCGTTGGTGTCTTGGTACTCATCGACGAGGATGTAGCGGAAGCGGTCGTTGTAGCGCTCGCGCACTTGATCGACGCGGCGCAAAAGGCGCACCGTCTTGATCAAAAGGTCGTCGAAATCGAGCGCGTTGTTGGCGCGCAAACGTTCGTCGTAGAGGCGAAAGGCCCGTGCGATGGCTACGCGCCGTTCGTCGTTCTGTTCGATGCGAGCGGCATAAAGTTCGGCATCTAGACCGCTGTTTTTAGCGTGGCTGATGGCCGATTGAACCGAGCGCGCGTTCAAGCGCTGTTCGTCGTAGCCGAGCTCCCGTAAGCAGTTCTTCACCAGACGGACGGAGTCGTCTTGATCGTAGATCGTGAAATCGCGCGTGTAACCTTCGCCGAGCGCCTCGATGTCGCGGCGAAGGAGGCGCACGCACAGGCTATGAAAGGTCGAAATCAGCGGCGCGCTCGGCAACGGCGCGCCGCGCAGCAGTTGCTCGACGCGCTCGCGCATCTCTTCGGCTGCCTTGTTAGTGAAGGTGACGGCTAAAATGTTCGCTGGCGGGACGCCGCGTTCGGCAATCAGGTAAGCGATGCGGTGCGCGATGACGCGCGTTTTACCCGATCCGGCTCCGGCTAGGACGAGGACCGGCCCCTCGGTGGCCGTGACGGCTTCGCGCTGCGCTTGGTTGAGCGATGCCAGAAGATCCATGAACGAAACGTACGTTGCCCGTTGTTTCTGTTTGTGATGGCGCAAGCTCCTTCTTCATGACTGGAGGCGCGCTGCAAGCGGCGCTCCCAGCGATAAAGAAAAGCGCGCTCGACGATAGAGGGCGAGCATAGCACACCGAAACGGGAAAACGGGAACCACGCCGCGGCGGGTTCCACCTGACTTGGTGTCGCGGTCGAGGAAGGCACTAGCGGATCGTCCGAAGGTGAGAGGAGGACGGAAAAGATCCAAAGCAGAAGGGGCGAGCCTCCACCGAGGTTCGCCCCTTCTGCTTTGCAGCAGACCCAACCCTGGCTCGTTCACAGTCCGTGAGGACTGCGTTTCATTCCCCATTCCCGCTTGTTCTTTACTCCCCCTTGCTCTAGTTTTGCGGTCTCATTGGACCGCAAAAATCAAGCTGACCCATAGCCGCTTCTCGTGCTCTCCGGTGTCGGGCCGGTTTCGCTCGCCGACCCCGCACTTACGGCGGCGGAAGCGGCCCGCGCCGAAGTCTCCGGTCGCTTTTCGGCCTCGGTCTTTCGACCAGAGAGATCGAGACCGATGAGCTGTCCTACTTTGGCGAACAGCAGCGGCAGCACGACGGTTTGCGCCGTCGTGGCAAGTTGGTCCACCGCGCGCTCGCCTATGTTGGAGATCTCCTCTTGCAGCCGCGCGTAGGCGCGTGACTCTTTTAGCCGCTCGACAAGGCCAGGCTTTTCCGGCTCTGTCGGTGCGGGAGGCATCATGTAGGCCCGCTCGTAAGATGTGGCGACGCCTTTGGTGTCCCAACCCTCTTCCTCGCCGGAGGTCAAGCTCCCGCCGATGCTGTAGCCGAGCAGAAAGCCGACGCCGAAAGCCCCGGCGGTGAAAGCCAGTGGGCGACGCCGGAATTGCTCGCGCCAGTCGAGCGCCTCTTTGACCTGTTGGTATTGTGTTGCCACGGTATCTTTAATCTCCTCGACGGTGTGAGCGATGGATTCACGCGTCTCTTCCATGCGCCGCTGCAACTCCTCTTTGGTCAATTCGCCGGAATCGGTCGCCGTTCGCGCTACGATTGAATCTCTTTCTTCAGCCATTGTTTGTCCTTCCTCAGCTCCTCTAGGCTTTGACTCGGTACCACGCTCTGCGCAGCCAGCCGCTTCTTCATCGCCCGCGCGATGCCGCCACCAATGATGGCAAGCAACGCGCCGGTGAGCAAGAAGCCAAGGGCATAGTGGTTCGGCGGCTCGATGCCGGTAAACAAGCTGGAGATGAAGAAAGCAAGGGCCGTGCTCAGCAGTACCACGCCGATCAAGGCGACGCCCGCGCCGAAAGCGAGAAGAACAAGGCCGCGAACATAGGCCGCGATCTCTTCACGAAGCTCCACGCGAAGCAGACTTATCTTGGTATCGAGTAATTTGACGACATCATCGCCTAGACGGCCGAAAAGAGCCGGTAGGTTCTCCAAATCGGCGTGATGTTTCACCGCCGGCGCCGCTCCGGTGGCGTTGCGCTCCATTTCAGCCATGATGGGGGGCCCTCCCTCGCATCCTTACCGGCGCCCGCCGCGGAACAGCAACCCGAGCAGAAAACCGGCCGCCGCCGAAATCAACAACGCCTGTCCCGGATTCTGGCGCGCATACGATTTAGCGTTCTCGGCCACTTCGCGGATGTCTGTGTTCTGCAGGTCTTTGATCTTCTCGCCGACGACCGTGGCCTTTTCAGAGATGTACTCCTTGGCCTGCGTGGCAGCGGTGGCGACCTTTTGCCCGAGGTGCTGTGCTTGTTCCCGCGTCTGTGAAGCAAGCGAGCTGTCGCTGCTCGATCCAGCGGATGAGCTAGTCGATGAGTACGAGCTTTCGCCTGACCCGCCAGCCGTCCCGTAACCGTAATTGAGGGCATCTTCTCTGCTTTGTGACATGGTCCTTGATCTCCTTTTCGATCTAAACTTCGTTGAACGTATGATTCTTCGCTATGAACAACGCTCCGAAGAACAACAAGAGCAAACCATGTGCCGTCCGCTCCGTTCCGCCGCGCGCTCACAAAGAGTTACTTCGCCGCTTGCCAGGGCGCGCTCTTTTGTCGCGAAACTGTACACGCCCCGGCGGCACACGAGCACAGTTACAGTACAGCGTCGAACAGATGCCGAACCGCGTGCGTCGACGCCGCGAGCGCGGCGCGGGCGGCACTGGGAGTTGCTCGATCCAGCCGGAGCGGACGCCCGCTCTCCGCTCCGGACGAAGTCCAACAAAACGTTCCATCGGAAGGTGCGAGGAGCGACCAGTGCGTCCGAGGGGCTGGCGCGATATACTCGCTTCGGTTCGAGAAACGAAGCCGAATCCTGAGCCGACGCGAACTCTTTCAAGGGAGGTCCGACATGGCGATCAAGAGCATCAACCCAGCGACGGGCGAAACGCTACGCTCTTTCGTTCCTCTTTCGGATGAAGAGGTGGAGGCGCGTTTGCGCCTCGCGGCGGAAACGTTTCAGTCCTACCGCCGGACGGATTTCGCGGATCGTGCTGCGAAGATGTCCCGCGTTGCTGCCACGCTCGAAGCGGAAAAAGAGAGTTTTGCCCGTTTGATGACGGCCGAAATGGGCAAGCTTTTGAAGGCTGCCGTGGAAGAGGCAGAAAAATGCGCTTGGGTGTGCCGGTACTACGCCGAAAACGCCGCGCGTTTTCTCGCCGACGAAGAGGTGACGACCAGCGCCACGCGCAGCTTCGTGCGCTACCAACCGTTGGGCCCCGTGCTTGCCATCATGCCATGGAATTTCCCCTTCTGGCAGGTCTTTCGTTTCGCCGCGCCGGCGCTCATGGCCGGCAACGTCGCCTTGCTCAAGCACGCTTCCAACGTGCCGCAGTGCGCGCTGGCCATCGAAGAGATCTTCGCGCGAGCCGGTTTCCCCAAAGGCGTCTTTCAGACGTTGCTCGTTGAATCGCGTGCCGTGGAGAAGATCCTGCGCGACCGGCGCGTGGTCGCTGCCACGTTGACCGGCAGCGAGGGCGCTGGGGCGAGCGTGGCTGCCATCGCCGGCAGCGAGATCAAAAAGACTGTGCTCGAACTGGGCGGAAGCGACCCGTTCATCGTCATGCCGAGCGCCGAT
>Ga0116210_1002055_pt1 | contig 13148 bp, 12 predicted proteins | sample TshhotsprinmetaG_FD_94483 | JGI IMG/M metagenome (GOLD analysis project Ga0116210, IMG submission 94483) | Hot spring microbial communities from South Africa to study Microbial Dark Matter (Phase II) - Tshipise hot spring metaG | ecosystem: Environmental > Aquatic > Thermal springs > Hot... | reverse complement strand
TGATATTGCCGCCACCATGCAAGATGTGATCTCGCTGGGGATTGGCGAACCGGATTTCGACACCCCCGCCCCCATCGTACAGGCGGGAATCCGCTCCCTGCAAGCCGGACACACCCATTACACCTCCAACAGCGGGATCATGGAACTGCGTCAGGCGCTGGCAGAACACCTGGAGCGCCTTTACGGTGTGCACTATGACCCAACAGAAATCATCATCACGGTAGGCGGGTCAGAAGCGCTCTACCTTGCCGCTTCGGCAACCCTGGACCCCGGCGATGAGGTGATCATCCCCACACCGTGCTTCGTGTCCTATCAGGCACAGGTGCATATGGCAGGCGGCGTGCCGGTAGAAGTGCCCTGCCGCATGGAAAACAACTTCGAAGTCGCTCCTGAAGACGTTGCCGCCGCCATCACCCCGCGCACCAAAGCCATCCTGCTGGGCTTCCCCAGCAACCCCACCGGTGCGGTAGCCCGGCGCGAAACCCTGATGGAAATTGCCCGCCTTGCAGAAGAGCACGACCTGCTGGTGCTGTCGGATGAAATCTATGACCGGCTGGTTTATGACGGGGAACACGTCTGTTTCCCCTCCCTGCCGGGGATGTGGAAGCGCACCATCCTGCTGGGCGGATTCTCCAAAGACTACGCCATGACCGGCTGGCGCATCGGATACGCCGCCGCGCCACATGCCATCCTGCAGGGGCTACTGCGCCTGCACCAGTACACGGTGATGTGCGCCTCGACAACCGCCCAGATGGCGGCAATCGAAGCCCTGCGCAACGGCGAGGAGTACGTCCAGCAAATGGTCGCCGAGTACGATCGCCGCCGCCGCCTCATCGTCAAAGGCTTAAACGAGATTGGACTGCCCACTTTTGAACCCAAAGGGGCATTTTACGCTTTCCCCAAGGTGAGCGTGACCGGACTGGATGATGAGACCTTCGCCAGCCGTCTGCTCACCGAAGAGCGGGTGGCGGTTATTCCGGGATCCGGTTTTGGGGCAGGCGGAGAGGGACATGTGCGCTGTTCCTACGCCACCGCATACGAAAAACTGGAAGAAGCCCTGCGCCGCATGGAGCGCTTCGTCAACCGCCTGTAACCGGGCGCTTCCCCATAAGAAAGACACAAACATCCCCGAAGGGTTTCCCCGGGGATGTTTGTTCTGGAAAGATCCACTGAAGCGCACAGAAAAAGAAACGATTGCTAAAAAAAACCGGTCAACCTGGCGTTCTCCCGGAAGATGGCTTCATCCGGCTGGCATCAATTCATGCCCTTCTTCGGCGCAAGCCTTACCACTCAAAGCACGGGCGGATTTCCCCAATCTCCAGTTTGCGCCAGTTGTACAGCGGACGGCGGTCGAATTTTGCCAGCGCAGCCTGTTCTTCAGCAGTCAGCACGCCCAGCAGACGCAAAACCTGCACTGCCACCAGCGAAACGGCCCGTCCGCCGGTGTCGCCATCCGAAATCTTGATGGCAATGCCCATGCCGGGCGATCCGGGTCCCAGCACGCCGGGGCGCACTCCCATACCCTGATATCCCTCGGCTCCGCCTTTTGCCACCACCTTCCCGCCGGTCACCTGCATCAGCACGGTGTCAAAGCGGTCGGGACCGGCAACCATGTCGGGGTTCGTGGTCATGGCGTCAAAAATGCGCCTCAGAGCAGAACCGCGCGGTTCGGGTAAACGGTCAGGATCCGCCAGCAGAGCGTAAGCATGAGCGGCGTTCTGTAACGGCGCGGCAAAGGTGGGCGCCGAACAGCCATCAATGCCAATGGGCACATCTTCAGGTGCCATGCGCACCATCTCGGCAAAAGTCTGCAGGATGCGCTTCTGCCAGGGATGTTCAGTATTGAGGTAATCCTCCAGTGCAAAACGGTTGAACTGGCATCCTGCCAGCATGCCGGTATGCTTGCCCGAGCAGTTGTGGCGGTTCTGCGTAGGGGCTTCCCCGCGGGCGCGCAGGGCCTGGGCTGTGGCATCGTGCAGAGGATAGTGTGTGCCGCACAGCAGATTGCTCTCGCTGATGCCGATTTTTGCCTGCAAGCCTTTCAACACAGAGACATGATCCTCCGTCCCGGAATGCGAAGCGCAGATGATTGCCAGTTCGCGCGGGGTGATGCCGAAAGCATCCACCACGCCCGATTCGACCAGTGGAAGCGCCTGAAATGGCTTGGCAGAAGAGCGCAGGTTGGCAACATGGTCAGGATTGCCCATCGCGGCAATTAACTTACCGGTGGCATCCACCACTGCCAGCGCGCCAAAATGAACAGACTCAACCAGCGGACCCCGGGTGAGTTCAACGAGCGGTTGATATGGATTCATGCTTACTCCTCGACTTCTTCGCCTTTGGACTGGTAATGACGGGCATAGTAATGGGCTAGCCCATAACGCAAACGCTGGCGGTACAGCGGCAGAGGGTTGAAAGGCTCCAGTAAAGCGGGAACAAGCGTCTCGGTTTCGCTGGCAGGGGCATTCTGCTTTGCCAGCGCATCCAGTTTTTCCTGCACGGTTCGCAGGAAGTGAATCTGTGCGCGCACCTGCTGATGTGCCACCAGTCCGCCGCGCCCGCTCACCAGCAAGTAATCCTGATATTCGCCCTGCAGAAGGCTCTCCAGTTGCTCAATCCACAGCGGCAGATTGGCGCTGGCGAGGAAAGGCGGCTGATGAAGCACAACGGCATCCCCCAGGAAAATGACCCGGGAAGCCGGCAGAACTGCCCAGATAGCACCCGTCGAACACCCCGGGCGATATTCCAGGCGAATGGGATGATCATCCCAGTGAATGGTCAGTTGATCGCTGAAGGTAATTTCCGGCGGCGACCAGCGCACCGAACCCAGCCCGTTGTGCTGTTCCCATTCGGCGCCGGTTTCTGTTCCCTGCGCTTTGAAAGTCATGGGACGGTTGCGGAAGACTTCTGCCATGCGCTCATGCGCCAGCACGGTGCACTCCATGTTCCGCACGCCAATGGTGCGGTCAAAGTGCGCATCCAGATTGATGAGCAAACGATCCACTCCGCCGCTCAAACTGATGAGCGCCGAACGCCACGAACGGGCATCCTCTGGACGGAAAGGGGCATCAATTAAAATCAACCCATGGGGGGAGTTGATCGCTCCCAGCGTCACGCCGGGATAAGCGGTTTCAATATACACTTGAGGGACGATTTCCTGCATATTGTAAGTATATATCCTTTGATCAAATTGGGGTTCGCAACCTGAAGAACATCCCGGGCGAACAGGACAATTGTAACCTGAATATCTTCCCACCAGAAACCCTATAATGGATTTAAGACCCTATGTCTCTTCTGGGCGATGCTCCTTTTGTACAAACATCCGGCGGGGGAACGGTGACGCCGCTCCCGCCTCCGCAGGCACCTGCATCCCTCCACCGCGGCTGGCGTCTGTGCCTTCCAGCGGGAGATGAACGCTCGTACCGTCTGGCGCAGATTGAGCAGGGACCCTTCCGCACCCGCGCAGAGTTTCCCCTCACCCCGCCAGTCGAATGGACGCTGTGGGCGCGGGTTTCAGCGCCTGACCTGCCCGGTACATGGGGGTTTGGATTCTGGAACGAGCCTTTCAGCGTCGGGCTGGGAGTCCGCGGCATGCGCCGGGCTTTACCCGTCCTGCCCAATGCCCTGTGGTATTTTTACGCCTCACCGCCGTCGTATCTTTCTCTGCGCAATGATTCGCCCGGGAGAGGGTGGATGGGCATGGTCTTTTCTTCGCCGCCCGCCCCACCGGTGACATGGCTTCCTGCCCTGCCCCTGCTGGCGGGGTTGCTGTTCCCCGCCTCACGGCGGGCATTGCGCCGCCTTGCCCGCCGCTGGATTCGCGATCAAGCCGTGCTGTTGCCGGTAGAGGTCACCGGGTGGCACCGCTACACCCTGCGCTGGGAGCGTGACAGGGTCTCATTTACCATAGATAACACCTGGACACACACCATGCCTCTATCGCCCCGGGGCAGGATGAAGGCACTGGCGTGGATAGATAACCAGATGGCGTTTTTCGATCCGCAGGGAAGGCTGGGAAGCGGGGTACTTGCCAACCCGGCGGCATGGCTGGAAATCGGCGAGGAATAAAAAAAAAGACACCCGGAAATTCCGGGCGTCTGAGGAAGCATGAAAACCACTTACTTCAGCAGGGTATTGCGCAGGATGACATCGGCAATCAAGCCCAGCAGGAAAAGCATGCCGTAAGCGCGGTTGTGGTAGAAGTTCGCCGCCACAAACCAGAGGGGCCAGATATCTTTGCGCTCTTCCGGGGGAGCGGAAGGACGCGGAGACCCGAGCATTTTCCAGGTCTCGGGCAGGTAGCGCAGGGCAAAGAAGACAATGAGCATGGCAGGGGTAAAGTAGCCCACCAGCACCAGCCCGGCGACCAGCGCGTACATCAGCACAATCATCACCCGCACGCTGACGCGCGCGGCTTTCTCGCCGATGATAACCGGCAGGGTGCGCACACCCTTTTGACGGTCGGCATCCAGTTTGTCGATGTGCTTGCCGTAAATCACCGTTGTGGGACCCAGCGCGTAGGGCAACCCCGCCAGCACTGCCATCCACGACCACTCGCCGGTAATGACAAAATAACTGCCGCCAATCATCAGCGGACCCCACACCAGCAGAACCGCCACCTCTCCCAGTCCAATGTACTTGAGGGGATAGGTGTAGAAGAACACGAAGAACGCTCCCAGCACCAGCAAAACCAGCGCCAGCCAGCCCCGCAACAGCACCAGATACAACCCCGCGGCAAGCGCCAGCGCGCCCGTCACTGCGGCGTAGGTGAGCAATTGCTTTCGGGTCATCAATCCCTGCTGCAGGGGGTGAGGACCATACTGGGCACGGAAGTAGTTATTCTCGTCAATGCCGCGCTCGTAATCGGTCAGGTCGTTGAGCAGGTTGTTGAGGGCATGGGCAAGCACCAGTCCCAGCACCGTCAGAAACCACAGCCCCAGATTGAACATGCCATCCCGCGCCGCCAGCAAACCGCCAATGGTAGCGGAGGTGAAGGTCATAATCAGCACCGCCGCCCGGGTGGAAATCAACCAGCGGGAGATGACATCCAGTTTTTCCCATTCCTCGCGGGTAATGCGTGGAATCACCTGAAGGGCTTTCACCCACATTCCCACATTAACGCTCATATTCCTCTCCTTTAGCCTTTTGGTGTCAATTATAACGCGAATGACCCATTACACGGGGAGGAAAAAAGAGGCGTGTAATCGTTGAACCCGTTCGGGGAACTGAGCATACAGGCGGGCAATGGTGGCGGCGGCGTAGGCGTTCAATTCGGCAAGGGAAAGAATTTTCTCATAAGGCAACTGTCCGCGGAGGAGTTTGAAACGGGTGATTTCCTCAAAAAACTCCATGGCATCGGGGACGTCACAATCCAGGTCTGCCAGCGCCAGCTGGCGCTGGATGCGCCCTTCGAGGGTATTCCCCGGTAAAAGGGGATGCCCCAGCCATTTTTCCAAAGCGCTTTCTGCATCGGTCTCCAACCACTGCCGCGGGGAGTCGCTTTCGCTGTCGCAGGGGGAATACCCGAGCCGCTGGAGGGTGGCAACCAGCGGCGGCACCTCTTCTTCAGCGGATTCGGGCAACAGCGGTGGAGGTTCCACGGCAGGGTCAGCGTGGGCAGGACGGGACCATCGCGCCCGCACCGGCGGGGTCAGCGCCAGCAAGGCGCTGCTGGCGCCTGCGGCATACGCCAGCGCATCTGCCAGCGTACCGCTTCCAATGGCAAGGGAATGCCCCCGGGCATCCAGCGCGGTGAACACGGTGGGACGTTTCCCACTCGAGGCAAGCGCCACCCCCACGTACATCAAGAAGTTTGCCATAGTATGTATATCAGTTTAGCCCAAAATGGCAATCCTCACAACATTTTGCGCGGGGAGAATTCAATGAAAGTCGGTTTTTAAGATAATCAGGTCCTGTAGTTGAGGATCAGATCTTTATTGGATGTTTTCCCCTCACACAATGCGCTGATTGGACATTGCTGACAATCTGGTTGATCGTGATTGAGACAATACCGGGTGCCTATAAAAATTAAGCCATCATCAAAATGAGCCACATTGAGCCCCTGATCGCGATGTGCCCAGAGGTAAACATGCTGGATCTGCTGAATTTGAAGGTTTTGTGGACGCTTACGATGCGTTTTCAGGTGGCGAACACAGATTTCCTGATACGGATCCCATAATTCCGGGCTGACATTCTTTACGGCTTTCATCCCCCGCAGGTTCGTTACCCGAATATAGGTTGTGTTCCCTTTTCCCTTTCCTGGTTGCAAAACATTCTGCTTCTTAAAGTCTTGTTCATCTGCCCAGTGGTGCAGGTAACCGGTACGCCAGAGGATACGCCCTGCATTCGAATCGTACGGAACCTCGTAAGAGAAGTCATCCCATCCACTTTCGGATTTACGGGTTAATCGAAAACTGGAAACCAGCCATTTCCCAAACAAATGAGCAGCTTTATCGCCAATTGCTTTACCTAACCCATAACGTGGGTGATCCTTCAGCTGCTGAGTCATTTTTTCCGTCGAGTCATAACTTTCCAGATAATCCAGCAGGGCGTTTTCTACAGGTTTTCCTTCAGACTGGTTATCCTTTTCCAACAGGTAAGGTAAAGCCAGTGGCACCCCCCAGCGGAAAATTGCATACCCGAGCACCTGCCTGGCATTATCCATGAAGAGGTTATATCGCGAAGCATTCGAGCGATTTACCTTTGCCCAATCCGAGGAGCGAATCTCTCTAATGGCCTTATGCTGAGTAAGAATTTCATCAATAGCAACGCCTATTTCGCTAAAGAAAGAAACAGGTTTGTGAAGAAAACGGACTTCCTTACGATACAATTCGTTTGTCGTCTGGATCAGCATCTGGCGAATTCCCTCAATGTCTGGTCCCTGATCCAGAACGGCGCTTAATAACAAAAAACGAGTCAATGCTTCCCGTCGGGTTAGAGATCCGTCTCTTTGATCAAGACGATTTCTGTCTACCACCTCACCGCTGGCAAAATAGTGTTTGAAAATTTCCACTTCATGAAGGGATGGGGAAGAGGGATTTTCGCGTCCAATTTCGGCAATCTTTATCACCAGTTGTTCGGGGTCCATCTTCATTTTTCCTCATCCAGCAAACTGGGCTGGCGTATTTTTCCGTTCGCTTTCCCTTTAACTGGCTCCCCAATGGAGACTTTGTCAAACACAGCAATCAGCTGTTCCTGGCGCAGATCTAAAGGCTCTCCAATTCTTTGATTTGCCAGTTGCACATACTTCTCAATGACCTCATAGCCTGCATACCGACGCCCCAAATGGTAAGCGACCTTCAACGTTTGCCCTGATCCCGTAAATGGATCCAAAACCAGATCGCCAGGATAAGAGTAGAGCTGGATAAGCCGATACGGGATTTCCTCAGGGAAAGGGGCAGGATGAGGAATGATATTGGGTGGAACAGGCGCAATATGCCAGATGTTATTGGCAATATCCATTGTAAATAAACGGTCTATGGAATATCGCCCCTGTTCTTTTTCTTCCTGCGAACGATTTTCATATATCCTTGGACCGGGCTTGCGAAACACCAGAATGTATTCATTCATGATATTCGGATAAAAGTACCCCGGATACGGTTTCTGAATACTCACCCCTGCGCGCTTTACCCCGGCAGTGCATTTGTGCCAGATGATATCCTGATAAAACTCCCATCCTGCCTGAGTAAATTGAGCGGTCATATCAAACGGAACAGGATACAGTTTTCCTTCCAGCAACACCGTACCAATTACCACTGCACAAAAACCACCCGGTCTGGTGACACGATACACCTCTTTGAAAATTCGCACAAGCCAATCGAGATATTCATGATAATCCTGATAACCGTTGGCGTACTGCCTCGTGCGATAATATTGTGTATCATCTTCAGCATGGCGATCGTAATCAATAGCATTCCAGTAAGGCGGAGAGGTCACCGTAAGAGAGACGGCATTCTCTTCTATCTCTGGCATGGTTTCGCAGGAATGGTTATAAATCATGTTCATGTTTTTTATTATAAACCATCCACCGGATAGCCCTGCAACACTTATTTTTCAGGTTGAAATCATCTTCGCAACGGTAAAGATGATAAATTCCTGTCCCTCAGCCCCCCATTTTGTTCTGATACCGGAAGGGACAACTGGATTCAACGTGGAATAAACGCGAACCGCCAGCGGGTCCTCGCTGGCGGAGATGAAGGTATTTATATCAAGAGGTTGATCCTTCCGGGTTAATTCTTCTCCCAGCGCATGCGCAGGCTGAGGGCATCATGCGGACACACTGAGACGCACAACCCACATGCCGCGCACAGATCGGCATCCACCTGCGCAATCTGCTTCTGCGGGGAGCGCAACGCATCGTACTGGCACACCCGCTCGCAAACGCCGCATCCTTTGCAACGTGCCTCATCCACCACCGCCACCTGCTCCAGCGTGGTCACCACCCGCTGTCCATTGCGGTATTTTTCCAGGAACTTTCCCTTGACCTCCTGCAGACTGGAATAGCCATGCTCTTCCAGCCAGCGGGCGGTCTCGGCGGCGATTTTGCCGTAAATTTCGGGACCGCGCAGAATGGCGGCGGTGCAGACCCCCACCATAGAGGCTCCCGCCATCAGAAATTCAATCACATCCTCGCCGCGCGTCACACCACCCACGCCGATGATGGGCTTTTCGGTCACCCGAGCCGCCTCAAACACCGAGCGCACCGCCAGCGGCTTGAGCGGCGCACCCGACATCCAGCCGTACCCGAACTTCGATCCCAGAAAGGCTTCCCCACCGTGTTCAATATCAATGCTCAGAGTGGGTCCAAAACTGTTGATGCAGGCAAATCCGTCCACGTACGGATCGAGCAAACGCACAAAAGCCCCCAGATCGCCCAAATGCGGGCTGAGTTTGGCAATGATGGGCAGGGTAACCACCTCGCGCAGCAACTGCGCGGTTTCAATCAGGCGTTCCGCATCCAGATAATGCACTGAAAATTCGATGATATCCACGCCCTTGTCCTGCAAACGCGGTCCCAGCACGGCAAGATCTTCAGCACTGTATCCCACGCTGGCGATCAACGGCAATCCATACTCCCGCGCAACAGCAATCGCTTCATTGTATTCCTTTTGAAACCACACTTCCGGCGGAAGTTCGCTCCATAACTCGGTATTCAGCATGCCCATCGTGCCAAAGCGTACCATGTTTGGATGCGGTACCGGCGCGGCGCGGCTGGAAATCGTTTTGGTCAGCAAGCCTCCTGCGCCCCCTTCGGCGGCGCGGCGCACCATGCGCCCCGAGCCTACGTTGGGACCCGCGGCAGGGATGACCGGGTTACGGAAGGTATGCCCCCAGAGATGGAGTGAGAGGTCAACCATCGGATGCCAATTCCTTTCAAATTGAGGGATTGTGGAAATTGTCTGACATGCTGATTATAGCGGGGATGAGTAAGGCTGTAAACGGACATTCTTCCTGATTTTTGGAATGTCTCTACCCGATTATGTGCAACCTTTTTGCACAATGAACATCTAAACATGTAGATTATTCAACTTTTCGGAGGATCCAGGAGGTCCTTATGTCAAACTGGATTAACGAATCAGGGTTAGATCGCGTCATTCGCGTCATTGTGGGGCTGGTCCTGCTGGTGCTGGGCTGGGGCGGAATCGTCACCGGCACACTGGGAACCGTCTTCAAAATTCTGGGCTTTGTCCCCCTGCTCACCGGCTTGATTGGCTTCTGCCCGGCATATGCACTGTTCAAATTCCGCACCAACAAAGCCTGATCTCTGAACCTTCATGGACCGGACTGAACTTTTAAAGAAAATCCAGAGACATCCTCGCCCCGTCATTGTCGAATTCTGGGCGCCGTGGTGCACCCCCTGTAAAGTGATGGAGCCCGCCCTGAAACAGGTGGCAAAAGAATTTCAGGGCAAGGTCGATCTGTGGCGCTACAACGCCGATGAACATCCTGAACTGGTGCGCGACCTGCGAGTCATGGGCATTCCTACCCTGCTGGGGTTTAACGCACAGGGAGAGATTTTCCGCCGTACCGGCGCACTGCCGCTGGCAGGCTTACGCGAAGCCTTCACCGCTGCGCTGGAGGGCAAAAAGCCTGAAAAGCATCTTTCAGCCCTGGAGCGGGCATTGCGGGCAGGTGCCGGCATCGCTTTGATCATCGCGGGGATCTCCCTGCAAACCAACTGGATCTTAATGGGACTGGGTGGTATTGTGCTGTTCAGTGCAGTGTATGACCGCTGTCCCATTGTGCAAGCCATCAAGCCCCGTCTGGAAGCGCTGTTCAAAAAAGGATAATATCACTCCCGTGGGATTGAAGAAAGCCCTGCCATTGCCTTCAGCAGGGCTTTCGACTTTAAAGGCAAATGGAGACGGGCACAGCCCGTCTCCCAATCTTTTCTTTGTTGATCCCCTACTCCCGGCGGTAGGGTTTGAGCAGAGCCGCCGGAGCCGCGGCGCTGCGCCCCGCCAGAACCAGCGCCAGAATGGTGACAAGATATGGAAGGGCAAGAAACAGTTCATAGGGCAGTTGCGCGCCGGTGGCTTGAAGGCGCAATTGAAGCGCCGAAACGCCGCCGAACAACAGCGCCCCCCACAGTACCCGCGAGGGAATCCAGTTGGCGAAGATGATCAGCGCAATGCACACCCATCCGCGCCCGGCAATAATCCCGAAAATGAACGACCCTAACTGCGCCAGCGAGAGGAAAGCCCCGCCCGCCGCCATCAGCCCACCGCCAATTGCCAGCGCAATGTAGCGAATGCGGAACACGTTGACGCCCGCCGCGTCGGCGGCTTCGGGGTTCTCGCCCACGGCACGCAGACGCAGCCCAAAACTGGTGCGGTACAGAAGCCACCATACCAGCGGCACCAGCGCAATGGCAATGTAGGTAAGCAGGTACTGTTCAAAAATCGGGCCCAGAACCGGCGTATCACCAAAGGGAGAGACTTTGGGGAACGTGGGGATGGACGGCTGAACACTGCGCTCTCCAAAAATAACCCGATACAGGAAGAGAGAAATGCCCGTCATCAGCAGGGTGATGCCCAGCCCGGAAACGTGCTGGTTCACCCCCAGCGTTACGGTGAACAGCCCCATCAACAGTCCTGCCAGCATCCCGGCAAGCACCGCCGCCAGCAACCCCAGCCACAGCGAGCCGGTGAGGTACGCCACCGCAAAACCGGTAAATGCCCCGAGGAACATGGTGCCTTCAATGCCCAGATTGAGGATACCGGAGCGCTCGCTGAACAGTTCTCCCAGCGTCCCCAGAATGAGAGGGGTAGCCACCCGTAAGGTAGCGGCAATCAGTCCGACCAGAAAGGCTTCCATGGCTCACTCCCTCCGAATACGATAATTCTGCAAAACCAGCGCCGCCAGGGTAATGAGCAACAGCGCCGATTGCACGATGTTGCCCAGATAAATGGGAATGCCCATCGCCCGGCTGACGGTTTGCGCGCCAGTATCCAGCAGGCCCAGGAACAACGCTGCCAGACTGACCCCCAGCGGGTTCAGCGCGCCCAGCATGGCAACAATGATGCCGGTGTAACCAAAATTATTGGAAATGGCTTCGATGAGGTGATAGTGAATACCTGCCACCTCACTCACACCCGCCAGACCGGCAATCCCACCAGAAATCAATGCTGCGGTAAGCATGGTCTGTTCCACTTTGACGCCGGCAAACCGGGCTGCTTCTTTGCCCAAGCCCACAGCGCGCATGCGCAAACCCAGCGCCGTACGCCGAAAGACCAGCCACACCGCACCGATGGAAATCCACGCCAGCAGGAATCCCAGATGCAGGCGGGTGCGCGGAATCAAACGGGGGAAAATGGCGCTGTCGGCAATTTCCGGAGACTGCGGCCAGCCCGAAACGGGCGAGCGCCACACCCCGTTAAGCAGGAAACTGATGAAGAACAGGATGACCGTGTTCAGCAAGAGGGTGGTGACCACCTCATCCACATCCAGCCGCGTCTTGAGCAGAGCGGGAATGGCGGCGTATGCCATCCCTGCCGCAAAGCCGCCCACAATCATGATGGGGATTGCCAGCACCGGCGGCACATTCTGCAGTACCATGCCTAATCCAGCGGCGGCAACCGCGCCTGCCAGCAATTGTCCCTCGGCGCCGATGTTGTAATACCCAGCCGAGAATGCAAAGGTGACCGCCGCACCGGTGAGCAACAGCGGGGTGGATTTGACCAGCACCTCAATGGCACTGCTCTGCGATGCCAGCGGCGCAATCAGGAAGTAGTAAAAAGCCTCAAAAGGATTTTTATTGAGCGCCAGCACCACCAGAGAAGTAAGCAGGAAGGTCACCACAATGCTGATGACCGGAATGAGCGGCCTCACCCATAACGGCGCGGGGTAGCGTTCAATCTTAAGCCTCGGCATAGTCCACCTCCAGCGCGCCAGACATCATCATCCCCAGCACTTCGGGCGTCGCGCGCCTGCCGGAGACAATGCCCACAATGCGCCCTTCGTACATCACGGCGATGCGGTCGGAGAGCGCCAGAATTTCGTCCAGATCTTCAGAGATCATCAAAATGGCAGTGCCAGCCTCACGCTGTTCAAGAAGTTTACTGCGCACGTAATCGGTCGCGCCAATGTCCAGTCCGCGGGTGGGATGTGCCACAATCAAAACACGCGGTTTGTGTGCCAGCGCCCGTGCCAGCAGGACTTTCTGCATGTTTCCGCCCGAAAGAGTGCGAATAGGATCCTGCGGTCGGGCTTTGATTTGAAAGTCCTCAATCATCTTCTGGGCAAACTTCTGTACGGAAGCGTAATCCATCATGCCGTTGCGGGAAAATTCCTCCAGATGCTCCAGCACCAGATTTTCGGCAACGCTCAGGTCCCCCACCACACCGCTGTGACGATCTTCGGGCACCCGCCCGATGTTGGCGGCGGCAAAGTCAGCCGGGCTTGCCCCCGTCATGTCTTTGCCATCCACCCAGACCGTCCCGCTGACCGGCTTCAGCATTCCCGAAAGCACCTGTGCCAGTTCACTCTGTCCATTCCCGGAGATTCCCGCAATGCCCAGAATCTCGCCCGCGCGCACCTCCAGCGAGATATTTTTGAGCGCAGGTAACCCTTTCTTGTCCAGGGCGTTGACTTTGTCCAGTTTCAAGCGCACTTCGCCGCCGCGGCGCTCTGCCGCGCCGGGCAGGTCG
>Ga0116210_1002051_pt1 | contig 13170 bp, 10 predicted proteins | sample TshhotsprinmetaG_FD_94483 | JGI IMG/M metagenome (GOLD analysis project Ga0116210, IMG submission 94483) | Hot spring microbial communities from South Africa to study Microbial Dark Matter (Phase II) - Tshipise hot spring metaG | ecosystem: Environmental > Aquatic > Thermal springs > Hot... | reverse complement strand
CCACCCCTTCAGCGACAACACCTTCGTGATCGCCGCCGTCAAGCTCGTCTTCCCGTGGTCGATGTGCCCAATCGTCCCCACGTTCACGTGGGGCTTCGTCCGCTGAAATACTGCCTTGGACATCAGTAAACGCCTCCCTTAAAAATGATTCTCAATCTTCACCGAAGTGTTTGCGTGAATAAACTTCCCCAGTGAACAACGAACCGCCCAAAAACGGGCGGTTCAGCGCTCACAAAATATGAAACGCGCCCGTTTGTATTCAACCGAGCGCGCACACAAACATCGGAGAGCCCACAACCGGACTTGAACCGGTGACCTCATTCTTACCAAGAATGTGCTCTACCTGCTGAGCTATGTGGGCAAGACTGTGGGCGGGGGCGGATTCGAACCACCGTAGGCGCTAGCCGGCTGATTTACAGTCAGCTCCCTTTGTCCACTCGGGCACCCGCCCATGTATGCGACTGCACACACCACAATGCCAGCGAAGCTTTTCGCCCGTCGCCCGACAAGTTTGTCGAGCATTACAGACAGGCCAACGAGATTTTCGCATCTCGTACTGCTCGACCTCTGGCAGAGCCGACGATCGGACTCGAACCGATAACCTGCTGTTTACAAGACAGCTGCTCTGCCGATTGAGCTACGCCGGCACATGAATGCTGCTCGGTCATTGTGCACAACACAGACTGCGCACGATAGTTAATTATAAACATATCCTCCTGAAGGGTCAAATTGCCGGGCTGTAAAAATTTCGCTAAAGCATCGGTTTCGAGCGCCGAGACCGTGGTCCATGCCTTGAAATTTCGGGGGACGCCTGAAGATTGACAGGGGGCACACCCTGTGCTACTGTTTTCCGGATATGTGATCCGACGCACCCGCTCCGGTGCAACAGCAAGGTTTAAGGTGGTAGTGTATGCGAGAGAATCGATTGCGCACGCTCTGGTCGCAAGGAGAGGCGGCGCTCTGTGGCTGGCTCACGATTCCCAGCACCTTTTCGACGGAGATTATGGCGCAGGCGGGCTTCGATTGCCTGACGATCGATCTGCAACATGGCTTGATCGACTACCAGACTGCCGTGACGATGTTGCAGACCATTTCCACGACGAGTGTGACGCCGCTGGCGCGCGTGCCCTGGAACGAACCAGGCATCATGATGAAGTTGCTCGATGCAGGTTGCTACGGGATCATATGCCCAATGATCAACAACGCAGAGGAGGCGGCTCTGTTCGCAGGCGCCTGCCGGTATCCGCCGGCGGGGTTCCGCAGCTATGGTCCCAAACGCGCCATGCTCTACGCCGGCCCTGATTACCCAGAGGCGGCGAACGAGACGATTTTAGCGATCGCCATGATCGAAACCGCCGAAGGACTGGCGAACGTCGACGCCATCGCCGCCACCCCGGGCATCGACGCACTCTACATCGGCCCCGCCGATCTCAGCCTGGCGCTCGGCCGCACGCAGCGCACCGATCAGACCGACCCCGTGTTGGTGGAGGCGCTGGAGACGATCCTGGCCGCGGCGAAGCGTCACGGCAAAGTGGCGGGGTTGCACACCGCTACGCCCGTCTACGCCGCAAGCATGATCGAAAAAGGCTTCCAGTTGGTGACGGTGTCCACCGACGCCGGCCTGTTAGAGACGGAGGCGAAGCGCGTGGTGAGCGCAGTGCGCGGCGAACGGACAAAAGAACAGGTTCAAGGGCCGTATTGATGCATACAGCTTCGCTTCTGGAGTGATCTGGAGGGAGGTTATAAGCTTGCAGGAGGCTTCGCAGCTTCCTGCAAGAGAGTCGCCTCCCCTAGGGGCGCCGGTTTAGCGCGGAATCAGCAGCCGCTGTCCGACGACAATGGTATTGGGATCGCGCAGGTCGTTGGCTGTCATGATCGTTTCCATGCTTACGCCGTAGCGCTGGGCGATGCCGGAAAGGCTCTCGCCGGGCTGCACGGTGTGCCAGACGCCTCGTCTCTCCATCACCTGACGCGGGGTGACGCCGGGGATGACCAGGCGTTGCCCCACGCGCAGCAGGTTCGGATTGGCGATGGCGTTGGCGGCGGCGATCTCTGCGGCGGAGACGCCGTAGTCCAACGCAATGCTGTTCAACGTTTCGTTGGGCTGCACGACGTGGGTCACAACCTCCTGACCGCTCGTCGCTGCGCCGCCGCCCTCTGCGGTGGGTGCAGCGACCCCCTCCGCCGCAGGAGATGGAGCGACGCCGGGGATCAGCAACGCTTTCCCGACAGGGAGATTGTCTCGGTCGAGAATTGCGTTCACTTCGGCCAGAACATTCACATTGACCCCGTATTCCATGGCAATGCCGAACAGCGTCTCGCCGGGCTGCACAATATGGCGGAAAGGCTCCGGCGTCGGCGTTGGCTCTCCCTCTGGGACGCGCAGGACCTGGCCCGCAAAGATATTGTCGTCGACGAGATTGTTCAGCTCGCGCAATTGTTGGGGAGAGACGTTAAAGCGCCTCGCAATGGCGGAGAGGGTGTCGCCGGCCTGAACCGTATACTGAAAGATGGCGCGCGTCGGCGTGGGTTCGGGCGTGGGCGTGCTGGTTTCGCGTGCGGGCGCCGATGCAGTGGGCGTCTGCACGTCCAGCACTTCGACCACCGGTTCGGCGCCGCCCTGCGCTTCCGTCACGCTTGTTGCGTCAGCGGCCGGCGTGGGACGTTCGCGCGTGCAGGCGGCCAACAGAGCGACCGTCAGGAGCAAAAGGCCAAGAAGCAGGTGTCGAGCGTGCACGGCTGTACCTCCCCCGGTGATGTAGAAACCAGAACCGCAACAATTATAGCAATTAGGCGGCGATTTCACAATTCCATGCGCGAACCGTCGTCGGCCAGGGGGCGGAGATTCGCCGCTGCGTTTGCGTCAGCGCAGGGTCTGATAGGCGGTGACGATCGCCAGGACAAGGAAGAGCAACCCGCCCAGGGTGAAGAATGAAAAAAAGCTGCCGAAGAGCAAGCCGGTGAGCAGGCCGCTCAGGGCCAGCCCTACGACAATGCCGGCCAGCGTGAAATGGCGAATATAGCGGCCGCGGCGACGGCCAACCGCTTTGCGAATCATCTGGGCGAGCGAAGCGCCTGCGCCCGAGCCGATCAGAATGGCCAGGATCCATCCGAAAAAGCCGGTGAGACGGAAAAGCCAGGCGACAAGCGGCCAGGCGATCAGCGTGACGCCTGCGGCTACGGCGAACGCGATCAGGTTGTCCGCCGTGGCGGCGTTGTAAAAGACGTTCTGCTGCTCGCGAATGCATTCCTTGCAGCGATAGCCCACCTCCGTCAGCACGGCGCATTTCAGGCAGATCGGTTTGCCGCACTTGTTGCAGCGCAGATAGGTTTCTGTGTCTGGATGATTGGCGCAATACATTGCTGTAGCGACATCGGCGGGATCATGCGCCGCCGGGTTCGACGGAGATGTGGTCATGCGTCGCTTCCCTCGGTTTCAGCTCGTCTTCAGATCGTCCACTGCATTTTTTCCATCAACGTCTGATAGAAATAGTTGCGCTCTCGCACGCGCACAAAGCGAGCCAGATGCGGGCTGCCGACCACCACGACCTGATCGTTTTCCTGCACCTCCACGACCACCTGGCCGTCCACCGTCACCATGGGAGGATAGTCGCTGGTGGCGTGCAGGCGAATGGTCACCCCCTCCGACAGGATAATGGCGCGGTCCATGCTCAAATGCGGGGCGATCGGAATCAACAAAATGTTGCGGAGTTCCGGAGGCATGATCGGCCCGCCGACCGCCAGTGCATAGCCCGTGCTGCCCGTGGCTGTGCTGACGATCAAACCATCGCAGGTGTAGGTTGTCAGGTATCCGTCATCCAGTTCGGCGCTGATGCGCACCACGCGCGCCAGGTTGCCGCGGCTCAGCACGACGTCGTTGAGCGCGTCGTACGTGCAGACCACCTCGCTGACGCCGTTGCGAGGATTCAGCCGCTCGAGATGCATGCGCACCATCAAGCGCTCTTCGATCCAGTATTGGCCGTTCAGGATCGCCCTCAGCGGCGTCTCCCAGTCGTTGGGTTGCACTTCGGCCAGAAAGCCGAGCCGCCCCATCTTGACGCCGAGCATGGGCACGGCGTAGCGGGCGCCCATGCGTGCAGCCCGCAGCAGCGTTCCATCGCCGCCCAGGGTGATCAGCAGGTCGACGCTGGGCAGATGGGCGGCGGTCACTTCCAGTTCCCAAGCGGATTCGCGCCAGATGTCAGGGACGCCCGCCGCACGCAGGAAGTCGCCGATCTGCTCCGCCAGCGCGAAGGACTCCGGCTTTTTGGGGTGATGAAGGATGCCTACGTGCGTGAACCCTGCGCCGTTTTGTTGGCCCATGTTCGCCCTGCTCATCTGCGTCGCCATGGATGACCGACCTTGATCTCCATTGTGCATCGTAAATCAGTGCATCGTAAATCTACGCAAAAACCTTATCATGAAGTCGTCCTGGCGGCGAAACTGAGGTATGATTGTGTGCATGAGTCGAGTGCTGATCATTTCCGATATTCACGCCAACCTTGCGGCGCTGGAAACGGTTCTCAACGACGCCGAAGGGCAGTACGACGCCCTGTGGTGTCTGGGAGATCTCGTCGGCTATGGGCCGAGGCCCAACGAGTGCATCGAGCTCGTGCGCGAGCGCGCCGAACTGTGTGTGATGGGCAACCATGACTGGGCGGTGTTGGACAAGCCGGGCGTCAACGTGGAGGATTTCAACCCGCAGGCGCGCCATGCCGTGTTGTGGACGCGCGAGCAACTGAGCGAGGAGAATCGGCGTTATCTGGAGCAACTCCCCTGTACGCCGGTGCATCCGCCGAAGACGTCGGAGATTTTGGTGACCCACGCCAGCCCACGCGAACCGGTCTGGGAGTACATCCTGACGCCTTCGATTGCGCTTGAAAACTTCGCTGCGTTTGACGATTTGCTTTGCCTGGTGGGCCACACACACAAGCCGGCCATCTATCGTTGGCGTTTCTTTGAATCGCTGGCTGAGGGTGAGGACGATCACGAGATGCAGGGCATGGCGACGGTCGACTACCTGCAGTTGCCGGCGCAGATGGCGGTGCATCTTGAGCTTTCGCCCACGCAGCGGCTGATCGTCAACCCGGGCAGCGTCGGTCAGCCGCGCGACAATGACCCGCGCGCGGCCTATGCGATTCTCGACCTGGAAACCATGACGTTGATTCACTATCGCGTTTCGTATCCCATCGAGCTGACGCAGAGCCAGATGCGCGAAGCCAGGCTGCCTAAACGACTGATCGACCGGCTGAGCTTTGGCTGGTGAGACGATCCGCTAGGCGCTGTTGATGCGATCCTCTAACACCTCTGGCTCAATTCGGTTGTACATCTCGAACCAGTCCGGCAGGTCCTTCGAGCGGTTGACGGCCGCCTGTCTTTCTGAGCGTCGTCGATATTCTTCCATGCGTTTCAAAATTTCCTGCGCCACCCTGCGTGGATTGGGTACGCCGATGAAATCGAAAGAGCCTCCTTCGGCCGCCGTCTGACAGCGTACGTCGCCGTAGTTGAAGAGCCAGTGCAGCGGCGACGGGATCGACATAGTGACGTTCTGAATGCGCCCTAGATTGGCGCTCTTGCGGTCTTCGGAGAGGCCGAGCGGCATTCGGTCGACATGCACAATTTCGTCTTCGGTCACTTCGTAGGTGTCGTTGTGCCAGTCGGCCATCGTCCAGAGCAGGTTGCCCGCCGCAATCAGCATTACAATCACGCCGAGAATGACCAGCAGGTTGAGAAAAGGCAGCGCCTCCCTGGGCGCTCCCCATATTTCCGACAGCCAAGGCAGCGCAATGAAGAGCATCCCCAACAAGAAGATGAACACAGGAAATCCCATCTGTGACGCAAGCATGAGCCAGTGTTTGCGCCAGACAATACGGTCTTTCGACGGGCGATGCGGCTGCAACTTCAGATAGCTTAACAGACGTTCCCACCGGCTCGGCTTTTGCGCAACAGGCGCGTCTCCTGCAACAGGCGTGTCTTCTCGATAAACCCGACTCGGAATATCGATAGCCAGCCCCAGCCGGGCCTCCAGAGCTTGCTGGATAGAGGATCTGTTTGCGGCCTCTGCATGGCGTCGACGCTGCTCGCGCCGACTTACGATCTCTTTGCGCAGGTTGTTGAAATCCTTGGCGTAATCAAAGCGAATCACGCCGACCGTCGCCGCCGTCTCGATGGTGATGGCGCCGTAGTTGAACAATCTGCCCGCCAGAGTGCGATACTGATTGACATTCTGAATCTGCTCCAGCGACGCCTCTTCGCGAGTTTCTGTGACGAAAAGCACCTTTTCTTGATGGATCACGCGCAGGTCGGTGATCATCAGCCAGTCGTTCCAATAGTCAATGATGCCCCAGATGAGGGCTGCGACGCCGAGGACGAGCACGGTGATTATGGCTGCGCGGAGCAAGACTTCGAGGCCGGGCGCAAACCCCGCCGCCCAGCCCGACAACCCGTACAGCGCAAGCGCCACAAGGAAGAGCAAAATCGCCGGCGTATTTTTGACAAAAAATGCAATCCAGTGACGACGCACTTGCAGCACGACTTTCTCGCCCGGCTCCAGCCATTCATAGTCGAGTTGCCTGGATTTTTGAGAACGTTCGCTTGCGATATCCGTCCTCTTGATTTTCAGGCGCGGCCGCAGGTCGGCTCCCAACCGCTTCGACACCGCCTCCAGGTCGCGCCAGTGGAAGCGCAGCCACTCGCTGCCGGCCTGCGCCTCCACCGTCGACTCCTGAGACACCTGACCCAACAGCGCCTGTTCGGCGAAATAGGTCGGTCCGATCGCCGTGGCGCTGCTGATCAAACGACCGTCCTTGTCGAGTGCGCGGACGGAGGCGCGACCCTCTACCAACACCCACAGGCTGTCGGGGACTTCCCCCTGATGGATGAGCAGACGAACATGTGGCAAATAAAAGTGGCTAACATAGCCGACAATGGTCCGTCGCTCCTCAGCATTCAAGCGCGCAAACATAGGGAGTCGGTCGATCATCTGTTCACGAAGATTGATGTCTTCGTGCATGATTTTTTCCGGATTCAGGCCGGTGATGCTCTTGAAGCTATGGTAAGGAATACAATAGAGATCGGTTTTTGCCTGGGAAGTTGCATCGTGCAGCATATACCGGTCAACGCTGCCCATGCCGATAAAGCCGACGATGTCTTGCGCTGCGCCGAACATGGCGCCGTTGCCCAGCAGGTGCGTCTCTTTGGGATGACCGGCCAGTTCAAGTTGAACCTGCCCCTGATGGATCAGGTAAATGCACTCCGACAGATCGCCGCGTCGATAGATCGTTTGTCCTGGCCGATACACTTTGTGCGTCGTTTCATCCGCCAGAAAACCGCTGACGATCGGATGGAGCGCAGGCGACAGCGCCAGCCTGCGCATGAAAGGGAACGTGCTCAGGCGATCCGCCACCTCTTTGGGAAAGAGGCGCTCGCGAATTCCGGGAAAATAATAAATCAGGCGACTGAAGGCCTGCGCATCGATGGCGAGCAGTTCACAGGCGTCTTCACTTCTGGCGTAAGTGGTGTAGGGAATCCCATAGAGAAACTCCAGGTGCCCCAACAGCTTTCCTTCGCCTACGGTGCGTGCAATCAAGCGGCTTTTTTGGCCCTGGACGGTCTCTTCGCGATACTGATTGATGCGTCCGGACGCCAGAATATACACTGCCGTGACCGGCTTCTCCTGGCGATAAAGCATTTTGAACGGCGGAAGATAGAGACGGTGGATGGCGCCGAGCAAAATCGGCTCCCAGATGGCCGGGTTTACATCTGCAAGGAAATTCAACTGCAACGCTCGAATTTGTGAACTATCGAGCGGCGTTGCGTCGAACACCGCAGCGTCTTTGCTCATAGCCATTCCTTCACCCGCTCCGCCACTTTGCGCGTGACGCCCGGCACCGCCATCAGCTCCTCGATCGACGCCCTGCGCACGCGCTCGATGTCGCCGCCAAAGTGTTGCAGGATCGCCTTGCGTCGCTTGGGGCCGACGCCGGGGATGTCGTCCAGCCGCGAATGCGTCTGCTCCTTGCTGCGCAGGTTGCGATGGTAGGCGACGCCAAAGCGATGCGCCTCGTCGCGGATGCGCTGCACAAGGTGGAGGGCGGCGCTGCCGCGACGCAGCCACAGCGGGTCGGGGGCGTTGGGACGGTAAATCTCTTCCTCTCTCTTAGCCAGGCCAATCACAGGAATCTGCTCAAAGAGACCGAATTCTCGCAGCACCTCCACCGCGACGTTCAGTTGTCCTTTGCCGCCGTCGACGATCACGAGGTCGGGCGGAATGCGCCACGTCTCATCGTCGTTGCGGCTACGTTCGCCTGCGTCCGCCTGCGTCGAACCGGCTCGTTGTGCATCGTCCTCTCTGGCTGACGCGACCAGGCGACGGAAGCGGCGCCGCAGCATCTCGCGCATGCTGGCGAAGTCGTCCGGCGCGCCCTGGCTGCCCTTGCCCTGAATTTTGAAGCGCTTGTAGGCGCTCTTCAGCGGCGCGCCTTTGGCGAAGACCACCATCGAACCGACGGTGTTGGTTCCCTGCAGCGTGCTGATGTCGTAGCATTCGATGCGCATCGGCGTTTTTTCCAAATGCAGCGCCGCCTGCAGCTCGGCGAGCGCCTCCGTCTGGCGATGCGTATCGGCGGCGCGCGTCGCCTGTTGCACGCGCAGAAACTCGGCGGCGTTTTCTTGCGCCAGCTTCATTACGGCGGCTTTGTCCCCGCGCTTGGGCACGCGCAGCTCGACTTTGCCGCCGCGATGCTCGCTCAACCATTGCGCCAACAAGTCCGCGTTGCGCGGCGTCGCCTGCACCAAAATCAAAGGCGGAATGAAGGCCGCCTGATCATAGAATTGCTGGATGAAGGCGGCGATCACCGTCTCCATCTGGGCGGCGCCGATTAGGTCCTGTTCCGCCACGTCGGCGTTCTGCTCCTGAAGCTGGAAGACTTCTGCGCCTTCGAGCATGAAGCTGTCGCGCCCGACCAGCCGGCCATGGCGCACCATGAAGACCTGCACCGCCGTGTCGCCTGTGCGTTCGTCCTGGGCCACGGCGACGTAATCCAGGTCCTCCATCGCGCCGGTGACGATCTTTTGCTGTTCGGCGATGCGCTGCGCCGATTGCAGTCGATCGCGATAGAGCGCAGCCAGTTCAAACTGCAAATTCTCCGCCGCGCGCTCCATCTGCTCCTTGAGCTGACGGAGCACGCGATCGCTGTCGCCTTCCAGAAAATCCATCAGCTGTTGGATTGTCTCCCGATACTCCTCGCGCGTCTGCGCGCCGATGCACGGGCCGCCGCACAGCTTGATGTGATAGTAAAGGCAAGGGCGCGCATCGGCGCCGGTGATGGTGCGGTCACAGTCCAGGTAGGGAAAGACGCGGCGCAGGGCGTCGAGCGTCTCATAACAGGCGCGCGCGCTGGTGTACGGGCCAAAGTAACGCGCTCCGTCCTTGCGCATGCGCCGCACCACCTGAATTTTGGGGAAATCGTCCTGCCAGTTGACCTTGATGTACGGAAAGGTCTTGTCGTCTTTGAGGCGAACGTTGTAGCGCGGCTGGTGGCGTTTGATCAGCTCATTTTCGAGCACCAGCGCTTCCAGCTCTGTATTGGTCACCCACCAGGAAATGTCGGCCACTTCCGAAACGAGCGCACGCGTGCGAGGGCTATGGTTGGCGGACGCATGAAAATAGCTGCGCACGCGGTTGCGCAGAACCACAGCTTTGCCGACATAAAGGACGCGACCGTGCGCATCCAGCATCAAATAACAGCCCGGCGAGGTGGGCAGACTATCCAATTTTTGCGCGACTTTCTCAGGAATGCGGTTGTTCATGGTTCACAATTTTACCATAAGGCTGGTGCGCGCTGAAGATCATTGCGTCAACCCCTTGTTGAAAAATTGACCGCACTCCTGCCGTCCGTTATAATCAGGGACGCGCTATTTTCAGGCGTCGGTTTGACCATTCATGGAAACGGTTATGGGCAACGACGAGTTGAACGAAAATCCACTGGATGAATACGCCGCCAGGGCCAGCCAGCAGCTCTCTGGCCAAAGCGCCGAGGTGAGCCATTCAAGCGTCGAGCGCGTGGAGAGCGGTCAGGTTTCCTTGCGCGATTCATTCGCCCAACATGTGCAGGCGGCTGCCATCTACATGGAAGACGCCGCCGCCGGCGTGCTTAAGGCGGGTTCCTTGGAGGCGAAGGACGCGGCGATCGGCGCCGCATTTGCGGAGTCTGTGCAGGCCACGACGCTGCATACGGGCGTACTGGCCGGAAAAACAGTGGAAGGCCGGGAAATTCGCACCGGTCTGCTCTTCGCCGTCAACGTCCGTGGGGATGTCTATAGCGCCCTTTCCCCGGTCGCCGGCCTGGCGATCGGGGCCGGTTTCGCCGTGGGATATTTCCTGACGCGGCTCGCCTGGAAAATGGCAAAGCGGCGTCTATTGCCGGTAGAATAAAACGAATTTGATCAGGAGTCTTTCATCATGTCGAACTTGAACTTGAGCGCCGAGCCGAGAACGGTCTTTGGCCGGAAAACCAACCAACTGCGCCGTCAGGGATGGGTGCCGGTGGTCGTGTATGGAACCGTCGCCGAGCCGCTGAGCCTGCAAGTGACGGCTCGCGACCTGGAGCGCACGCTTCACGCCGGCGGGGCTTCCCAGGTGGTCACGCTCTCCGTCACGGGCGGGGGCGTTCACAATATTTTGATCAAAGAGGTCCAGCGCGAACCGGTGAGCCATGCGCTTTTGCACGCCGACTTTTACGCGGTGAACATGAACGAGAAACAGCGCGTGGCGGTGCCGGTGGTCGCCGTGGGCAAGCCTTCCGGCATGGCGGCCGGGCTGATGCTCTTCCAGGCGCATGAGATCGTGCACATCGAGGCGCTGCCCGCCGACATCCCCGCCGAGATCGAAGTGGACGTGACGCCGTTGACGCTGGAGCATCCGATTCACGTGCGCGACCTGCCGCCGATCCAAGGCGTCACCTATCTCGATGACCCGGATGAGGTCATCTTCTCGCTGATGATGACGCGCGCTGCTGAGGCTGAACTGGCGGAGGCCGAGGCGGTGGCGGGCGCGGAGCCTGAGGTTGTCAAGAAGGGCAAACAGACCGAAGAAGAATCGGAAGAATAGCGACCTCCGAGAGAGACTATGGAGGCCTGAGGCGGGCGGAGGAGCCGCGTCGCTTCAGGCCTTTTTTTATTTGAGGGGGGCGTGGTGGGGGAATTCTCTGTGAAGCGGGACCTTGCGGGGAATTGGCTGAAATTGCACAAATGACTCTGAGCACCTCGTAGCTGCGCTTCCTCGGATCCCGCGAGACTTTATGGTCTGTTAAGAAAGTGCGGCAGGGAGCCGCACCTACGAAAAGACCATCATCCCTCTGTAGGCGCTGCCGGTGCAGCGCTTCTCGGTTAACCAAATCATCGGGGCCTGTAAGGACGTGCGGCTCGCAGCCGCCCGCACATGCTGAAGTTACTCCTTGGTTTCAAAGGGAGGCTCGTCGAGAAACTGCATCGGATCGACGGCGACGCCGTTGATGCGCAGCTCCCAGTGCAGATGGGAGCCGGTGCTCAGGCCGGTGTTGCCGACCAGCCCCAGGACGTCCCCCGTCTCCACCCGCATGCCGGGCGCCACTTTGATCTCGCTCATGTGCCAGTAGCCGGTGAAGACGCCGCCGCCGTGATCGAGGATGACGGCGTTGCCGCGCACGGCGAGCGGCTCCGCCAACACGACGACGCCAGGCGCCGGCGCAAAGATCAACGCCCCCTCCGGCGCGCCGAAGTCCTGTCCGGCGTGGAAATTGCCGATGTCGGCGACGGAGTAGGTGCGCCGCTGGCCGAACGGGCTGGTGGTGGGATAGTCGACGCTGATGGGGCGGCGGAAACGCTCGCGCCAGAGCAAAACAGGCGTGTATTGCGACCACACTGCGACGACGCGATCTCGCTCGGCGGCCACGACGTCGGGTGTGAGGACATCCGCCTTCTCCTGCGTTACAACGATCTCCTGGTAGCCATACGGGCCGGCGACGACGTTCACCGGAAATGTGCGTTTCAGATCGACGCCGCGCGCTGTGGTGTAGCCCACCTCAAGCGTATACACGCCGGGCTCCTGCAGCGCGTTCACCGGGATAAACGCAAATTGTACAAGCCTCTGCGCATCCAGGACGTTGAAATGCAGTGGCTGATCGCTGAGTCGACCAAACAGAGTCACCGGACGGCTGGTCGTGACATAGAGACGGCCGGTGCGCCCCTGCACAATCGAATCGGGCGCATCGATGGTCAAAATGGCGCCCAGGTTCAAGCGGGGCGGCGGCGCCGAACGCGCAGGCACGCGCACCGGCTGGCCGGGGAAGAGCCGATGCGTCGTCGTTGTGGCGTTCAGTTCGGCGATGAGCGCCGGGTCTTCGCCGTAGCGGGCTGCGAGCACGGCGATGTCGTCGCCGGCCTGCGCGCGCACGACCGTCGTGGGAATCTCCGCCGCCGCCAACGCCGGCGCCGGTGCAGAACCGTCGGCGCCGGGAATGATCAGCACTTGACCGACGCGAATGCGATTGGGGTCCTCGATGCCGTTGGCGGCGACGAGCGCCTCGACAGTGACGCCAAAGCGCACGGCGATGGCGCCGAGCGTATCGCCTGGGGCCACGGTGTAGGCGCCGTCCTGCTGCGCGCGCAGCGGCTGCGTCCAAAGCAACGCCAGAAGAACGGCGCCTAAAAGCGCGCTGCGAATCGCCGGCTTACTCAGGCGCTCCATAGACGCTTGGCTTCAGCACACCGATGTAGGGCAGGTTGCGATAAATTTCGTTGTAGTCCAGCCCATAGCCGACGACGAACTCGTTGGGAATCGAAAACCCCACCCAATCGACGTGGATATCGACCTCCCGGCGCTCCGGTTTGTCGAGCAACGTCATAATGCGCAAGGAAGCAGGCCGCCGCTCCTGCAAGATGCGCGCCAGGTAGTTCAAGGTGTGGCCGCTGTCGATAATATCTTCCACGATGATGACGTTGCGGCCTTCGATCGAGGTGTTGAGGTCTTTCAGGATGCGCACGACGCCGCTGCTGCTCACGCCCGTGCCATAGCTGCTGGTCGCCATGAAGTCGATCTCGTGAGGAATGGTGATGGCCCGGATCAGGTCCGCCATGAAAATAATGCTGCCTTTGAGCACCGAGACAAGCAACAGATCTTTGTGGGCGTAT
>Ga0116210_1002045_pt1 | contig 13197 bp, 7 predicted proteins | sample TshhotsprinmetaG_FD_94483 | JGI IMG/M metagenome (GOLD analysis project Ga0116210, IMG submission 94483) | Hot spring microbial communities from South Africa to study Microbial Dark Matter (Phase II) - Tshipise hot spring metaG | ecosystem: Environmental > Aquatic > Thermal springs > Hot (42-90C)... | reverse complement strand
TGGCAGCCGCTCCCACCAGCGGTTGGAAATGGGGAAACCGGGTTTCCCCAACCCCGAGCCTGTGGGGGTGGCAGCCGCTCCCACCAGCGGTTGGAAATGGGGAAACCGGGTTTCCCCAACCCCCTGCCCGCCACGGTGGCGCGCTCCCGGCGTCGGCTGGAGAGTGAGGGACCCGGGTTCCCTATGCTCTTCCCGACGGAGCGGGCATGGCAGAACACGGCCCCTATGACGCAAACATACGGTAGTTCAGGTTCGGAAAGACCCCGTCCACTTCCTCCAACTGTTCCAGCACAAACAGGTCGCTGGGACTGACGCGCTCGTGGCGCGCCATCTCGGCCAGTTGTTCAAAGCGGTCGAGATAGACGCGCCAGCGCTCCGTTAGCTCGTCCGTCGCCCCGGCGCTCAGCCGCGCCGGCCAGTCGCCGGTCTGGGCGAGCATCAACTCGCGGGCAGCCTGGTTGAGAACACGCTCGTGCTCGGTCTCGGCGCTCGGGTAGGCGCTGGCGAGTTGCACCATCCGCTCCTCCGCAGTGTGCAGCGCCTGCCAGTACTCCTCGGCGGCGCCGCCCTGCCAGCCGGCATGCCCGCCCACCGACCAGGAGCCTTCGCCCAGGGTGGCTTCGACCCGCGGACGGTGCCCGCGCACGTGCGCCCCCGGGGTCGTCAGGGTCAATTCGCCGTGGGTGGCGCAGTGGGTCAGCACGGCCTGGAGCCAGGTGCTCCCCTCCACCCAGGCGGGGCCGATCTGGCCAGCATCGAGCAGCACCAGCGCCAGATCGTCTGTTCCGCGGCGGCGCGCTTCGACCACCAGCGCGGTTGCGAAGTGATTGGCATGTTCCTGCGCGCGCCGCAGGGCGTGATAGGGATCGTAGGGGGCGCCGCTGCGGGCCAGCGCGCCTCGCTCATCGGTGGGATCGCGGTACAGGGGGTCGCCCGCATACCCCAGCTCTACCGACCAGATGTGCCGCGCTAACCCCTCGTCGGGAAAGATCGCGGCAACGCGGCGCCTGGCCAGCCAGACCGGCTGGGGCATCATGGTGGGCGGCAGGCAACTCGGGTCAGCAATCAGGTAGCGCAGCCCGGCATCGGCGGCTGCGCTCTCAACGTCGGCGCGCCAGCCAGCGCCGGGGAGCCAGAGGCCCTCGGGGCGCCCCAGGTGCCGGGTGATGTGCAACACGCCCTGCTCGATCTGCGCCCGTACCGACTCCTCCCGCCCCAGCAGGGGGAGATAGGGGTGGGTGGCCGGTACGGCCAGCGGCTCGATCACCCGCGCGGCAACCAGTTCGCGAATGGCGCGCGGCAGGTTGCGCTGGAAGCGCTCCTCGAAGCTTCGCAGCCGGCGCCGGCCCCATTCCAGGTAGAACCGCCCCAGATACTCGCCGTGGTGGTCGCCAGATCGCTCGGCGCTGGCCAGGTCGGCTTCGCGCCGGGCCAGCAGGTCGTGCATCCAGAGCACGAAGTGTTTCTGCACCACCGGGTCGGCCAGTTGATCCACCAGGAGCGGTGAGCAGGCCAGTCCCATCCGCGGGTGCATCCCGCTGGCGTGGAGATCGCCCAGCAGTTCCAGCAGCGGCAGCAGCCCCTGGGCCACCAGCGTGTGCAACCCCTCTTCGCCCAGGGGGCGCCGCCCCGCGCGGCGCACATACGGCACATGAGCAAGTGCTAGAAATGCGACGTGCATGGTTTTGCGTTGGTGAACATATGGAGAAACCGGGTTTCCCCGCGACCCTCCCGGTGGAGAGTTTAAGGGCGGACAGAACATCCGAGCCAACGTGGCTTGTAGCGCATTGGAACGCCTCCGCGCGCGACTCTGGCCTCCCCGCTTCGACAGGCTCAGCGCAGGCTCTCCAGCGAAGCTGGAGAGGGACTGGGGGTGAGGACCAACAAGCGCATGCCAACGCCGTAACGCCCGTCGGCGCGCCCATAGGTTCTGTCCGCCCCTGAACTCTCCCCGGGTCGGGGTCCAACCTCTTTCCCTCCAACCCGAGACAATCGGTTCGCCCGATTGCCCCGCCTACGGTGATGGGATCACCGGCGTGACCACGGTGGGCGAACCGAGTATCGTCGGCTCATCGGTTGGCGATGGCGTCGGCGGCAGCGTTGCGGTAGGGGGGGGAGTGCTGGTTGCCACCGTCGGTGTTGGCTCTGGCGTGTCCGTCGCTGTGGCCGTGGGGGCTTCCGGTGTACTGGTTGCCACCGGCGCTTCGGTGGGCGCTACGGTTGCCGGTGGCGGCGGGGCCGTGACCGGCGGCAGCGGCGGGGCCGTGACCGGCGCTGGCGCCAGGGTCGGCAGGTCCCGCGTCGGCGCCAGGGTTGGCGATGCAACCGGCGACGGCGGAACGGCGCTGTCAGGGATGGTCGGCGTGGCGGGAGCTGGCATCGGCGGCGTGGGGCTGGGCGCCCCCAGGCCGGGGGTGGGAACGTCCGGTTGGGGGCGCGGTGGCGGAACGCTGGCCAGCCCGCGCGCCACGACGAAGATAAACACCGCGGTCACGATCACCAGCAACGAGCCAAGCAGCAGCAAGGGCAGGGCGCTTCCGTCGCTCCCCTGGCGGGCGCGCCCGGACCCGCCAGGGCGTGCCGACACATCGCTGGTTGGTGGGCGCGGCGTGGGTGGAGCGGCAGGGGAGCGCGATGCCGGCGTTGTCGGTGTGCCGCTGGCTACGGCGGGCGCGGGCGGTGCCGATGCGGGAGGAGATGACGCCGCCGCAGCCGGCGACCACGCGCGGGGTGGCGGGGCCGGAATGCCCTGTGGTATCGGAGGCCGGGGCGCTACACCGTGTGGTTCGGCCAGGGCCGCCAGTTGTTCGCGCGTCGCCAGCGGTATGCCGTAGCGCCCGGCTACGGCGCGCAGCGCCTCTACCAGCGCCAGGCCACTCGCAAAGCGCTCGTCAGGCCGCTTGGCCAACCCCTGGGCTAGAACGGCGTCCAGCTCTTTCGGCAAGTGCGGCAGCACGCTCGACGGCGGCGGTGGGGGCAGTTGGGCGTGGGCGACGATCAGTTGTGGCGCCGTGCCGGTGAAGGGTACTCGCCCGGTGATGATCTCGTAGGCCACTACCGCCAGCGCATACAGATCGCTGCGCCCATCTACCCGCCGTGCCTCGGCCTGCTCGGGCGAAATGTACTCCGGCGTGCCCATGAACAGCCCGGTGCGCGTGAGCCGCTCGCCGTCGGAGTCCGGCGTCTGGGCGATGCCAAAATCCGTCAGCAGCACCCGGCCATCGTGGTCTATCAGAATATTATGGGGTTTGACATCCCGATGCACTGCGCCCAGGGCGTGGGCGTAATCCAGCGCGCGGGCGACCGGGTCGAGGATGCTCACCGCGTAGCCCAGGCCCAGGGTGGTGCGCTCCTCCAGCACGGCGTGCAGGCTGCGACCGGAGACGTACTCCATAGCGATGTAGTGGAGACCGTCTTCCTCACCCACATCGTAGATCGTCACGATGGCCGGGTGGTGCAGGTTCGCCGCGGTCGTCGCTTCGCGCTCAAAGCGCCGGATGTATTCGGGGTCGAGGCTGAGTTGCGCCGCCAGGATCTTGATGGCTACGGGTCGCTGGAGTTGTGTGTCCACCGCGCGGTACACACGGGCCATACCGCCGCGCCCAAGCTCGGCGCGGATCTCGTAGCGCCCCAGACGACGTCCGATCAGGCTTGTCACACGGCGCTCTCCTTGCGGCAGCAGGCGCGGTGGAGGCGCTGGGGAGCGCGGCCCCGCAACCGACACCCCCTCCCTCCGGGTTTGGGAGGGCGCAGCCCTCCCAAGAGAAATCGCTTTTCGTTCCTGGGTATGCGGCGCAGCCGCACGGGTGTTTGATACAGTATACACGATTGGCAACCCCGTTGCCCCGGGGAGAAAGGGCGGATGCACCGTCGTTGGGCCAGGCCCCACACCCTCGCAGTGCGGCCCGTTCGCCCTGCGCCCCACCTCAGGAAGCGGTGTGGGGCGGCGCGGTTTCCCCACACCCCTGGCGGGTTGCCTGGCGCCCCGCTGGGCAGGGGGATGGGGCAACCCGGTTTCCCCATGGCCCAACCGCGGTTGGGCGCGGCTGGCGCCCCGCTGGGCAGGGGGATGGGGCAACCCGGTTTCCCCACACCCCTGGAGGGTTGCCTGGCGCCCCGCTGGGCAGGAGGATGGGGCAACCCGGTTTCCCCATGGCCCAACCGCTGGTGGGCGCGGCTGGCGCCCCGCTGGGCAGGGGGATGGGGCAACCCGGTTTCCCCATAGGTTCACGTTAGGCACCATGCGCATGGCGCACAACGCCAGAATGGAAAATAATATTGTTCTTGGGAGGGCTTCGCCCTCCCAAACCCTCCCGCGGGCGGGCTATTTTCACCTCAGCCCTGGCGTAGCCAGGGATGATTGAGTTTAGACAGTGCTGATGGTATAATCAGCCAGACTACCGCAACTGCTCGTATGACAGTCTACACATGAGTCTCGAACCTGCCCGGAGGAACGCGGCATGCACGCTGTGCCCGCTCCCAAACTCGTCATAAAACGCCAGGGTGGTCAGTTCCGCGAGCTTGAGTGGACCGCCGATATCATTACCATCGGGCGCGATGGCGCTAACGATGTTATTATCGATCACCCGCTGGCCTCGCGACGCCATGCCCGCCTTGAGCGTACCGACGAGGGCTTCGCTGTGCGCGATCTTGATAGCACCAATGGCACCTTCGTCAACCAGGAGCGGATCGCAGGGCTGTGTATGCTCCACAATCAGGACCAGATCATCATTGCCGATACGATCATCATTTTCCACGATCCCGAGGCGACGGTGAAAGGCGCCCTGCCGCCCGAGGTGTTGCGCGCCGTGCGCGAAGAGCTGCGTGTGGATAGCCGCGCCAAGGAAGTGTACATTAAAGGACAGTTGCTCCGCCCCCCGCTGACAGTCAAGGAGTTTCAACTGCTGGAGCTGCTCTACGAGCGCCGTGGTCAGGTGGTAAGCAAAGATGAGATCGCCCGCCAGGTGTGGGACTATGAAGTCTTTGACTATAACGCGATAGACGCGCTGGTCTACCGGCTGCGCCAGCGCATCGAGCCTGATCACAGCAATCCGCGCTACCTGATCACGCAGCGCGGCTTTGGGTACAAGCTGGTAACCACGCCGGAGAGCTAGGCGACGCAGGCCTGGCCTTCCAAGCTCCGTACCTGTTCACACGTCTCCCGGGTGCGCGGGCATCTTGCCCGCCTCCGGGCTAGTGCAGGCGGGACGCCCGCTCCCGGGTGCGCGGGCATCTTGCCCGCCTCCGGGCTAGTGCAGGCGGGACGCCCGCTCCCGGGTGCGCGGGCATCTTGCCCGCCTCCGGGCTATGCTCCCTCCCGCGGTGGCCCGGAGCCCTCGTTCTCGCAAGCCCGGTCTACAGGCGTCGAGTTATGTCCAGCATTTCCTTGACCGCGCCCCGGCGACTGCGCGGCACCGTCCACGTCCCGGGCGATAAGTCAATCTCTCACCGCGCGGTGATTCTGAACGCCGTCGCCGAGGGGCCGGCCCGCATTACCAATTTCCTCCCCGGCGCCGATTGTCTCTCCACCATTGCCTGCGTGCGCGCCCTCGGGGTTGCGGTGGAGCACGAGGGCGCCGAGGTGCAGGTGTCTGGCGTTGGCCTGCGCGGGCTGCGCGAGCCTGCCGATGTGCTCGACTGCGGCAACTCCGGCACCACCCTGCGCCTGCTGACCGGCCTGCTCGCCGGGGCGCCGCTCTTTGCGGTGCTGACCGGCGATGCCTCGCTGCGCTCCCGACCGCAGCGCCGCATCGTGGCCCCGCTGCGGGCTCTGGGGGCGTGGCTCGATGGCCGCGATCACGGCGATCGCGCTCCACTCGCCGTCCGCGGCGCTCGCCTCCAGGGTGGTAGCTATGCCCTGCCCGTCGCCTCGGCCCAGGTCAAATCGGCCCTGCTCCTCGCCGCGCTCGCTGGCGAGGGGCCGCTGACCCTCACCGGTCAGATCGCCAGCCGTGACCATACCGAGCGTATGCTGCGGGCCATGGGCATTGATCTGCACGTAAGCCCTGAGCAGATCGTCCTCTACCCGCCAACCCATCCGCTGTTGCCCTATCCGCTCTCCCTGCGCGTGCCGGGCGACCCCTCTTCGGCGGCGTTCTGGTGGGTTGCCGCTGCCATTCACCCCGATGCCGAGTTGACAACGGTCGGCGTCTGCCTGAATCCTACCCGCACCGGCGCCCTCGATGTGCTGCGGGCCATGGGCGCGACGGTGGAGATTAGCGATGAGCGGGTGGAGGGCAGCGAACCGGTGGGCAATGTGACTGTGCGTTCCTCGGCGCTCCGTGGCGTTACCATCGGCGGCGACCTCATCCCCCGCCTGATAGACGAGATCCCCGTCCTTGCCGTTGCCGCCGCCTGCGCCGAGGGCGATACGCTCATCAGCGACGCGCAGGAACTGCGCGCCAAGGAGACCGACCGCATCGCCACTGTTGCTGCCGGCCTCACCGCCCTGGGGGTGAGCGTCGAGCCGACCGCCGATGGTATGAGCATCGTGGGGCGGGGCGGCCCTGCCCTGGTCGGGGCCGAGCTGCACAGCCATGGCGACCATCGGCTCGCCATGGCCTGGGCCATCGCCGCCCTCGTCGCCTCCGGCGCCACGGTCATCCACGATCCTGAAGCAGTCGCCGTCAGCTATCCGGGTTTCTGGGAGACGCTCGCGGAGGTGCAATGAGCGAACAGTACACCTTTACCGTCGAAGTCTACACCGATGCCCTCGTGGTGACCGGGAGCTACGATCTGCCGCTCTACCGCCGGGTGAGTGACGCAATCAACAGCGGGTTGCACCGTTTCATCACCCTGCGCGACGCCAGCGTGGCCCCCCTGTGGAAGCCCCAGCAGGTCCAGCGCGTCCCGCAGATCCTGGTGGATTGGAGCGGTTCCCTGCTCGTCGCGACCATCGCCGAGCCGCCGCCGCCGCCCGGCTTCCATCCTCCCACCCCGCCGCGTGATACGCAGCCGATGATGTTCTTTACCTCGATGTTCGCGCTACGGGCGGATTTTTTCAAACGTACCGATATGGAATTGATCGTCATGCTCAGTGAAATGACCGATGATTTCGTGCCCCTCAGCGCTGTGACGATCTACCCCCTGCAAGGCGGCGCGCCGTTCCATCGCGAGTTCGTATGCCTCAACCGGCGCCATGTGCAGGCGCTCTACGCGATTGGCGCCGAGATTGCCCACGCTCCCCTGCCTGCGCCTAACCCTGAGGTCTTCGTGCCCCCCTCCGTTCCAACCGCGCCCCCTCCCGTCGAAGCCGCACCGCCCTCCGAGGCGGTCGAAACGGGCGCCCCCACACCCGATGCCGATTCCCCCTGATACGGCAGCGTAGCGCTCCCGGGAACAGCATGAACCCACCACGAAGGCGCGAAGACTGGCAGGGGCCGGGCGAGCCTGCCCCTGCCAGGAACTGTCCAGATAAGCGAATCTGGAACGCGCCCGGCGCGCCTGTTCAGCGAGCGTTCATCCGCGTCTGGTACAACTCTGCTGGTACACTGATGTGAACATAGCCCGCGCGCGGGAGGGTTTGGGCGTGGAGGCGCGGCGCCGCCGCGCCTCTACGCCCTCCCAGGAAACAACCCGCCCACGGGAGGGTCTGGGAGGGCGCAGCCCTCCCAGGAGAATCTCTTTTCATTCTTGGAGTGTGCGGCGCAGCCGCGAGGGCGTCTATGGTCGTCATCTGGTTCCAGGAGCGTTCCCAATGAAAATCCTCGTCACCGGCGGAGCCGGGTACATCGGCTCAATCACCACCGCCGAACTGATCGCCGCCGGCCATCAGGCTGTCGTTTTCGACAACTTCTACCAGGGCCACGCCGCTGCGGTTCCGCCCGAGGCCGCATTGATCCAGGGCGATCTGGCCGATATTGCCAGTGTGCGCGCCGCCTTTGCCGCCCATCCGGATATTGATGGGATCATGCACTTCGCGTCCTACACCCTCGTCGGCGAGAGTATGGAGAAACCGCTGCGTTACCTGCGCGATAATGTTGTCACCGCCGGCAACCTGCTTGAAGTGGCGATTGAAGCCGGGGTACGGCGCTTTATTCTCTCCTCCACCGCCAATCTCTTCGATGAGCCGGAGAAGATGCCGATCGAGGCCGATAACAAGATTGTTCCCGGTTCGCCCTACGGCGAATCGAAGTTTTTCGTTGAGCGTATGCTGTACTGGTTTGAGCGCATCTACGGCCTGAAGTATGCCTGTCTGCGCTATTTTAATGCCAGCGGCGATACGCCCCACCGCGGTGAGGACCACGATCCCGAGACCCACCTTATTCCCCTGGTGCTCCAGGTGGCCCTTGGCCAGCGCCCCCACATCACCGTCTTTGGCGATGATTATCCCACGCCCGATGGCACCTGCATTCGCGACTACATTCACGTAGTCGATCTCGCTCAGGCGCATATCCTGGCGATGGAAGCCCTTGATCGCCTCGGCTCGCGCAAGTATAACCTGGGCAATGGCAACGGCTTCAGTGTGCTCCAGGTGATCGAGGCCGCCCGCAAGGTGACCGGCCATCCCATCCCTCACGTCATCGGCCCGCGTCGCCCCGGCGACCCGGCAGTGCTGATCGCCTCCTCCGAGGCCATCCGCGCCGAACTGGGCTGGAAGCCACGCTTCACCGATATCGAAACCATCGTTGCCAGCGCCTGGGAGTGGCACCGTAACTACCCCCACGGCTATCCAGAGAAGGGCGCAGGGCGGATTCGCGAGGGTGTAGCCTGATCAGGCGAAGCGTAGCAGGCCGAGTACGTGTTCGCACTTCTCCCGGGTGCGCGGGCATCTTGTCCGCATCCAGGCCACTGCGGGCGGGACGCCCGCGCACCCGGGGTGACGCTTTACCCCACATGTGAATACGTACCAGGCCCGAATGACGTAGCGCATCCGTTCGCCTCGTGATATAATACACACCCGGCCAGGGCGCCGCTCCGCTCAATACTGAGGTGAAAATAGCCCGCGCGGGAGGGTTTGGGAGGGCGCAGCCCTCCCAAGAACAAATATTTTTCATTCTGGTGTTGTGCGGCGCAGCCGCATGGACGACTGTGGCCCTGACGTGAACATACGGGGAAACCGGGTTTCCCCACGCCCCTGCCCACGGGAAGGGTGTGGGAGGACGCTGCCCTCCCGAGAGAGTCGCTGCTCAATCCTGTGAGGCGCTGCGTAGCCGTACAGGCATCTGTGCCGGGTTGTGCCATGGACGTGCCACGCCGGATCGGTAACTACGCCCTGGAGCACATGCTCGGTCGCGGCGCGTCCAGTCAGGTCTGGCTGGCGCGCCATCAAGGGCTCCGCGACCACGTGGTGGCCGTCAAGGTGTTGATGGACCAGGCGCCCGAGGCGGTGCGCCGTTTTCAGCGCGAGGCGGCCATCGCTGCGCGCCTGCGCCATCCCCATATCGTTCAGATCTACGACTACGGGGCGATTCCCCCCCTCCACTATGCAATTCTGGAGTATGTTGACGGCGTTTCGCTGCGCGAGCGCCTGGCCCGCCAGGGCCGCCTGCCGCTGCCCGAGGCGCTAACGATCTTCCGACAGATTGCCCAGGCCCTTGACTATGCCCACGGCCTCAACATCGTCCACTGCGATGTTTCACCGGCGAACATCCTGATCGAACGCCAGCGCCATCGCGCTGCCCTCACCGATTTTGGCATCGCTCGCCATGGCGACGCGCCGGACGCCGGGCCCCGGGTGGTGATGGGCACGCCAGGCTACCTCTCGCCCGAACATGCCCGCCCATCTGCCAGCGTTACCCACCTTTCCGACATCTACTCGCTGGGGGTGGTGTTCTACCAGATGCTCGCCGGGGCCTTGCCCTGGGCCGAACCGCCCGGCCTGCCCGATGGTCCGCCCTTCGGCCCGCCCGCGCCACTCAGCGCCCACAGAGTGTCCGGTATTCCCCCTGCTCTTGATGGGGTGTTCGCCCGTCTGCTCGCCGTTGACCCGGCGCAGCGCTTCCCTTCCGCCGGGGCTGCGGTTGAGGCCCTCGATCTGCTCTTCCAGCGCCACGACCAGCCAACCCGTGTGCTTGTAGGTGGCCCCCCTACGCCTCCCCAGTCGGGCGAACTGGAAAGTGAGCCTGCCGACCCCACCCCCGTCGAGGTCGTCCTGGGACCTGAGCTGGACCCTGAGCCCATCCGGCGCGCCGAACGCCGCGCCGCCCGGTTGCGCGATCCGGCGATCCTCGGCGCCGTTCTTGATGCCTACGCTGCCGAGGGGCGCTTTGGCTTGCGTCAAAAGTGGCTCGGACGCCTGGCCCGCTTCCATAAGGCGACCAGCCGCAATCTGTTCTTTTACCGGCTCCGCGTGCTTTACGAGCGCCGTGGTCAGCCCGAAACCGAAGAGGAGCCTGACCGCAAGGCGGCTGATTATCCCCTCAAGCCGCCGCTGGATCGCTGGGAGGTGCCGCTGCCACTGGCGCGCGAGTTTGTCGATCAGCCCGGCGGGCGCGTGCTCATCCCCGGCTCCACCAGGGTAGTGGCATGCGATACCTGCGCCGGCGAGGGGGCGATTGTCTGCGCGCAGTGCCAGGGCCGACGGCGGGTGCTTGCCCCCGGCGCCGCCTCCGCCACGGTTCTCGTGCCCTGCCCGGCCTGCGACGGACGTGGCGGCCACGTATGCGAACGTTGCGCCGGCGCCGGGCGCCTGGTCCAGCGCCAGGCTTTCCACTGGAGCCGCCAGGCCCACGCCTTTGAGGGCCAGGATGACCATCCCGCCCTCGATAGCGGGTGGTTGCTGCGCGTCTGCCAGCCCGAAGTGGTCTACTGCCAGGCGCAGGCTGGCGGCCTGCGCCCCGAATGGTCGCTCGTGCCGCCCCTCGCCGCCCTCCTCGCTGAAGCGCGCTCCGCCGAGAATGATGAGACCCGCATCGCGCTCGCCGAGGTTACCGTGAGCTTTGTGCCCCTCACCGATGTGATCTTCGACCTTGGTCGGCCCGGTGACGCAGGGCTGTACCGGCTGACGATCTGGGGCTTCGAAAACCGCATCCCCCCCGACTGGCGCTTCTTTAACTGGGAGCGGGTGATGTTTGTCTGGATCATCGTGTTTCTGCTGGTTGTTATTGCTATTCTCGGTGTGTTTGCCTTTCTCTGAGGTGAACATAGCCCGCGCGCGGGAGGGTTTGGGCGTAGGGGCGCGGCGCCGCCGCGCCCCTACCCCCTCCCAGGAACCAACCCGCCCGCGGGGAGGGTTGGGGAGGGCGCAGCCCTGCAACGGGTTTCACCTGCTCTGGAATGGGCTTCCTGGGACGCAGAGGGGAAATGGGCCAACGAATGGGAAACGAATAAACGAATGCGAGCGGCGTGGCTGACTCTGAGGTGAACATAGCCCGCCCGCGGGAGGGTTTGGGAGGGCTGCGCCCTCCCAGGAAACAACCCGCCAGCGGGGAGGGTTTGGGTGTAGAGGCGCGGCGCCACTCCTGCCCGACGCCCACCCAGCGCGCGCCCGCGGCAGCGGGGAGGGTTTGGGTGTAGAGGCGCGGCGCCACCGCGCCTCTAAGCTTTCCACCTCCAACACAATCGGTTTGTAAAGCTACGGAAGTGTGAAAATGAAGGCCAGATTGTCAAACAGGACTGCGCCATACTTAGTGGATATAGTCTGGTAATTCCGATTGTGTATGGTGTGTTGTAGTGCCGGGCACATTGTTGCCACCGCCCGGCGTGGCTCTGGTCCGCAAGGTTAACCTGATGTACGGGAACCTCAGGTTCCCTACCACTCCTCCTGGTGGAGAGGGCCGGGGATGGCCGCGCCATCCCGTGCAAGCTCTTTCTGGCTTGTCATCGCAGCATAGCGGCACAGGCAATTGATGGGCGGCGCAGCCGCAGGACACCGCGCCTCTGATGATGGGTGGACCGTTACGAAGGAGCGTTTTGCATGGACAATGCACACAGACAACCGCTACACTCGCATGTCACGACGCGCAGACCGGTGATGTTCGGGGGCCTGCTGGCGCTGGTGGCGCTGGTCCTTGGGTTCGTAGGGATTCGCGCGCTGTTCGCCAACCCGATTGTCACGGTGCAGTTGCCCCCCACTTCCATCACGGAAGGCAATGTTGGTTCCACTACCGTCAACTTCAGCGTGAACCTTTCTCAGGCCCTCGGTTCGGGCCAGCAAATCGTCATCGAAGTTGCCACTGAGCCTGGTCCGTCTAACCAGGCTACTGCCGGCGCGAGTTGCAGCCCCGGTGTTGACTATGTGAGTGCCTCAACCACGCTGACCTTCGGAACCGGTGTGACCACCCAGAACTTCCCCGTGACCATCTGTGGCGACACGGTGGATGAACTGAATGAGTCCTTCATTGTCCGCGCAACCATCCAGAGCGAGACAGGTGTGCCCACAGTACAGCCGCCGGTGGGTAGTTCCACAGCAACGGTCGCAATTATTATTGACGACGATAATCCCACTGTGCAGACCATCAGCGCTCCCAGCGCAACCGAAGGCGCTCCCCTGAACTTTGTTGTGACGCTCACAGCGCCCGGGATCGAGAATGTGGTCATCGGTTACTTTATCAGTGGCGGTACTGCCACCCTCGGTACAGACTATACCGGCAGCAGTCCAGGAACTCTGGTCATTCCCGCCGGAAGCAACACAGGCACTATCTCCTTCGCAACCGTAAATGATGGTGTCAACGAGCCGAATGAGACGGTGGATCTTCAGCTTGATCCGTCAACATCCTTTAGCGTCAATACACCCTTTTTGCAGTCAACGGCTACCGGGACGATTATTGATGCGGATGACCCGCCCACGCTGACGAATAACGGCCTGACCGTAACCGAAGGCGGGAGCGGGACGATTGGCGCGGGCCAGTTGGCGGCAAGCGACCCGGATACGCCGCCGGAGAGTCTGGTCTTTACCCTCGGGACAGCGCCGGCCAACGGCACCCTGTTCCTGAGCGGCAGTCCGCTGACGAGCGGCGGCGCCTTCACCCAGGCCGATATCAATGCCAACAACCTGACCTACACCCACGATGGCTCGGAGACCACCAGCGATAGCTTCACCTTCACGCTGACCGATGGCACGACCACCCTGCCCGCAGCAACCTTCACCATCACCGTCACGCCGGTGGATGACCCGCCCACGCTGACGAATACCGGCCTGACGGTGGCCGAAGGCGGGAACGGGACGATTGGCGCGGCCCAGTTGGCGGCAAGCGACCCGGATACGTCGCCGGGGAGTCTGGTCTTTACCCTCGGGACCGCGCCGGCTAACGGCAC
>Ga0116210_1002037_pt1 | contig 13230 bp, 10 predicted proteins | sample TshhotsprinmetaG_FD_94483 | JGI IMG/M metagenome (GOLD analysis project Ga0116210, IMG submission 94483) | Hot spring microbial communities from South Africa to study Microbial Dark Matter (Phase II) - Tshipise hot spring metaG | ecosystem: Environmental > Aquatic > Thermal springs > Hot... | reverse complement strand
GGACGTCGAGCGTCAGGTCATCCAGCTTCTCCATGTCCCCGCTGAAGAACAGCAGCGCGGCCATCAGCGCCCACAGCGACATGTAGGAGTACTGCTCCGCGGGGGTCAGGTCCGTCGCCCTCGCCACGCGCTCCTTGCGGGCATCGCCGTACCAGCCGATCAGGATGTAATCGGGGTCGTTCCACCGGCCGGGGCCGGCATGCTCGTGCAGCCACGTATTGCTCAGCGCCACGGCGTAGAACCCGGGCAGGTCGTTGGTCCGGCCGGCCCAGCCGACGTCGTCTGTCGTGCGCCACGTGTGCCCGCCGACCTCGGCTCCCCACGCCCAGACATCCCCCCTCCCGTACTGGCAGAGGTTGAACAGGATGTCGCAGGGCTGCCGGGCGAGTAGCTCGCCCATCCGCCGGTACGGCGCGCTCAGATGCTCGCGATCCCGGCTGCCGGCGACGTGGTCGTAGGAGCACCAGTCGTACTTGAGCAGATCGAACCCCCACTTGACGAACGCGCGAACGTTCGCCTCTTCGTTCCGCCATGGGCCCAGAATTCGGCGCAGGTCAACGGCCCGGGGGAGGTGTAGATGCCGGCCTTCAGGCCGCGAGCGTGAAGGTAGTCCACTAACCCCTTCATATCCGGAAAATGGCGGTTCGGCAGGGGCCGGCCCTCGGCGTCGCGCGCCGGGCCATGGCGGGACCGATCCTCCGGGCGACGCGCCCGGAAGTTCTTTGTGCCCAACGCCTCCATCTCCGTCTTCAACCTCTCGAACTCTTCATCCGTGGGAGCAGTCATCCAGCAATCGTCGATGCCGACGTACTCGTAGCCGTAGTCGGCCATCTTACTGGCGATCAGCGCATCGGCGGCGCGGCGGATCGTGTCGGCCGTCACGCGGTGGCAGTGGGTGTACCAGCGGTTCCAGCCCATCGGCGGCGTCAGGGCCAGGCGCGAGCCGCTGACGATCGTGAACGTCCGTTCGGCCCGGCCGGCGGCGTTGGTGGCGATGAACCGCACCACGTGCTCGCCCGGCGGAGGCGTCGTGCCGCACAGCGCGCGGCTGACGGGGTCGAATTCAAGCCCCGGCGGCAGGTCCTCAACGACCACGTGGAGCGGCCGTCGGCCGGTGACGGGAAGGCGGTACAAGAAGGGCCGCCCCGGCCGCGCGCCGTACAGCCGCGGGCCATGAACCACGGGCGCTTCGGGGGTGGCGGCGCCAGTAGCTCGACGGCCGCAGCCGCCGCGGCGGCCGCCCAACCCAGGCCAGCCAGCCCGACCCGGCGCGCCATGGACCCTCGTCCTATTATGTTAACCAGCATGGAAACCCTCCGTCGATGAGCCCTCCCTAAACCGATACTACCCGCCCAGCAGAAAGACGGCGCAGCCCTATATTGCTCTCACCGTTACGTTCGTAATTCCGGATACGGGGCAATCCGTATTCGCCACGCACGTCGAGGAAGATCCGGTGCGTCGGACCGGCCTCGTACTCGAGACCGACGCCCACCGGTACCCCCAGTCGAACCGCGGCAGGTCGTCGGTTACGGCGTCACCCCCCCGCGTTCGGCGCAAGAATCGATGCGTAACCGCGGTTGATTTCGTTGCCGCCACCCCGCAGACGCGGGACGTTCAACCCACCGCGCACCCCCATGCCGAACTCGGCGGCCTCCGCCGCCGCGGAGGCTGTCGCCACGCCCGTAAGGATCCCCCGGTTCATACTCTCTTTCGCCCGCCGCCCCGAGGGTGCCGGCCTACGTTCCCAATCCCAGCCTAGAACTTCCACCGACGCCATGCAATGCCCGCCGACGGCCCTGACGGCGTCGACCGGGACGACTCCGACGAAACCATGCTTGACGTGTCCACCAAGGAGAGGTCGAGCGATTTTCCAAGGTTTGGACGCCGCCGTGTCCCAGGCTTCCAATCCTTGGACGCTACGCCCGCGCCCCCCGTCCACCCGCCACCCGATCCCCCTTGCTTGACGGGGGTGAGCCCGGGACCTAGAGTCGGTAGGCCAAAAGGCGACGCATGAGCATCAATCCCGACATGGACGCCTTTATGGCGGCGTTTCCGCACGAGGCGCTGACCTTCGACGACGTTTCCCTCGTCACCCTCTACAGCGATTTTCTCCCCCCCGAGGCGGACCTGCGCGCCCGGCTCACGTCGCGCATCTTCATGAGCCTGCCGTTTCTCAGCGCGGCAATGGACACGGTCACCGAAACGCGGATGGCGATCGGGATGGCCATGCTCGGCGGCCTCGGCGTGATCCACAAAAACCTCACCGCGCGCGAGCAGGCCGCGATGGTGGACGCCGTCAAGCGCCACCTGAACGGGCTGATCGTGAACCCTGTCACCTTCCGGGACACCGACACGCTGGCGACGGTCCGCGAGACCTGCGCGCGGCGGGGCTACAGCTTCACGGGCTTTCCGATCCTCGACGCGGACGATCGCCTCGTGGGCATCCTCACCTCTCGCGACGTGAAGTTCGCCCGCGACCCGAACGCCTCGATCTCTAAGGTGATGACGCGCAAGGTCATCACCGCGCCGCCCGGGACCACCCTCGAGCAGGCCTACCAGATCATGCTGCGGCACCGGATTGGCAAACTGCCGCTGGTTCGCGATCGAAAACTGGTGGGCCTGTACTCCTACACCGACGTCCAGACCTTGATCCGCAACGCGCGGCCGGAGTACAACCGCGACTCGAAATACCGGCTGCGCGTCGGCGCGGCCGTCGGTCCCGGCGACCACGCGCGCGTCGAGGCGCTGGCCGACGCAGAGGTGGACGTACTGGTCGTGGACACCGCCCACGGCCACAGCCGCGGGGTGATCGAGATGACCCGGTGGATTAAGCGGCATCACCCTGACATCGATGTGATCGCCGGCAACATCGCCACCGGCGAGGCCGCGGTCGCGCTGCGCGACGCGGGGGCGGACGCGGTGAAGGTCGGCATCGGCCCCGGCTCGATCTGCACCACGCGCGTGGTCGCCGGCGTCGGGGTGCCGCAGATCTCGGCGATCTACGCCTGTGCCGCCGCGCTGAAGGACAGCATCCCCGTCGTCGCCGACGGGGGTATCCGCCATTCCGGCGACGTCCCGAAGGCCATCGCCGCCGGCGCGGACTGCGTGATGATGGGCGGCGTGCTCGCCGGCACGGACGAGAGCCCGGGCGAAAAGATCATCCACCAGGGTCGCCAGTACGTCGTCTACCGCGGGATGGGCAGCCTGGACGCGATGCGCGCCCGGGCGGGCAGCCGGCAGCGCTACGGGTACGACGGCGCGCCGGAGGAGGAACTCGTCCCTCAAGGCATCGAGGGGATCGTGCCCTACGCCGGGCCACTGGACAAGGTCCTGGCCCAGTTCAGCGGGGGCCTGCGCGCGGCGATGGGCTACTGCGGCTGCCGTACGCTGCAGGAGCTGCGCCGCCGGGGCCGGTTCGTCCGCGTCACGCACGCCGGTGTGCTCGAGGCCCACCCGCACGACGTCAAGATCACCAAGGAGTCGCCCAATTACCGGGTCTAGGCCCTGTGGGCCGGACCGCCAAGGGGGTTCGCGATGCGACGAAGGTCGTTCTTGCGCACTGCAGCGGCGGTCGCCGCGGTGCAGATCGTTCCCCGCCGCGTGCTCGGCGGTCCGGGACGCATCGCGCCGAACGCCAAGATCCGCCTCGCCGCCATCGGATGCGGCGGACAGGGGTGGCAGGACCTGCAGAACATGCTCTCGGAGGACATCGTCGCCCTCTGCGACGTGGACGACCGCCGGGCGGCGGAGGCGTTCAAGAAGCTCCCGGACGTGCCGCGCTACAAGGACTTCCGGCGGATGCTCGACGAGAGGTCAGATCGGATCGACGCCGTCTTCGTCGGCACCCCCGATCACACTCACGCGCCGGCGGTGCTGGCGGCGCTGGCCCGCGGCAAGCACGTCTTCTGCGAGAAACCCCTCGCCCACTCCGTCGCCGAGGTGCGCGCCATCGCGCGTGCCCGCTGCCCGTGCCGGCGTCGTCACGCAGATGGGCAACCAAGGCCACTCCAGCGAGTCCATCCGCGTCTTCGTCGAAATGATCCGCGCCGGCGCAATCGGCCGCGTGACCGAGGTCCACTGCGCCTGCGACGCTGTCGTGGACCCGGTGTTCTGGGCCCTCAACCTGGGCCTGCCCACGGCCATCCAGGCCGAAGTCCAGGACTACGACCCGCGCGAGCATGCCGAGGTCTATCCGCCCGGCTCGCGCATCGTCTTCGAGTTCCCGGCGAAGGAGGGCCGCGGGCCGATGACGCTGGTCTGGCACGACGGGCGCATTCGCATCCCCCGTCCGCCGGAACTTGAACCCGACCGGAAGGTCGTCGGCACCGGAGCAGTCGTCATCGGCACGGAGGGCAAGATCATGTACGGCTCTCACGGCGCCGGCGGCTGCCGGATCATCCCCGAATCGAAGATGCGCGAATTTCAGCCCCCCCGCAAAAAACCTGCCCCGCATCCCGGAGGGCCACTATGTCAACTGGCTCAACGCCGTACGCGAGGGACGGCCTGCCTCTTCGCCGTTCGACTACGGCGCGCCGCTGAGCGAGATCGGCCTGCTCGGCATGATCGCCATCCGCTTCGCCGGCCGGCGTCTCGAATACGACCCGGCGGCGATCCGATTCACCAACTGCGGCGAGGCCAATGCCTTTCTCAACCCACCCTGGCGCGCGGGCTGGGGCCCGCTGCCCGCCTGACGCGCATCGCCCATCGCACTATGAAACGACGCTCATTTCTCCAAGGGACCGGCGCCGGGCTCGCCGACGTCGCGGTGCCCGCCGTCCGCTCCGCCGCCACGCCGGCCGCGTCGGAGCGCTTTCTGTTCCCCCTCAACGCCGCCACGATCCGCGGCCACAAGCTGCCCCTCGCTGACCAACTCCGCCTCGCCGCCGCGGCCGGCTACGACGCGTACGAGCCGTGGATCTCCGACATGGAACCCGTCGCCAGCTCGCTGACCGAGCTGGCCCGCGAGTGTGCCGATCGCGGCCTGGCGGTGGTGTCGGTCATCGGTTTTGCCAAGTGGATCGTCAACGATCCCGCCGAACGCGCCCGGGGCGTCGAGCAAATGAAGCGCGACATGGACCTCGCTGCCCGGCTCGGCGCCCGGATGATCGCGGCCCCCCCGTCGGGCGCCTCGAAGGACGCCGACCGGATCCCTTTCGACGCGATCGCCGAGCGCTATGCCGCCGTCGTCGAGGCCGGCCGGTCCGTCGGCGTGGTGCCGCAGCTCGAGATCTGGGGCGCCTCGGCCAATCTCTCCCGCCTCGACGAAGCCGCCTATGTGCTGGCCCGCTGCGGCTGCCCCGAGGCGGCCCTGCTGGCCGACGTGTACCACATCGTCCGCGGCGGGAGCCCGCCGGCCGCCTTGCGGATCTTCGGCCGAAGCGCCCTGCGCTGTTTTCACATAAACGACGTGCCCGCCGGCGTGGCGCGCGAATCACTGCGCGACGCCGACCGGGTGTGGCCCGGCGACGGGGTCGCGCCGATCGGCGACCTCCTCGCCGCCTTCGCCGCCAACCGTGCCCAGCCCGTCCTCTCGCTGGAGCTGTTCAACGCGGAGTACTGGAAACTGCCGGCCGCCGAGATCGCCCGGATCGGCCTCGAAAAAACGCGGGCCGTCACGGCCGCCTCGCCGACGACCGCCGGCTGACGATCGTGGAGCGCCGCCGCATGCCCCGCACCGCCCCTCCCGCCGCCTCCCCGCTGAACCCGCGGCTGATGCCGATCTTCCGCCGTCGCAGCGTCCGCCGCTACCGTGCCGGCGCGATCCCCGACCGCGTCGTTCGCGACCTACTGGCCGCCGCGATGGCCGCGCCGTCCGCCGTCGAGACCGATCCGTGGCGCTTCATCGTCGTGCGCGACCGCGCGACGCTCCGGCGGATCAGCGACGGTCTGCCGCACGGCCGGATGCTGCGACGCGCGCCGTTGGGGATCGTCGTGCTCGGCGACATCGAACGCGCCCACGCGCGGCTCGAGTCGTACCTGCTGCAGGACGTCAGCGCCGCCATCGAGAACCTCCTGCTGGCCGCGTCCATGCTCGGCCTGGGCGCCTGCTGGCTCGGCGTCCATCCTCGACCCGACCGCATCGAGCACCTGCGCCGCCTCTTCGAACTTCCGCCCAACATCGTACCGATCTCGGTCGTCGCCGTCGGCCGGCCGGCGGCACGGCCGGCCGCACGCACGCGGTACCGCGAGGACGCCGTCCACTGGGAGCGCTGGTAGCTCCGCCGCGCGGCCGGGCCCCGCCGGAACCCCGCTCCATGCGACTGAAGCTCATCGCCTGCGAGATTTTCGCCCGAGAACTTGCCGCCCTCGCCGCCCGGTCGCCCCACACCGTGGACCTCGAATTCCTGCCCAAGGGCCTGCACGACCTGCCGTCGGGCGGGATGCGCGAGCGCGTGCAACGCGCGATCGACGCGACCCCCGATGGCCGCTACGAGCGGATCCTCCTCGGCTACGGCTTGTGCAACAACGGCCTCGCCGGCGTGCGCGCCCGCCGCACCCCGCTCGTCCTCCCGCGCTCGCACGACTGCATCGGTTTGTTCCTCGGCCGCCCCGAACGTTATCTCGAACTGTTCCATTCCAAACCCGGCACGTACTTCCTCACGCCCGGCTGGATGGAGCGCGCCGAGGTGGACGAGGAGCTAAAGCCGCTGTCCATACCCCACCGTCTCGGCCTCGATACCCCCTACGACGACCTGGTGCGGCAGTTCGGCGAGGACAATGCCCGGTACATCGTCGAGACCCTCGCCGGGGGCGTCGGCCACTACCGCCGCTACCTCTACATCCGCACTGGCGTCGCCGACGACGACGCGTTTGAACGCGCCGCCGCCGCGCGCGCCGCCGAACGCAAATGGGAGTTCGACACCCTGGCCGGCGATCTCGACTGGCTGCGCCGCCTCGTGGACGGCCCGTGGCCGCCCGACCTCTTTCTCGAAGTTCCGCCCGGCCGCGTCGTTCGCTCGTCGCCCGCCGACGGCGTGGTCGGCCTCGAGCCCGCGGAGGGCGAGGCGCAGGACGACCCCGCTCTCGGAGATCCACCATGAGCTTCCGCCTGTGCGCTGCCGCCGGCGCAGTGTGGCTGGCAACCATCGGCGCGACCGCCGCCGGACGCCCCCCGCTGTGGATCGAACTGGGCCCCACCAACCGCGGCACGGGGCTCGTCGTCCCCTCCGCCGGTGACGGGGAAAACGTCCCCGTCGATCTGGACGGCCGCCCGGCCCGCCGCATCCAGGGTCCCCGCTCGCGCTACATGTACGTCCGGCTCGACCACCCGGACTGGCGCCGTGGGCCGGTTGACGCGTGGCTGACGATCGAGGCCCGCCACGACGACGTTGGCCAGGTGGGTGTCCAGTACGACCGCGCCGAGCCCAACGGAGCGCGCGATGCCTATGGCACCGTCCCGCACTCCGCCTGGACGCTCGGCGGCGGATGGCGGCGCATGGTCTTCCCGCTGCCCCGCATGTCCCTGCGGGGAGGCCAGAATCAGGGCGCCGACCTGCGCATCGCCCGTCCTGGCCTCGCCGTGCGGCGGATCGAGCTGTCCGACGCGCCTCCTCCGCCCGGCGACCCTCTCCCCGCGCTGCCTTCGTGGATGGCCTCCCGCCGGCCGCCGGGCATCGAGCTGACCTTCGGCAACGACGCCGGCCCCGACGACGCCCGCGTCTACCGACACCTGACCGTCACCAGCGTCGAGAGTTACGTGGACTGGGCCGGCGTCGAGCCCGAGCCGAGCCGCTGGGATTGGTCGAAATGGGATGCCCAGGTGGAGATCCTCGAACGCGCCGGCCTGAAATGGGTGCCGTTTCTGATCGCCGGCCCCGCGTACGCCACGCCCCTCTGGTTTCAGCAAAGCCCCGACTCCCTGTTTTTCGTCTGCCTTGAACACCGCCGCGAAAGCCGAGTTCAAAGCATCTTCAACCCCGCCCTACCCCGGCAGGTCGACCGCTTTCTGGAGGCCTTCGCCCGGCGCTATCGCGACCGCGGGGTGATCGAATCGGTTCTCCTCGGCGTCACCGGCATCTACGGCGAAAGCCTCTACCCCGCCGGCCCCGAAGGCGGCTGGACGGCGCGGCTCACCGGCACGTACCACAATCACCACGGTTGGTGGGCTGGCGACCGCGCCGCCGCGGACGCCTTCCGCTCCGCCATGCGCCGTGCCTACGGCGACATCGGCGCGCTGAACCGCGCCTGGTCCACCTCCCACGCCTCGTTCGACGCCGTCGAACCCTTCCACCCCGACCGGGCGCCGAACGACCGGGCCCGCGCCGACTTCGTCGAGTGGTACCAGCAGGCGATGACCGACTGGGCAGTGCTGTGGGTCCGCCTCGCTCGCCGCCACTTTCCCGACACCCCCATTTATTTGTGCACGGGCGGGGACGGCGCCCCAGTCCTCGGTGCCGATTTCACCGCCCAGGCCGCCGCAATCGCCCCGCTGCGCGCGGGCATTCGCATCACCAACGAGGGCAGCGACTATTCCCACAACTTCACCCTCACCCGCGAGGTGGCCACCGCAACTCGGCTCTACGGCACGTTCTGCGGTTTCGAGCCGGCCGGCGGCGTCACGCCCGAAGGGAACGTGGCCCGCATCTACAACGCCTCCGCCTCCGGCGCCCGCCAGCTCCATTGCTATGCCGACAACGTCACCCGCGAAGGCCGCCGATCGATGGAGTTGTTTGCCCGCTGGCTCCCGTGCCTCCAGCCGCGCTCGCCCCGCCGCGACGGCGCCATTTATCTGCCTCGCGAAAGCTGGGCGCTCGAGCCGGAGGCCCACGGCCGGCTCCGCCGCCTCGCCGTGGTCGTGCGCGACGTCGCCGACCCCGACTTCCTCACCCGCCGCTCCGTCGCCGACGGAGGCCTCCGCGGCCTCCGCTGGCTCCTCCTGGCCCACGCTCCCGTCCTCGAGCCCGACGCCGCGCGCCGCATCCGCGAATGGGTCGACGCCGGCGGAACCCTGATCGTCGCCACCCGTCCTGGACAAGCCCTGGGCGGCCGGTTGTTCGAGCCGCCCGAATGGACTCGCGGAGCCCTCGCGCCGCCCGATCGCGCCCCTGCCCTCCTTGCGACGCGATGGGAAGGTCCGCCGCCCGCCCGATGGGTCCTTGACCTCGGCACAAAGGGCGACGACATCTGGCTGGAGGGCGACTGGCACGAGCCGGAAGAGAGGCCCGGCGGGCGTACCTGCCGCTGGACCGGCGCCCGCGCCGACGTGCTCCTGCCCGCCGCCGGCGGCGCACCCCGACGACTGGTCGTCGAGATGCACATCCCGCGCCACGCCATCGCCTCCGGGCCGGTCCGGCTCTCCGTCGACGGCCGCGACGTCGCCCTGGTCGGCGTCCCGGGTGCCACCAACGTCACCGTCGACGTGCCCGCGCCCGCTGCACCCCGCCCCCTAACTCGCCTCGCGATCGCATGCGCTGCCTGGAGCCCGGCAGAGACATCCGGCTCGAGCGATCGGCGCCGCCTGGGCGTTGAAGTGCGGCGGATCGAATGGGCCCGGGCGGATGCCGGCCCCGCCGCCACGCCCTCCGCACCCTCCGCCCGGCCGACGCGCGAGGTGGACGCCGCCGCGCTGGCCGCCTGTACACGCCGCGTCGGCGGCGGCCGCATCGTGTGGCTGTCCGACCTCAGCGACCGACCCGACGACGTGGCGCGGATCCTGACGGCCCTCCTGCCGGATGCGCCCGATCGCGCCCTCGACGGACGCTACGCCACGACGACGACCGACGGCATCCTCTGGTTCGAGGCCGCCGCCGGGGAGATCCGGCTTGAACCCTCCCCCTGATGCTTCGTATCCCGGAGGACGGCCCGGACATTGACGTCGGCGTCCATCGCCTACAGTCACCTTGCGCCGACCGCCTATCCGTGGGCCCGGCCCGACGATGGTTGCCTTCGCCCGTCCTCACGGTGGGCCGTGCGGCGTCGCATGCGCGTATCCGGGGAGTCGCACCTTGAGATGAAAAGCGCATGGTGGCTCGCGGGGGTTGCGGCCTTCGTCGCTGGTGTGGCCTCCGGCAGCGAGTTTCGAGCCGGCGCGGCCGTTGTGGACATTACGCCCACGAACCTGCCATCCTCGTCAACGGCGGTTTTTCAGCCACACCGCTGACCATATCCGTACCCCGCTCTGCATGCCCGTGCCCTGGCGCTCGACGACGGCCGAATGCGCGTCGCCGTCGTGGTGGTCGACGCCTGCCTGATGGGACGCGAGCTGACCGACGAAATCCGGGCGATCGCCTCCCGCGCCTCCGGCATTCCGCCCGACCACATTCTGAACCCACACCCACTCCGCTCCCTCCGTCTTCGGCGGCCTCGACACAGAGATCGACGAGGCGCACCTGCCGTTCCTCCGCCAGCGCGTCGCCGAGGCCGTCGCGGTGGCGCGAGCGGCGCTGGGTCCGGCCGAGGTCGGCCATGCCTCGGCGGACGCCGGCGAGTTCACCGCGGTACGACGCTGGATCCGACGGCCCGACCGGGTGGCCGAGGATCCATTCGGCAACCGAACCGTCCGCGCCAACATGCACACCGCCCGCAACCGGGACGACGACGTGGGCCCGTCCGGCCCCGAGGATCCCGAGCTTTTTTTGCTATCCCTGCGTGCCCGCGGCGTCCGGCCTTGGCCGTGCTGGCGATTTTTCGATGCATTACTTCGGCGACAGCGGCATCAGCGCCGACTGCTTCGGTCGGTGTTGCGACGGCCTTCGCGCTCGACTGGCGCCCGGCGAGGGCGGCCACCCGCCGTTCGTCGCGCTCCTGTCGCAGGACTGCAGCGGCGACGTCTGGGTATGCGACCACACGCAGCCAGGGTCTGGACAGCGCCCGTGGCCAACGATCGAGGCCTACGCCAGCGGCCTCGTCGAGCAGGCCGCCGCCACCCTAAGCAACGTTCCCCACTGGCCTGCGGCGGACCTCGCGGTGGCGGAGCGGCGCCTGCGGCCGGCCCGCCTGCTGCCCGACCGGCAGCTTCTGGAGTGGGCGGCGCGCATGGCCGCGCCGCTGGCCGAACGCCCGCCGAAAACCCAGCCGGAAGTGTATTGCGCGCGAGCAGCTCCTCCTTGCCGAACGCCGCACGACGGAGATCGTGCTGCAGGCGATCCGCGTCGGCGACTTTGCGATCGCCGCCCTGCCGTGCGAGGCCTACGCGCTGACCGGCCTCAAGAGCCAGCCCACTGCCGGCGTGCATGGTCATTTCGCTGGCCAACGGCGCCGACGGCTACATCCCGCCACCCGAACAGCACCGGCTCGGCGGCTACACCACTTGGCCGGCCGGGACCGCGGACCTCGAGGTTCAGGCTGAGCCGAGAATCGTCGAGTCGATCGTCTCGCCGCTCGAAATCGTCTGTGGACAGCCGCGGCGGCCCTGGACGCCGGCGCCGGGGCCCGCCGCGCGAACCGTGCTGGCGGCCCGACCCGTCACCTATTGGCGACTGGAGGAAATGAGCGGTCCCCTGGCAAACGACTCCGGCGAGCATGGGCGGACTGCCGTGTACGAACCGCCGGTTGCCTTCTTCCTCGACGGATCGGCCCCGCCTGCCTTCGCGGCGCCCGGCTCCATCAACCGCGCGGCGCACTTCGCCGGCGGACGGCTGCGCGCCCGCCTGCCCCACATCGGCGGGCGGTACTCCGTGGCGATGTGGGCCGGGAACGGCATGCCCGCCGACTGGCGTGGCGTCGCCGGCCGGATGTTTTCCCGCGGCCCCGACGGCGGCCTGGGCGCGCACGGCGACCACCTGGGCGTCGCCGGCACCAACAGCGCGCCCGGCCGGCTCGTATTCGTCCACGGAGAGGATCCGTCGTCGGTTGTGGCTGGTCGCTCGATCCTGCCGCGATGGCAGTGGCGGCACGTCTTGCTGGTGCGCGACGGCCCCGCCGTTCGCGTGGACCTCGACGGACGTCTCGAGATCGAGGGCGCCACAGGCACCCCCGGAGGCGGCGATTTTTTCTTCGGCGAACGCGCCGACGGAGAGGACGGATGGGAGGGCCGGCTGGACGAGATCGCCGTCTTCGACCGTCCGCTGTCGCCGGACGAAGCCGCCGCCCTGGCCGCGCCCTGACCGGCGCGCCCGCGGTGTCCTTGCGGCTCCAGAATGCCCGATCAGCGCGCGGTGCTGTTGACGTGTCCAAACCTTGGAAACGTTTGCGGCTCGGTCACCCAATTCTTGGGACTCGACCCGCCGACGGTAGCGACGGAGGCCTGCGGGGAACGGCGGCCGCGCCTCAGAACGCGAGCTCCACCATCTGGTGCCCGGCGATCTCGGGAATCCTGAACTCGACGCGCCCCTCGCGGTGGGCGTGCTCTAGCGCGACCCCCTGCGGCACGAGCCGCACTGACCGAGGCGCGCGTTCGCTGCGGACCGAGACGCGAACATCGCGCAGAGGAACGACGTCCTCCAACACGTCGAACGCTTGTCCGCGGCGTTCGGGGATGTAGTGCAGCGCGTGCAGCACCCACCGCCGCTCGCGCGGCTGCTCGTTCAGGGTCATCACGACCGTCGTCGGCGCCTCGGCCCGCACGAGGGGTTCGGGCAACAGCGTCGCCAGCGAATCCAGCACCAGGGTCCGGCACCAGCGGGGTGCCGCCCGGTGGTACTGGCTGAACACGTTGTGCGAGAGGTAGACGCAGCGGCCGCGGCGCACGATGGCGGGGCCGGCCACTTGGCCGGAGGAGGGCGTCTGCCGATGCGAGATGAACGTTTCCCCGACGCGGTCGAAATACGGCCGGACCGTATCGGCCAGCACCTCCGCGTCGGGCGCCGCCGTCACCGGCAGGCCGGCCGAGTACATCACGTGTTCGACGGGGTCCAACGCCGTGCGGAAATTCGGGCGAGGACGAACGTAGTCCACAAAGTTGTGGCGCGGGAAAGCGCGACCGCGGACCGGTTCTCCCTTGGGATCTAGAGGACCCTCTCCGGCCTTGGTCACGCCCAGCGCCTCGAGCCGGAAGGCCTTGCGATCGCGCCCGAGCCCCGATTCGAAGCTGGCCAGAACCGCACCGCCGGCCGCCAGATAGGCCTCCAGCTTCCGAACGAGGGCGTCGTCGAGCGTGATGTTGTCCGGCAGGACCAGGACCTTGTACGGTGACACGTCGGTCTCGAAATCCACCACGTCGAACTGATGGCGGCCCTCCTGGAGCATGCGGACGGCGCCGGCGGCGGCCTCGGGCAGTCGGTCGCCGGTCAGCGTTTCCGGCGTGAGCACCGCGATGTCCGCCAGCGCCCGCGCGCCCCGGCACCAGGGTTC
>Ga0116210_1002029_pt1 | contig 13260 bp, 15 predicted proteins | sample TshhotsprinmetaG_FD_94483 | JGI IMG/M metagenome (GOLD analysis project Ga0116210, IMG submission 94483) | Hot spring microbial communities from South Africa to study Microbial Dark Matter (Phase II) - Tshipise hot spring metaG | ecosystem: Environmental > Aquatic > Thermal springs > Hot... | reverse complement strand
AGCGGCACCATCCTCACCTCGCCCGACGGCGTGACCTGGACGGCGCGCACCTCGGGCATGACGCAGACTCTATTCGGCGTCGCCTGGAGCGGCAGCCTGTTCTGCGCGGTGGGCACTGGCGACATCATCCTCACCTCGCCCGACGGCGTGACCTGGACGGCGCGCCTCTCGGGCGCGACGTTTTCCCTGCGATACGTACCGCTCGTGGCGGCCAATCGGGTGTGGGTGACCAGCGGTTCAGGCCAGCTGCTCTCGTTTCCGCTGCCGGTGGCGGGCCAGCGCGTGCTGCCGTACCGGGATGTCATGACGGCTGGCGTGACGCGCGCGTACATGAGGGTGAGATGATGCGCTACAGCTACGATTGGCATGGGTTTTTGTCGGACACCCCGATCCCGGACAGATCGACCGACGTCGTCCCGCCGGACGCCTCCGGCTGGCCAGCCGGGCAGCGCCCGAACTGGACGGGTCATGCCTGGACCTACCTCGATTATCCGCCCCCGCCGCCACCGCCCGCGCCTCGCCGGATTGCCGTGGCGGATTTCCGCGCGCGATTTACCGATGCGGAGATGGCCGCGATCGTTTCGCTCGCCTACTCAGGCGCTGGCGACGTGACTGCGGCCATGCTGTTGCTGAAAATCCAGACCAGTAACGAAATCGACTTGACCACGCCAGAAGTCACGGCAGGCATGGCCTATCTGACCGCCAGGGGCTGCCTGGCTGCCGGCCGGGCGGCAGAAATTCTCGGCTGACAGATGTCTGTCCCCTGTCCGCTGTCTGCGGACTGTCCGCTGTCTGCTGTCCGCTGTCCGCTGTCGGCTGTCCGCTGTCGGCTGTCCGCCGTCCCCTGTCCGCTGTCCGCTGACAGCTGAACCGCTTCAGCCGTTTTCGCCGCCCGCGCGCGCGTAGATTCGCCGTATGCAGATACGGCTCGCCCTCCCCCACACCCACGCCGGGCGCGATTACCCGCCCGGCGCTGTACTCGATCTCGACGCCGACGCGGCGGCGTGGCTGGTCGCGCTGGGTGTGGCCGAGGCGCACCAATTGCCGGCGGACACGCTGCCGCATTCATCCACCGCGCCTGATCCGGCGCGCAAACCCCCAAGGAGCAAGCCATGATCTACGCAGGCCAGGGGCCGATCTACATCGGCGACTTCAACGCGACCACGCTCAACATCGACAACGAGGTGGCGGTGGGCTGCGGCAACCGCTCGCTCAAGCTGGCGATGAGCCGCGAGACGCAGGAAATCAAGGAAAGCTGCTCCGGGCAGCGCCTCACGCTGGTGGAATACGAAACCAGCAAATCGGCCAACGCCACGCTGGAGCTGGCGCAGTTCGACAAGGACATGCTGGCGCTGGCGCTGTATGGCGCGGCGGCAGCGGTGACCGGATCGACCGTCACCGCGGAGACGATGCCGACGATGACGGTAAATGGCGTTTACCACACCAAGCACCCGAAGATTTCCAGCGTGGTGGTGAAAGACAGCGCGGGCACGCCGGCCACGCTGGTGGCCAATACCCACTACAAGGTGGACGACGCCGACTATGGCCGCATCGTGATCCTCAACCTCGCTTCGTTCACCCAGCCGTTCAAGGTGGACTACGCCTACGCGGCCTACAGCAAGATCAAGCCGTTTTCGGTGGCCGCGCCGGTCAAGGCGCTGCGCTTCGACGGGGTTTCCACCGCCGACGGCAGCAAGGTGCGCGTGATCCTGCCGAAAATCCAGTTCTCGCCGACTTCCGAATTCAACTTTTTGGGCGACGAGGCGGCGGTGCTGACGCTGGAAGGCAAGCTCTTGTATCCCGGCATTCCGCTGGCCGATCCGGTGCTGGGTAACTTCGGCTCGATCGACCTCTTGTGATGGACGAACTCGATCAACTGTCCCCCGCGCCGGTTATGGTGCTGGCCGGCGGGTGCAGCCTGGAAATCACGCCCATCCGCGTGCGCGAGCTGGCCGCGTTCTCCCGCGCGGTGCAGCCGGTTGCGGCGGCGCTGGCGGCGGGAGCCGACATCGCCAGCCTGCTGGCGGATCATGCCGATGCGGTCATCGATGCCGCAGCCATCGGCGCGCGGGTGGAGCGCGATTTCGTGCTCGATCTCGGGCTGGACGAGCTGGTCGATCTGGCTGGCGCGGTGCTGACGGTGAACGTGGATTTTTTCGTCCGCCGGCTGCTGCCGAAAGTCACGGCAAGCAGCGAGGCGCTGGCGAAACAGTGGGCTGGTTCGAACTCGATGCCCGATTCCGCGCCGCCGGAATCGGCTCCGTGATGGACATGACGCTTTCCCAGGTGCGCGGCTATGGCCGCGCTTTGGCTTTGATCGAGGCGGAAAAACTCAAGGCGGCGGCGGTGGCGGTGCGGGCTGGAATGGCGGACGAAAAGGGCTGGAAGGCGTGGGTGAAGAGCGTGGGCTGACTCAGCGCCGGCGCGCAAGGCTCGCGATCACCCACCAGGCGACCAGCAACGCGCTGGCAATGAATCCATACGGGATCAGCAGCAGCAGCGTGGCGACGGCGAAGGTCGCGCCCATTGTGTCGAGGTGCATATAAGTGGCCGGAAATACGGTATTTGTCAGGATACAAACGAATTCCGATCTTGCCAAGGTCGTCGGCCAGGCGCGCGCATCGCTGGAGAGGCTGGCGGCGTCGCCGTCGCATCGCCAGATCGCCAATGGCGTGCGCTCGATTTCCGAGCAGCTCGACACGATGCGCAATCTGTATATCGGGCTGGTCGGCGTGCTGCCGCGCGTGGCGGCGGGCGCGGCTGGCGCGGTGCGGCTGGCCGAGGCCTATCAGCAAGTCAATGCGCGCCTGAAAAATGCCGCCGACGGCGTGGCGGATTTCGCGCAGTCGCAGGCCGCCGTCAACCGCATTGCGATTTCCGCGCGCCAGCCGCTGGAATCGGTGGCCGGGCTATATTCCAAATTGCGCACCAACGCCGGGCTGGCGTCGAATGACGCCGAGCGCCTGACCGAGACCTTGGCCAAGGCCGTGCAGCTCGACGGCGGCGGCGCGTCCGCCGAGGCGGCGCTGTTCCAGCTCCAGCAGGGGCTGGCCTCGGGCATACTGCGCGGAGAAGAACTCAACTCGGTCCTGGAACAAGCGCCGTCATTGGCGAAGGCCATCGCCGACGGCCTCGGCGTGCCGGTTGGCGCGCTGCGTCAACTTGCGGAACAGGGCAGGCTGACCACGGCTGAAATCAAGCGGGCGTTAAACGATCAGGCAGACGAGATCGAGGCGCGCTTCGCCAATTTGCCGGTAACGGTGGGGCAGGCGTTGCAGAATCTGCGCACGCAGGCAGTTGGCGAGTTCGGTCGAATCAACGAGTCTCTGGGTTTGACGCAATCGATTTCCGGGCTGGTCAAAACGCTGGCCGAGAACATCCAGGCCACGGTGGCCGTCGCGACGGCAGCGGCTTTTGCCATTGCCGGCGCGTTCCTCCAATCGATTGCCACTCGGCGGGCGGCGGAAAAAGCGGCGCATATCGCGCGGCTGCGTGAAATCGTGACCGAAACCACGGCGGCGCTGTCGGCGGCGAAAGCACAAACAGGCGCGGGGCGCGGCGCGGCGGTGGCGAGCGCGGCGGCCTCGCTGGTGGCGGCGCGCGGCGCGCTGGCCGATGCGGCAAAAAGCACATCGCTCCTGCGCGGCGCATTCTCCAGTCTGATCGGGGTGTTGCGGCTGTTTTTGGGGCCGGTGGGGCTGGTGTTGACCGCCGTGGGTACGCTGACCGGGCTGTTCGTTGCCAACCGCAATGCGCTCGTCGACCTGGGCAACGGCCAGGCGACGCTCGCCGAAACCGTGCGCGCGGCGTGGCAGTTGATCGTGGGCATGGTGGGCGGCGCGGTCGCCCGGATCGGGGAGAGATTCTCCGGGATTCTTCGGGCAGGCAGCGGTACATTCGGCGCGCTCGTCGATCTGGCCAAAGGCACGGCCAATGCACTGATCGGCCTGTTCGTTGCGGCAGCAAAGGCCATCGGCACCACATTCGGTGCGATCGCGCGGCAGGTGGCGGTGAATTTCACCGGCCTCAAGGACTTGTTCGCTGGGCTGTTCAAGGACATCCAGGCAGCGCTCTCGGGCGATTTCTCGTTCCGGAATTTCCGGGGCGCGGTGGCTAAGGCGCTTGCCGGCACGCGCGACAATCTCGGGCAGTTCACGCGGTCGATCCGCGACGACACGGCCAAGGCTTTCGGCACGGATTACGTGGGCGCGATCGGCAAGGGCATCGCGCGCGGGGTGAAGGAGATCAGGAACACCGTGGGAGGCGCGCTGCTGGAGCAGGTGCGCAAGAACCGCGACGCGGCGGCGGACGCGCAGGCAGAGGCGTTTTTCAATCAGCAGGTTTCGCCGGCTGGCGGCGTGACGGCAGCAACCGATTCACCGGGACGGTCGAGCAAAGCCAGAGATGATGGCGACAAAGCCAGGCGCGAGGCCGAGCGCCTCGCCGCCGCGCGACTCGAACTGGAAGAAACGTTGGCCGCGCAGGCCGGCCGCCTGGCGGAAGACGGTATCCGCCGCGATATTGAGCTCAACAAGGAGGCATTCGACGCAAAGCGCATCGACGCCGAGGCTTATTACGCCCGGCTGGTGGCCTTGCAGGAAACGCTGGCCGCCGCAGAGATCGCGGCGCTCACCCGCCAGCGCGACGCGGCTGCGGAAGCTGTCGCCGCGGCAACGCGCAAGGACGATGCGCCCGCCGCGTTAAAAGCCACCGGCGAGGTAGCAAAACTCAACACCGACATCGAGCTTGCGCGCCGCAAGCTCGAAGATTTCAGGCGCGAAGCCGCCACCGGGCTGGCCGATGCACAGGCGGCGCGCACGCGCGGCGGGTTCGACACGCTGGCGAAACAGATCGACGCCCAGCTCGCCGCCCTGCGCGAGAAAGAGCAGGCGTTGAAAAACCAGATCGACCTGGGATTGCCGCAGGCCGCCGCCGAGGCGCAGATCAACGCCGCGCGGCGTGAGACGCTGGCGACGACGAGTGCGCTGGTGGCGAAGCTGGAAGAACTCGCCACGCTCAACCCGGCGCTGTTCGGCGACGAGGCGCTGGCGCAGATTGCGCGCTACAAGAGCGGGCTGGCCGATCTCGACGTGGTGGTGGATTCGGTGGCCACCCGCATCAACAGCGCGGTGTCCACCGCATTCGAAAAGCTGTTCGCCGACATCGGCAGCGGTGCGGCAACGGCGAAAGACGCGCTGCTCGGTTTCCTGCGCGCGGTGGTGGGCGAGATCAACGCGGTGGTGGGGAAAAACCTCGCGCAATCCATTCTGGGCAGCATCCTGCCCACCGGGCAGGCGGGGGCGACCGGCGGGCTGGGGGGCTTCATCTCGGGGATTCTCGGCGGTGGCGCGGGCGGCAGGCCGGATGGCACGCCGGGTAACCCGGTGTACGTGTCGCAGCGCGATCCGCTCAAGCTGGACGGCGCGGCGCTCAACGCAGAAGGCGGGCTGTTCGGCGGCCTGCGCGAGAAGCTCACGGGCCTGTTCGATGGCCTGAAAAGCGGGTTTGCCGGGCTGTTTTCCGGGCTTGGCAATGCCTTGTCCGGGCTGTTCGGCGGCTCGGGCGGCGGCGGGCTGGGGTCGCTGTTTTCCGGCGTGCTCAAGCTCTTTGGCTTCGCCTCCGGCGGCTACACCGGAGACGGCGGAAAATACCAGCCGGCGGGCATCGTCCACGCCGGCGAGTACGTGTTTCCGCAGGAGGCGGTGCGCCGCCTGGGGGTGGCCACGCTGGCGAACCTGCAACGCTTTGCCACCGGCGGATTCGCGCCTGTGTTTCCCAGGCTGGGTTACGCCGATGGCGGACTGGTCAACCTGCCCGCGCCAGCCGCACAGGCCGCGCCAGCGCGTCCGGTCGCGCTGAACATCGTCAACGCGATCGATCCCGGCGTGACGCACGATCACCTCAACACGCCCGCCGGCGAGCGCACCATCACCAACATCATCGCGCGCAATTCTGGCGTGATCCGGCAATCACTGGGGATTTGACATGAGCCTGCTGCACATCGATGGTTTCGAGTGGAACCCGCAGAGCCTGAATGAAAACGCTCTGCCCGCGCTGGGTTTCGGCAAGGCGACGTCGCTCAATCCGGGCGCGTTGAAAATCCCCGGCCGCCGCGCCATTTCGAGCGCGCTGTCGATCCCGGCGATCAACGGCACGCAGGGCGGCTATTCCAAAACCCTGACGGCCAGCCAGACGCATGTGTACATGGGCGCGGCGGTGCGCCTGCCAAGTCTCGCAGGCGACGCAACGCTGTTTCATATCGTCGATACCAGCAATCTCATCCGCACCTTCGTCAAGGTCAATTCGGCTGGGCTGATTGCCGTCGATGTCAATGGCGTCATCTTGACGGTGAGCGGCAACGCGGTCGCCGCCGGGGTCTGGAACTATATCGAAGTGCGCGCGCTGAATTCGGCGACGGTCGGGGTGCTTGAAATCAAGGTCAACGGCGTCACCTGGCTTACCGCGACAGGCAACACGCGGCAGGGCGGCGGCGATTACAAGGCGTTCGGCCTGGGCGGCGCGCCGGGGGTTTTTGCTTCGAGCCTGGCGGTCGATTTCGACGATTTTTACCTCTGCAACGCGAGCGGCACGACCAACAACACCTGGCTGGGCGATGTGCGCGTGGACACGCTGCGCCCGAATGGCGCCGGCAGCAACACGCAGCTCGCGGCAACACCCGCTGGCAACAACTGGGATCGCGTCAACGAGGACGAAACCGACTTGAACGACTACGTGCAATCAACCGCGCTCGGCCAGCGCGACACTTATCAGTACAGCGACCTGCCGGCGATGACCACCCCAAGCGTGCTAGGCGTGCAGGTGGTGAGCGTCGCGCGCAAGACCGATGCGGGCGCGGCCAACATCCGAAACCTGGTCAAGTCCGGGGCAACGGTGTACCAGGCGGCGGCCGAGCCTCTGCTGTTGCAGGCCAACACGCATCTGTCGATCTGGGAGGTCAACCCGAACGGCAACGTGGCGTGGACGGAATCCGCGGTAAACGCCGCTGAATTCGGCGTCGAGGCTGCCTGATGGCGGATGCCCGCGCCGATCAGCAGGCGGTCGAGACGCTAGCCAGCGCCGCGCCGCAACGCGGGCTGCTCCAGCAGTCCGCCGAGGTGCTGGCGCGCGAGCAGGCGCTACGTCTGTATGGACAGGAGACCGAGACGCTGGCGCGGCCAGCGCCCGATATGCGCCTCGCGCATATCGCGGTCGAGGCGCTGTCGCTGCCGCATCCGCTGGCGCGGATCATGGCGCAGGCGGTCGAAGTGATCTGGCGCGAGGCGGCCACCCCGGACATTCTGGTGTGGCAGCACAACTGGGTGGCGGAAGTCCGTGAGCGCCTGGAATTCAGGACCGACGTGCTCACGGCGAGGGACGGACAATGAGGTTGGCCTTTCCGCTCTCTCCAGCCGTGAAAGCCGCGATCGAACAGCGCCACGCGCTGCGCTTCCGCCCGCGCCGGCGTCTCACGATCAGATTGACGCTTGGAACTGACGCCGACGCGCTTGGGCTGTTCGCCTGGATGGCGAAAAATCAGGGGCGCGAAACGATCGTCCCGCTGCCGCATCTGGCGCGCCGCGTGACGGCGGACGCGGCGCGCATGGCGACGGCGATCAGCATCGATGCGCGCGACGATGTTTTTGTGAACGCACTGCAACCGCTGGAGCCGGACAGCACGGGATTCGGCTATGCCGCGCTGACCGTCCGCCAGGGCGAGGCGCTGATCGTCGATCCGGTCAATGGCTGGCAGCGGGTATACGCGACGATCGGCGCGGGCAGCGATGGTCTGTCCCTGGAAGAGCCGCTGGCGCGCCCGGTATCGGCAGGGAGCCGCATTTACCCGGCGGTTGCCGGCGTCATCCGGCAGGCCGCGCGGATCGATCATCACGCGGGCCGCATCGTGGATGCGGTGCTGGACATCGATGTTGCCGCGCCGGCCTATGACTACGCGATGGATGGCGGATTCGCGCCGCCCGGCGAGCTGTTCGATTGCGCCTTGCCGGGCAATGACTGGGGCCCGGCCCATGCCGTCGAATTCGATGCCGGGCTGGAGCAGTTCGACACGGATGCCGCGCCGGCGTGGTCGCGGCGCATCAGCGCGCGCAACCCGCAGACCTTGTCGCGCCGCGTGTACGCCAGCGGCGCGGCGCAGATCGTCGCGCTACGCGGCTGGGTGGACTGGCTGCGCGGCCGTCAACGTGCGGTGTGGGTGGACGAACAGGCGTCTGGGATCGAGCTTGCCGCGACAGCCATGCCGGGAGACGACCGCCTGATCGTGCGCCGGTCTAATCTGCCCGCGTGGCTTGGCGCGTCGAGCACACTGCTGATCCGCAGCGCGGCGCAGCCGGTGCTGCGGGTAGACGCGGCTGCGGTGTCGAGCCGGGACGCGACGACCGCCGAACTGCTGCTGGCCGCACCGCTGGCCACGAGCGCCCCGCTCGCTCACGACGACGCGAGCGTGCGCATCACCCGCGCGCTGCGCTGCCGGCTCGATCACGATGCGGTCGATCTGGTCTGGCACACGGACAGCCTGCTGGAGGTCAATCTGACGTTCAGGGCGCTCCCGGTGGATCGGGACACCGGAAAGTTGGCCTTCTCCCCATTGCCATTCTGATATGTATTCCGCGAACGAAACCTCCCAGGCCGCCGGCGCGCCGATCGAGCTGTATTTTTTCGCGCGCGGCGCGCGGGCCTGGCGCTATACGAGCGCATCCCACGACTTCGCCATCTTCACCCCATTGGCGCCGAATCAGTGGGGCCGCTACGCTGCGCGCGCGATCCAGCGCGGCGAAATCGGCCAGAGCCCAGAGCCGGCACGCGCAGCGCTGAAGTTACGGGTGCAACCCGATATCGATCTGCTGGATGAATTCCGTTCGATCCCAGCCTCCGGCGAGATGAGCTTGACGCTGATCCGGCTGCATCACGGCGACGCCGACATGGAGGCGGTGACGCTGTGGATGGGGCGTGTGCTAGGCGCGCGCTTCGCGCCAGACCACGCCGAGCTCGATTGCGAGCCAGTGACGGTATCGCTGGCCCGCAACGGGCTGCGCCGGCTGTACTCGCGCACCTGCTCGCACGCGCTCTACGACAGCGGCTGCAAGATAACGCCGGCGCCAGCGTCGGCGGCGGTAACGACGGTCAACCGCGTCGAGATCGGCATCGCGCCGCCGCAGGTTCCGGGCGATTACGCCGGCGGCTGGCTGGAGACGATCGACGGCAGCCAGCGCGCCATGATCGTCGCTAACGACGCGGAAATCGTAACCCTGCTCTACCCGCTGCCGCTGGAGCCAGGGCAGGCGGTGCGCCTCTACAAGGGCTGCGACCACACGGCACAGACGTGCGCGGCCAAATTCGCAAACCTCGATAACTTCGGCGGGTTTCCGTTCATTCCCGACAAAAATCCGTTCAGTACAGGCGTTTTTTAACGGAAGGCGCGTTACATCATGAATTTCTTCGTTCAACTTCTTGTCTTCGTCGTCTCCGCGCTGATCCAGGCGGCGCTGGCCCCCAGGCCGCCGCAGCCGAAACCGGCGTCGATCAGCGATTTCGACGTGCCGACGGCGGAGGAAGGGCGGCCCATCCCGGTGGTGTTCGGCGAGGTGCTGCTCACAGGCGCGAACGTGGTCTGGTACGGCGACCTGTACGCCGAGCCGATCAAGACCAAGGGCGGCAAGAAGTGAGCGGCGTCAAGGCGCGCGGCGTAACCGTGACCATTAATGACGTGCGCGCGGCGAAACTGTGCACACAGGGCGCGCGCGAATGGTTCGCGCGCCACCGGCTCGACTGGGTGGGATTTCTCGCGGCCGGACTGCCTGACGCGGCCATTTTGGCCACCGGCGATGCGATGGCGGAAAGGGCTGTCGCGGCGGCACACGAAAGGGCGGCGCGTGGGCAGTAAGAAAAAATCGCAAACCAGCGGCTACCGCTATTACATGGGCATGCAACTTGCGCTGTGCCAGGAAGCAGACGCGATCACCGAGATACAGGTCGGCGAGCGCGTGGTGTGGTCTGGCGCCACGACCGGCGGCCAGATTTTCATCGACGCGCCAAACATCTTCGGCGGAGACAGGCGCGAGGGTGGCGTGCGTGGCGCGGTGGACGTAATGATGGGCAGCAACACGCAGACGCCGAATGACTACCTGCAAGCGCGGCTCGGCGCGGCGATTCCGGCGTTTCGCGGCGTGGTGTCGATGGTCCTGCGCCGCGTGATGATCGCGGCCAACAATCCTTACGCCAAACCCTGGGCGCCACGGGTCAGGCGCATTCCGCGCCCGTGGTCTGGCGACGGGTTCGCGCCCCCATCTGGGGGCGCGAATCCGGCGGCCATCATTTACGAGTGCCTCACGCGCTATCATGGCGGAATAGGGTTTCCGGATGCGATGGTCGGCCCGAGCCTGGTCCAGGCGGCAAGCATCCTGCAAGATGAAGATTTCGGCCTCAACCTCGTCTGGACGCGTCAGACGCCGGTGCGGGACTTCATCCAGATTGTCCTCGACCATATCGGCGGCGTGCTCTACCAGCATCCGCGCACCGGCCAATTCGAGCTGAAACTGGTGCGGGGCGGCTACGACATCGCGTCGCTGCCCGTGTACGGGCCGCACAACGTCCTGTCCGTCGATGAATACCAGCGCGCCGGATGGGGCGAGACCGTCAACGAGATCAGCGTGGTCTACACCGACCGCGCCACCTGGAAGCCGCGCGTGGTGGCAGTGCAGAATCTGGCGAACATCCAGGCGCAGGGCGGCGTGGTGACAAAAAAAGTCGAGTACCCCGGCATCACCCGCCAAGAACTCGCCGCCCGCGTGGCGCAGCGCGACCTGCGCGCGGCATCGACGCCGCTGGCCAAAGTCCGCCTCCGGGTCAACCGTTCCGCGTGGGAGATGTTTCCAGGCGACCTGTTCGTGCTCAACTGGCCAGAACTCAAGATTCATGGGCTGGTGCTGCGCGTCGGGGCAGTCGAATACGGAACGCTGGGGGACGGCGCGATCACGGTGCAGGCTGTCGAAGACGTTTTCTCGCTCGATGCCACGGCGAGCGTTGGCGACAACACTACCGGCTTCGTTCCGCCCAGCCTGGCGCCAGTGCCGCCGGACGCATCGCTGTTGTTCGAGGTGCCCTACTGGGAAGTGGCGCGCAACTCCAGTCCGGCCGATCTGGCCTATACCCAGGCCACCGATACCTTCGTTGCCGCGCTGGCCGTGGTGGCCAGCGACACGCAGCTCAACTTTCAACTGCACACCGGAAACGGCATCGACCCGACCGTGCTGCGTGCGACCGACGATTACGCGCCGACCATGATCCTGCCGGCGCTGCCGCAGAGCGCGGCCAATATCGGCCCGATTCCGTACAGCAGCGGGTTCGACCTGTCGCCGGTCGTTACCGGCGACTATGGCTACATCCTCGATAGCGCGGGCGCCATCACCGAGGCGGTCGAGGTGCTGGCCATCGACACTGCGCTTGGAACCGTCACGCTCGCGCGCGGTGTGCTGGATACCGTACCTGTGGCGCACCCGGCCGGGCGGCGTCTCATCATCGTCGGCGAATTCGCAGCCTTCGAGGGCATCACCCGCGCGCCTGGCGAGACAGTGCACGCCTACATCGCGCCCGTTACCGGGATTGGCGTGGGTGCGCAGGTGCCTGTTTCCAACGGCCCGGCGGTTACCTTGACCGGTCGGCAAGGGCGGCCCTACCCGCCTGGCAACGTAAGGGTCAATGCAATTCCATACCCGCTCGCCGTATCTGGCGAAATCATGGTGTCGTGGTCTCACCGCGACCGGCTGATGCAAACTGGATACATCGTGCACCAGGACGAAGGCAACATCGGCCCGGAACCGGGCACCACCTACACGCTCAGGATCTACGGCGAAAGCTTCCCGCCGGGCAGTGGTGCGCTGCTGCGCACTTACACCGGCATCGCCGGCACCAACCAGACCTACCCATCTGCCACGGAAATCGCCGATGCCGGGCTCGGCCGCCTATCCATGAACCTGACTATCGAGCTGTTCGCCGTCCGCGGCGGGCTCGATAGCTGGCGCAAACATCGTATCACCGTCTACCGCGCCGGCTACGGCGTAGCCTACGGCCAACACTACGGAGGACTGTAATGCCCGCATCGACTCACCCCAACCTGCCGCTCGCCTACAACTGGACACTTGGCGACCCCTATAAAACCGAGATGGACGCCAATTTGGTCATGCTCGGCGCTATCGTTTGCCTTTCCGTCAAAGACCGCGACCTCACCACCCCGCCCGCCAGCCCAACGGACGGCGACCGCTACATCATCCCGACCGGCGCCACCGGCGTCTGGGCCGGCAAAACCAACCAGATCGCCGCGCGCATCGATGGCGCGTGGCAATACTACATCCCCAAAGTTGGCTGGCTCTGCTACATCGAGGACGAGGAAAAGCTCACGGCCTATAAGCCCGCAGGCTGGAGCTCCGGCATCGCCATATAACAGTTATGACTCACAGCAGGCATCCCCGCCGCGTGTCGTGCCAACGCGATAAGCGCGTCCCGAAACTCAACGGGGGTCGCGTTCGCTTCTCGACGCCCGAGCGTCGGCTTGTTCGCCGCTTTCCCGCGCTGGTCATGAAAACCGATTTGGTGCGTCCCATGGGGCCGCTCCCATCGCAGTTGCAGAGGCGGCTCATCGCCGCAGTAGTACAGCCAAGTGGCCTTCGCCGCCCGGTGGCCGTAGGCGCTTTGCCACACCTCGCAGACCCAGCCGCCATCGATGCACCGCTGCCAGCCGATGCCAGCGGGCGCAGCCAGCCCGTGCTAGGTTCCGTTTTCGCACTATAAAATATTTTCATTTTCCCCTTGACAATGTTTGATTACGCATTACAATAATAACAACATCAACCAACCAAACAGGAGAAGCAAAATGAGCGCTGTTGAAAACTTCGAGATTGCGGCAGAAGCCCTTTACAACGAAGCACCCACCGAGAAGGCTCGCGCTTTTGTGGACAAGTTGGCGAACAAGATCAGGGATAAGGGTGAAGCATGGATTGAGGCGAACGCGATCAAGCTCCACATCACCGACATTGAAGTGGCAGACCACGAAGTCAGCATTGAAGCGAACCGGCTGTTCTACCTTGAGCGCTGGCAGGATGCCTTGCTGTGAAGCCGCAGCGCGGCGGCCCCGGAAGGGGCCAAGGCAGGCCGCCTGTGAAGGCCGGCGAGGAAACTATAACCATCAGCCTGCGCATGACGCCAGCGCAGCGTGAGAAGCTGGAGCGCCTGGGCGGGGCGAAGTGGGTT
>Ga0116210_1002025_pt1 | contig 13280 bp, 10 predicted proteins | sample TshhotsprinmetaG_FD_94483 | JGI IMG/M metagenome (GOLD analysis project Ga0116210, IMG submission 94483) | Hot spring microbial communities from South Africa to study Microbial Dark Matter (Phase II) - Tshipise hot spring metaG | ecosystem: Environmental > Aquatic > Thermal springs > Hot... | reverse complement strand
CATCACGAGAAAGATTTTATGCAAACCACCCCCTAAGCCGGGAGTAGAGCTCACGGTAACGCCGGTATGCAGCCTCGTAGGCTGTGCTTTGCGGGTTGTGCACCAGCGAGACCGGTTGGGTGGAATCCGGTACCGCAGTCCCGATGGCCATGCCTGCCAGCAAAGCAGCCCCCAGGGCCGAGGCTGAGCGAACCGGAGTAACCACCAGGGGGCGGTTTAGCACGTCGGCCAGCATCTGCTGCCAGAAGGGCTCTGCCGTACCTCCGCCAGCCAAGCGCAGGGGGGTGCTGGGGGGCACCTCGAGGGCTTCCAGGCCCTCACGCAAGCTGAAGGCCAGCCCCTCCAGGGCCGCCCGCATGAGGTGGCCTCGGTGATGGTGGCGTCCCAGTCCGGCCCAGACTCCCCGGGCCTGGGGGTCGAGATGGGGGGTGCGCTCGCCGGTCAGGTAGGGCAGGAAGGTGAGGCCCTCGGCCCCCGGGGGGATGCCCTGGGATGCTGCGTAGGCCTCGTCCCAGCTTAGCCCCAGCAACGAGCGCACCCATTCCAAGGCCAGCCCAGCGTTTTGCAGGGCAGCCAGAGCGTACCACCGGCCAGGCAAAGCTGCCCGGTAGAGGTGGGTGCGTAGGGTGGGGTCGAGGACGGGGGCCTCCAGCATTTGGGTAATCTGGGCCCCGGTGCCCACGGTGAGCTGAACCTCGCCGACCTCCAGCCTGCTGCCCAGCAACGCAGCAGCGGTGTCGGCGGCCCCGGCTGCTACCGGCAAGCCAGCCGGCAGGCCCAACGCCTCGGCTGCGGCAGCGGTCAGATGACCAGCCAGTCTGCCAGAGGGCACCAGCGGAGGCAGCAGATCGGGGCGTAGCCCCAGAGCTTCGGTGATGTCCAGCGCCCAGGTGTCGGCCTCGAGGTCGTACAGCAGAGTACCCGAGGCATCCGAGGGTTCGGAAAGAACCTGGCCGGTGAGCCGCAGCCGCAGCCAGTCTTTGGGCTGCAAGGCCCAGCGCGCTGCGCGGTAGTTGGCTGGCTCGTGTTCCTTTAGCCACAACAGGCTGGGGCCGGCCATCCCGACCGTTAGGGGGTTGGCCAGCCGCCGGCGCGCGGCCTCGGGCAGACGGTAGTAGGCAGCCAGGGCCTCCTCCGAACGCCCGTCGGCCCAGAGAACGGCTGGGCGGAGGGGGATGCCATCGGCCTGGGTCAGCACCACCCCGTGCATCTGGCCCGAAAGACCCAGGGCCAGTACCTGGGGGCCCTGGTCGCCCACCGCCGCGCGGGTCGCGGAGACCACGGCTTCCCACCAGTCTTGCGGATCCGACTCGGCCCAGCCGGGCCGGGGGGCTTGTACGCCGTATTCCTGCTGGGCCTCGGCCACCACCCGGCCCTGCAGGTTCAGCAGCAAAACCTTGCATGAGCCCGTGCCCAGGTCCAAACCCAGCAGCATGGCTAGTAGGCCAGCGTTTCGGGGCTCAGCTCCTCGGCCACCTTGGCCCCGGTCATTACCGCGACCGCGTCGGACATGCTGATGGTCTTGGGGTTGACCACCGCAGCCCGCTTGCCCAGACGCTGAATGTGGATGCGGTCGGCAATTTCAAAAACGTGCGGCATGTTGTGGCTAATGATGATCACCGGGAGGCCGCTGTCGCGCACCCGGCGGATGAGCTCGAGCACCATGTTGCCTTCCTTGACGCCCAGCGCGGCGGTGGGTTCGTCCATGATAACGACGTGGCGGGCAAAAGCTGCGCTGCGGGCTACCGCTACCCCCTGGCGCTGCCCCCCGGAGAGGGTCTCGACGGCCTGGTTCATGGAGCGGATGCCAATCTTGAGGTCTTTCATGTCGGCGCTGGCCTCCTCGAGCATCTTTTTCTTGTCAATCCAGCGCAGCAGCCGGGCCAACCAGCCGGGGCGCAGAATTTCCCGGCCCAGGAAAAGGTTTTCTGCGATGGTCATGGCCGGGGCCACTGCCAGGTCCTGGTAGACCGTCTCGATGCCAGCTCGACGCGCATCGATGGGGCTGCGGAAGTGCACCGGTTTGCCGTCCAGAAAAATGTATCCGGCATCGGGGATGATGGCCCCCGAAAGGGCCTTGATCAAGGTGGACTTTCCTGCGCCGTTATCGCCAATTACGGCCAGGATCTCGCCTTCGCGCAGCTCAAAGTCGGTGCCGTCCAGCGCCGTAACGTGGCCATACCGTTTGACCAGACCGCGGGCCTCGAGCACCACTTTTGGCTTGGGTGCAGGCGTAGCTTGCGGGGGGGTGAGGCCTGTTGGTTGGGGTGGCAGGATCGGGTTGGCATCCATCTCAGCTCCTCCGTTTGGAAATCTGGTCGGCGGTCACGGCCAGAATGACCAGAATGCCGGTAATGAGTACCTGGTAGACCGAGGAGACCCCGGTGAGGGTCAGGCCGTTGCGGAAAACCCCCACAATGATGGCTCCCAGCAGGGTACCCAGGATCACGCCACGGCCACCAAACAGGCTGGTACCGCCCAGCACCACCGCGGTGATGGTCTCGAGGTTCTCGGTCTGGCCTGCGTTGGGGTCGGCCACACTGGTGCGGGAGATGAGCAGCCAGCCCGCAATGCCGTAGAAGAACCCGGCGATGGTGTAGGTCAGCAACAATACCCGCTGGGTGGGGATGCCCATCAGGCGGGCGGCTTCGGGGTTGTTGCCCACCGCGTAGAGGTGCCGGCCCGGGGCGGTCTCGCTCAGGAAGAACCAGACCACCAGGTACAGCACAATCATCAGCACCACCCCATAGGTCAACACCGTCTCGCCAATACGGAAGGTGTTGCCCCAGAACAGGTGGGCCTCTGGCAGGCCGCTCACGGTCTGGGCCCGGGAGTAGATCTGGGTCAGGGCAAAGGCGATGTTCATGGTGCCCAGGGTCACGATGAAAGGCGGCAGCCGAAAGCGGGTAATCAAAAAGCCGTTCAGAAAACCGAAGGCGGTGGTTACGACCATACCGCAAAGGATGGCCAGCAGCGGCGGGAGGCCTAACTCCACCGCAAACTTAGCCATCACCATGGTGCCCAGGGCCATTACAAACCCCACCGATAGGTCGATTCCAGCGGTCAGAATGATCAGGGTCTGGCCGATGGCCAGCACGGCCACGACCGAGATTTGCTGCAAAATCAGGGAGAAGTTTTGTCCGGTCAAAAAGCGCTCGGATTGCAAGCTGAAAAAGACCACCGCCAACAAAAGCGCTACCAGCGGGCCTAGAATGCTCAGGCTGGGGAGCCGCTCCAAAAAGCTACCGGGCTTCTGGGTGGTTCCGGGTTGCTGCTCTGCCATGCTGACCTCATTTTTTTCTTTTATACCACCACTCGTTTTCTCTTGAAGATAGGGGTGGTGGGCTAGCCCACCACCCCGCTGACCTCGAGGTTTACTGGCCCCAGCAGTTGTCCAAACCGTACTTGACGTCCTTGCTGGCCACGCCGGCCACAGGGGTTTTGGCGATCAATTCGACCCCAGTGTCCACATAACCCTGGGCTTTTTTGCCTGTCTTGGCGTACTCGACGCCTGCCCGCACGCCCATGGCTGCCATCCGCAGGGGATACTGTTGGGAGGTGGCTGCAATAATGCCACGATCCACGTTGCGCACGCCCTCACAGCCCCCATCCACCGAGACGATCATCACGCTCTTCTCTTTTCCAGCCGCCCGTAGGGCCTGGTAAGCCCCCGCGGCGGCAGGCTCGTTGATGGTGTAAACCAGGTTGATGTTGGGGTTTTTCTGCAGGCAGTTTTCCATGGCGGTCTGGCCTTTGGCCCGGTCGCCAAACGTGTCTGCCATACAAACCACTTCGGCAGGCTTGGCCAGCTCGTTGCTCTCAGGACCTAGGCTTTGCAGACCCAGCCCCTTCAGAAAACCGTTGTGCCGCTGGGCTCCTACCGGGTGTCCGGGGAACAGGTCGAGGGTTGCAATCACTAGAGGCTTTCCCCGCATGGCGGCCTTTGCGTAGGCCCCAATCAGCTCACCGGCCTTGTAGTTGTTGGTGGCAAACAGCGCGTCAACTGCACTGACTGGATCGGTGGGGCTGTCCAGGGCAATCACCTGTACCCCGGCGGCCTGGGCTTTCTTGATGGCCGGGATGATGGCCTTGGCATCGCTGGGAGTGATCAGAATAGTGTTCACTCCGGCCGCGACCATGTTCTCGATGGCCGCGACCTGACCCGCGTTGTCGCCGTCGGTTTTGCCTGCGGCGCTAATGAACTTTGCCCCGAGCTTCTGAGCCTCCTTGCTGGCTCCTTCCTTCATCTTAACGAAGAAAGGGTTGGACTCGGTTTTGGTGATGAGCCCGATGTAAGGGGTTTTGTTCTGGGCTGTAACCAGGCCCAGTGCCGCTGCGCCTGCTACCAGCAAACCTGCAATGGCCATTGTTTTACGCATATGCTCCTCCTGTACAAAAAACCTTTTGCCAGACAGCCTCACTTTGTTTTTAGCGCTTTCCCCTCCTTTGCCTTGCGAGCCCTTTGGTCAAACCGCCCGGCGGGGCGGTGGACTCCCGAACGATGAAGGTGGTGTCCAGACGGATGCTGGTGGGCAGGGTCGCCCGACCCCGGCTCAGCGAACTCAGAAGGGTTTCGCAGGCCAGAAAACCCAGCTCGTAGGTAGGCTGGGCGACCACTGTAAGGGCTGGGTGCATGGTGGCAGCCCAACGGGAATCATCGAAGCCCACAATGGACAGTTCATCGGGGATGCGAAGGCCTAGTTCGCGCACTGCCAGAACTGCTCCCACGGTCATCTCGTTGTTGCCCACAAACAGCGCTGTGGGCCGTTCTTCTTTGGGAAGGGACAGCAAGACCATAGCCGCTCGGTAGCCGTCCTCCTCGCGGTGGTTACCAAGCAGTACGAGTGCTTCGTTGTAGGCAATTCCGTGGGCCAACAAGGCCTCACGGTAGCCCTGGTGCCGCTCGACGGCAGTCGAGATGTCCAGCCGTCCCACGATCATACCGATTTTTCGGTGTCCGAGTTCAATAAGATGCTGCACGGCAGTTTTGGCCCCGCCAATGTTGTCTACCATGACCGTGCGTACCCCCGGTGTGCCGCTGCTGCGATCCAGCTCGACGGTGGGCAGTTTGGGAACCAGCAGCAGGTTTTCTTTGGCCCTGGGACTGGGAACTATCAGGAGCCCCTGGGGTAGGTGTCCACGCAGCACGTTGAGGGCGCGCAACTCCTTCTCAGGGTCCTCGTCGGTATTGAAGAGAAAAACGGTATAGTTGTGCTTTTCTGCGGCGTCTTGTACGCCTTTGGCCAAGGTGGCATGGAAGGGGTTGAGGATATCGGTGATGATGAGGCCGAGGGTTCGGCTGCTCCGCTGGCGCAGGCTGCGAGCGAGCTGATTGGGCTGGTAGCCGAGCTCGCGGGCCGCTTGCAGAATTCGTTCGCGGGTGGCTTCGGCCACCATATCCGGGCGCGACAAGGCGCGCGAGACGGTCGCAGCTGAGACCTGTGCGCGTTTGGCTACATCGTCAAGGCTTACCATATGCAATCGTTTGCAAGCTGCGGATAGCAATAAACACAAGCAGGTCGTGATATTTTTGTCACTTAGGACTTAGTAACCCTGGTTTATTGCAATCGTTTGCACTCTTTATAAATGAATTTTCTAGCATAGCTTTGGGAAGAATGCAAGAGGTCATTCGGGAGGGCGTTGAACACAAGCAACCAAAGGAGACCTTGTTGAGGTGGCTAACAAAAACTAGACAGGGGTAAAAGTGTCCTCGAGGTCTTCTCGGGAAACCCGCCTTACAATCCCAGGCCAACTCTCAAGCGGTGGTCTTTGCATCAACCCAGCCGCCGGCGCAGCTCGAGGGTTTCACCTTTTAGTTGCTCAACCTGCTGTAGTTGCCCAAGGGTGAGATCGCGGCTATGTTCCAGGCGGCTGCAGGGGGTACGGTAAAGGCTGTTGAAGCGTCCGCGGGTACGGTGCATTTCGATGTCCAGGGTCTCGCCCAAAGCCCGCTCGAGGGTGCTTCGCAGCTCGAGCAGGCGTTCGCGCAAGCGGGCTTTGGCAGTTTCTTTACGGCGGGGCAAGATGGAGGTAGCCAGAATAGCTCCAAACACCGTGGCAAAAATACCTAAGATGTCGAAAGCGATTTTTTGTGCCACCAGCAGGATGGTCAGTCCCAACCCCATCACGCCGACCTCGGCGAGGGCGGTTCCCCGCAGGCTTTCTTGTATGAAGTCGCGCAACTGAATAGCCTCAGCCTCGGCATCAAAGGAGCGCAGGGCCTCCTCCAGATTGCCCGCGATGTTGTGTCCCTCTGAGCCAACTTGCTCGCCTTGGCGCAGGCCAGGGGCCTCGCGCAAAAGCGACAGGGCATCTTCCAGCAGCTCGCGGTCGCGCTTGGCCAGCCAGTTCATAGACTCCAGTACCCGGCGTTCGATCTCCTGATTGGCGCCCTTGACCACATCGTCGATGAAGCTCTGTTTGAGCTTGCTGGACTGCATCAGCTCGAGGAAGCGGGAGAAGCGTACTTTCTCGTCCAACCAGCGCTCTCCTCGGCTACGCACCTCATCGATGGCCTGCAAGGCCAGCGCAACCTGCCCGGCGAAGTCGCGACGGGTACGCTCTTCGTGACGCCCGATTAGGTGATCAAGTTCACGGCAGGTGGCCAGTTGCTTTTCTGCTTCCTCGAGCCTAGCTTGCAGGGCCGGTCGGGCTTCCTCGATCAGCCGGGTCAGAACCCCCAGCGGTGAGCCCAGCTTGAGGATGGCCGCCTCGTGGTTGAGCACCTGATGGATGTGGGCCTCGAGCTCGCCAATACGGCTATGGGCTAGATCACCTTGGCGTGCGCGACGGGCCGAAACCGAAAAAATGGGGGGAACCTGTCCCAGCGTCTGGTCGGCTCCTTTGCGAACGAACTCAAGCACCTGTTGCAGTTCGGCTTCGGTAAGCAGATCCATCTTGTTGATGATCAGTACCACCTTCTTGCCCCAGGTCCGGATGAATCTGAGGAAATCGGCTTCCGACTGGGTGAAAGGCCGGTCTGCACTGGTGACAAATAAAATCAGGTCGGCACGGGGCAGAAATTTTTCGGTCAGAACCTGATGGTGTTGCAGGATGGCGTTGGTGCCGGGGGTATCCACTAGCCGCAGGTCTTTGAGCAGGGGATGAGGCAACTGAATCCGCACCAGCTCGGGGGACTCTGGCTCCAGCCTGGGCTCGGGACCGTAGCCTATCAGGTTGATGCGGTCGGTGGTGGGGGTTACGCCTTCCTTCAAGAAGTCGCCCCCCAGAAGCGCGTTAAGCAACGAGGACTTGCCGCTGTTAAATTCGCCCGCTACCACCAGCAAAAAAGGGCCCTCCAGGTCCAGCATGGCTTGTTTTAGCGCCTCCGTCCCGAGCCCCATGCGCGCCAGTGCATCCAGACCTCGAGTAAGCAGCACCCGTACATCCTGGGCCAGGGCCAATATTTTGGAATCCAGCATGCTGAGTATTCTATCGCAGGGCTTTTTTGCCAAGGCCTCCCGCTGCGGCAGCCCAATCAACGGCCTAAAAAGGCCAACTCAACGGTTTAGCGAGTCCATGCGAACCCTTGCAGCTGGTCGAAAAATTGACTAGAGGGTTGCTCGGCAACCCAATTTGTAGAGCGGTGCACGGGGTTCGACAAGGTTGCCAACGGAACTTAGGAGACAACGGTTCTAGCGATGCAAAGCGCCCTTGGCGTGGGCCGAATGGCGGGCTATTCCCCAAGGTGATTTTGGCGGTGCTGCTAGGCCTTCGCTGCTAGAGGCCAGGCAAACACAGAATTGCAATTTGCTTCGACCAACATGGCGCAAATTGCACATTGAACGACTCTGGTCCTCGAGGGTTTGCGCCGTCCTAAACAAAGTGTTGGGATACCGACGCAAAATGATTAAGGCTTGTTTCGGAGAGCTTGACTAGGCTAAAATAAAGCGATAAAAAAGGAAAAAACAAACTCATCGATGCATAGCAAGCGAATTCAAAATACATCAACGGGTTGTGTTTATCGCGCAAAAATAACACAACATGTAGTATAGTGGCCTACAGTGGAGCAACAATCGAACAGCAACTCTCGTCCACATTGGCTCAGTGCCGTAAAAAAGCGCTTGTGCCCGATGGGCGAATCATCCGCTGGATAGCGCATGATTCGAGGGTTTTTGCTGCGGTGGCTCCACTTTATAAGGAGGGAATTACATGGCTGAAAAAAAATCCACATCTGCTAAGAAGTCTGCGGCCAAGCCTGCCGCCAAAACTACCGCGAAAGCCGCCGCAAAACCGGCTGCCCAAAAAAAGGCCGCAGATAAGCCTGCGGCTAAAGCTGCAGATAAGCCTGCGGCCAAAGCTGCGGCCAAGCCTGCCGCCAAAACTACCGCGAAAGCCGCCGCAAAACCGGCTGCCAAAACTACAAATAAACCCGCGGCCAAAGCTGCGGCCAAGACCACCGCGAAAGCTACGGCCAAACCCGCTGCAAAGAAGACTGCTCCAAAAAAGGCGGCTGCCAAGGAGTAAATCGCACTCTGCTCAAGACCGACTCCAAACCGGAGTCGGTTGTTTATTGAACCCCGGCGAGGGTTGCGCAGGCTAGATTTATGTAACCGTCGCAAATAGAGCAATTCTCGATAAGAGCCCGGCAGCCCCTGAAGGTCGAAAAGCCGAGCCGGACTTGTTTTTGTTCCAAAACCTCGATAAATATCGAGTTCTGCGCAGCCATCCGGAACTGCGCGATTCTTTCTGAGTGCCGGCCTAACTCGAGGCAGTCTGAATGGCCTCTACGGCCTGGGGGTTCTCAAGCGCAGAAAGGTCACCAGGGTTTTGCCCCAGGAACGCGGCCCGAATCACTCGGCGCATCACCTTGGCATTGCGTGTTTTGGGGAGGTCCGGAACAAAAAGAATTTTTTCTGGCTTCAGGGCTTTGCCCAGGCGATGGGCAATGGTCTCTGCGATGGATTTCTCCAGTTCCATGCTGGGAGTGTGCTCGGATCGCAGCACCACAAACACCACTGCGGCCTCGCCTTTCACTTCGTGTGGAACGCCAATCGCAGCGGCTTCTTTTACGGCTGGGTGTTCGACCGCAGCGCTCTCGTATTCAGCTGGCCCTACCCGTTTGCCTGCAATCTTGAGGGTGTCGTCGCTGCGGCCCTGGATGATCCAGTGACCTTCCTGGTCCAGGATGGCCCAGTCGCCATGAACCCAGATGTTTTCAAAGCGATTCCAGTAGGTGTTCAGGTAGCGCTCGGAGGCATTCCAAAAACCCTTGGTCTGTCCAGGCCAAGGCTTTAAGACGGCCAGCTCACCTACTTCACCGCGCACGGGTCGGCCCGTGCTGTCCAGCACCTCGGCGTGGATGCCAGGAACGGCGGTGTTGAACCCCATGGGCTTGATGGGCCGCCAGGCCGTGCAGCCCAGGATACCACCGCCAATTTCTGTGCCGCCAGAGTAGTTGATAATGGGGAGCCGGTTCTGGCCCACGGTTTTGGAAAACCACAGATAGGGCTCAAGGTTCCAGGGTTCGCCAGTCGAGCCCAGCATACGAAGCTTGCCCAGATCGTGTGAGCGTACCGGCTCTTCGCCCATCGGCATCAGGGCTCGTACCAAGGTGGGAGAGAGGCCCAGGTGGGTCACCCCATGCTTCTCGCAGATGGCCCATAGGCGGCCGGCATCGGGATAGTCGGGAGCCCCTTCGTACAGCAGCACGGTAGCACCGATGGTGAGGGCGCCTAGAATGGCCCAAGGCCCCATCATCCAGCCCATATCGGTGAACCAGAAGAGGGTCTCGCCCTGGCGCACATCGAACAAATGCGCCATGTCTTGTGCCGCTTTGATGGGAAAGCCGGCGTGGTAGTGTACGGTACCTTTGGGCTTGCCGGTTGTGCCCGAGGTGTAGATCAGCATGAAGGGATCCATGCTGCCCATGGACTCGTAGGGTGCGATGGAAGGTTGTTGTGGGACAATCTGATCCCAGGCCACCTCGTTTTCAGCCAGAGCGGTGTCGCCAAAGCGGCGCACCACCAGTAGTTTCTGTACGCTGGGAGAGAGTGCAGCGGCGGCCCGGGCGTTGTCCAGCAGAGCCACCCGCCCTCCACGGCGGTAGAAGCCATCGGCGGCGATGAGGAGTCTGGCCTCGGCATCGACCAGGCGGGTCGCAGCCGCCTCGGCGGCGTAGCCGGAAAAAATCGGCACGAAAATGGCGCCTATCTGAGCCAGTGCCAGCGCACCGATGGCGGTTTCTGGGAGCATGGGCAGGAAAAGGCCAACCCGGTCTCCCCTGCCAACACCCAGGTTTTTCAGGGCATGGGCTGCTTGGGCAACAGCGGCCTCGAGCTCGGCGTAGCTCAGCCGGGTTGTGGCTCCATCCTCCCCCTCCCAGATGAGTGCCGTGTCACCGGGCCGGGTTCTGGCGTGGTGGAGGGCGTTATGGGCCAGGTTGAGCCGACCCTCCAAAAACCACTGCGGCCACTGGGGGCCCTTGGAGACCTCGAGCACCATACGGTAGGGCTCGAACCATTCAACTCCTAGCAGCTGAAGGGTGGCTTCCCAAAAAGCATCGGTTTGTTCAATGCTGAACTGGTAGAGCGCCTCGTAGCTTTCCAGGTTCAGGCGTTGCAGCATGGCCTCGATGTGGCTGCCGCGCTTGTATGCCTCGGTTGGGAACCAGATAGGCTCGCTCATAACTGACCTCACTATGCTCACCGCTAGTTTATCGCTAAAAACCTACCTTAGGCTTGCCAGGCTTGTTCCGTAGGGCTGTGGCGGGCGTGTACTGGGGCAGTACCGTGGACATACGCCGTTGGCGCGAACAGTACCGTGGACGCTGGCCACTGGAGCGGACACTCCCTTAGGGTTGGCAGGAACAGGCTGGAGAGGAAAGCCAGCTTGAGGCTGCCTTTCGAGGTCCGGTTGAGGTTTTGCTCATTCGGTTCATGCCCCAGGCCCTAACATGGATGGGATGAAGCGATGGTTGGTTCTGCTCCCTCTTCTGCTGGCGGTGGTGCTGGCCTCGAGGTTTGCTGGTTTTGAGGTCAAGCCCAGGGGCAACTCGGAACTCGACATAGGAACCGGCGTCTATACCCTACCCACCGGCGGTACCATCACCGATAACAAGAGCGGGCTGGTGCTCGAGGCCCGCTACATCCAGTATAGGGATGGCGATTTTATTCGTGCACGCGAGGCTACCCTGAAGTCCAGGGAGGGCGACTTCAGCGCGGCCAGCCTCGAGTACCAGCAAAAGCCCGACACACTCCGAATGAACGGGGTGCGGTTTGGCTCCAAGCAGTTCAAGGGTATTACCGCCCAGCAGGGTTTGCTGTTCAAAGAAGACGTGCTGGTGCTGAAGGGTGAGGTGCGCTCGAGCGATCCGCTGCTCGAGGCCGGTCTACTGGTCGTGGACACCAGCAAAGATCAAGCCCTGGTGCTGGGCGCTTTCACTTTTCGCGATGGGGCCACCACCTTGCGGGGCAACCGGCCCGACAGTACCCTGCTGCTCAACTTTGAGGGCGGCAAGGTGCGGGCCATTACCCGTGTACCGCCAGAGGTTTTCAATCGCCTGCGGCCCTACGCTGATAAACTGTAGGGCGTGTGGAGGGGCCGGCAGGTTCTGGGTCGTGGCCTGGGGGCAGGCTTGCGCCTGCGTTCAGGCAGTTTCTCATACAGCAAACTGGCCAAAATCGCACAGGTCAGAGGCCAGGCTCTTCAGTTTTGTGGGGCCGGCTGCTCGAGGGCGGTCCGCCGAGGGTTCCCGATCTTTCTCCTGCTTCTCGCGGGCCTGGCCTGGGCCTCGCCGAGAAGCCCGGCGCCCTGTGCCGAGCAACCGTATACCCTCGAGACCCCCGAGGGCCTGGCCGGTGGGGGTAACTTAGAGTTCGACGGCGAGGTGGCCGTTTTCAGCGATGGGGCTTGTTTGCAGACCGAGGGGCTGTTGTTGCAGGCCCCCGAGCTGCGCTATGACCAGAACAACGGGGAACTCACAGCCAGCCGTATCGAGGTGCAAACCGACCGTTATCGCTTCTGGGCTGAAAAGGGCAGCATCAAAGCTGGGGTTTTGCAGGCCAGCGGAATTCGCGTCACCACCTGCAAGTGCGGCGACGACCTGCTGCTCGTATCAGAAAACCTGCGCTTCGCTACCCAGACCGGGGAGGTTGTGCTAGAGGAGAGCCGGCTCGAGGTCTACCGGCTTGGCCTGGCCCGTTTCGCCGAGCTGCGCCTCGATCCCGAACAACCCCTTAGCGAAATCCTGGGGCTGTCCGCACCGGGCAGCACCGGCGATGTTATCCTGCCGGTCCGTTTCGACTTTGACCAGGGTTTGAATCTGGGTCTGAGCGAGTTTCCTCTGTCCGAGCCGGGTTCTTTTTCGGGTAGATTTTCAACCCGGCTGACCCTCCTGGGCCTGCGCCTGGGTAGCCCAGACCCGCTTCTGCGACTGGGGGTGTCTGCACTGGAAAAAGGCCGTCGGGCCCGCCTCGAGTTTGACCTAAAACCCAGCGGCCCGACCAGCCGGGGCGAGGTAGTGGATGGCCCCTTGTTTTTTGTTCACGATAGCGAAAAGGGGCGCTATGCTTTCGGGTTGAAGCAGGCTTTGGGCTTGGGGCGCTTCACCCTGACCCCCTTTGGTTGGCTGGCCCAGGACTGGCGGGACGGCACCCCGGCCACCCAGGAGCGCGGGCTTGTCGCTGGGGCCGAACTACGTTACACCTTCGAGGTGCAGGAAGGGCCGTTTCGCTTTCACCTCGAGCCTTTTGGAGTGCTGGGTTTCTACAACCAGCCTCAGCAGTACGCGGCCTACGGCGGGCAGGCCGAAGGCCGCTACGAGGGCGATTTCACCCTGCATCTGCGCTATTCCTGGGCCATCGAGTCTACGCCGGGGCGTTTCTGGCTCGAGCGTCGCGAGGCTACCCAGCAACTGTCGGGCAGCCTGCAGTACGCCGGGATGAGCCTCGAGGCCGAACACGACTTTCTCAAAGCGCAGACCCAGGCCAGGCTACGCCTGGGCTACTCACAGGATTTTGGTGAGGTCTGGGCCCAGTTCAACACCTGCTGGGCCTGCGTGGGCAAAACCCTAAGCAATGGGCGCGACGACTGGGAACGCCGGGAGCTGGTGCTGGGCTTCACCCCAGTTCCCCTTACCTGCACCTACGACCTCAGCCTGGCGCCTTTCCTCGGGTATGATTTCCTGCGCCAGGGCATTAGCCGCTGGGGAATGGAACTGCGCTACGCCGACTGCTGCTTCATCTGGCGGCTGGGCTACCAGGAAACCCGCATCGCTCAGCACCCCGGCGAGACCGCCAGCGGCAAACTGACCTTTGGGCTCGAAATTCGATGAAACACCT
>Ga0116210_1002019_pt1 | contig 13291 bp, 9 predicted proteins | sample TshhotsprinmetaG_FD_94483 | JGI IMG/M metagenome (GOLD analysis project Ga0116210, IMG submission 94483) | Hot spring microbial communities from South Africa to study Microbial Dark Matter (Phase II) - Tshipise hot spring metaG | ecosystem: Environmental > Aquatic > Thermal springs > Hot (42-90C)... | reverse complement strand
TCCTGAAGAGGGTATTCGGAAAGTCTGTATCGACCTCACCCCCTAACCCCCTCTCCGTAAACGGAGAGGGGGCACACGCGTAGGCGCTCCCCCCTCTCTGCTTGCGGAGAGGGGGGACATAGGGGGGTGAGGTTATCTAGAAAGACGAGGGGTGAGCGAGGAGGAAGGACACTCAGTCTTTTAACGACCCCAGTTCCTGAATACAAGCCAACCCTGCTCAAGCGGTATAATCCATTTGAAATGCCACGCTACGCCATTCTCACTTGGGGTTGTCAGATGAACGAGGAAGACTCCGAGCAGATGGGGCTGTACCTCCAAGAGCGCGGGTACGAGCCGACCGACCGCTTGGAAGAGGCGGATGTCGTGTTGCTCAACACCTGCTCGGTACGACGCAAACCCGAAGACAAGGTGTTCAGCACGCTGGGGCAACTGCGCAAGCTCAAGGAGCGCAAGCCGAGTATGGTCATCGGCGTGTGCGGTTGTATGGCGCAACTGCGCGCGCAGGAAATCAAGCAGCGGGCCCCCCATGTGGATATGGTCATCGGCACGGCGCATGTCTCCCAAGTGGGTGCTCTGCTGGAAGAGGTCATCCAGAAACGGCGATTTGCCCTGCGCTTAGAACTACCCGAACGCAAAGGGGCAATCGTGACGGACATCCCCCAACGCAAGGTAGACCGCAAGCCGAAGTTGAAGGCGTTCGTGCCCATTCAGTACGGGTGCGACAAGTTCTGCACCTTCTGTATCGTGCCCACCACGCGCGGGCGCGAGCGCAGTCGCCCCACCGTTGACATCGTGGAGGAGATTAAACTCCTCGCTGAGCAGGGCACCAAAGAGGTCACTCTGCTGGGGCAGACGGTCAACTCGTACGGCAAGAACCTTTTGGAGGGGCGTGTGCCCTTCGCACGCCTGCTGAAACTCATCAACGATATTGAGGGCATCGAGCGCATCCGCTTCACCTCGCCCTACCCGCGCGACTTCCGCAACGACCTGATCGAGGCGATTGCGAGCCTGCCCAAAGTCATGGAGCAAGTCCACCTCCCGCTCCAGTCGGGCGACGATGAGGTACTCAAGGCGATGCGACGGCTCTACACCGTTGAGCAGTTTGAAGAGGTGGTTCGCAAACTGCGCGAGCGCGTGCATGGCATCGCGATTACGACCGACATCATCGTGGGCTTTCCGGGCGAGACCGATGAGCAGTTTGAGAACACCCTGCGCGTGGTGGAGCGCGTGCGCTTTGATGGTGCCTTTATGTTCGCCTACAGCCCCCGTCCCGGCACACCCGCCGCAGAGATGGAGAACCAAGTCCCGCGCGAAGTCAAGCAAGAGCGCTTAGAACGGCTGATTGACTTGCAGAACCGAATCTCGTGCGAAATCAACAGCGAGCTGGTCGGCAAGGTATTTGAGGTGCTGGTGGAGGGTCCCAGCCAGAAAGACCCCACGAAGATGGCAGGCTTCACCCGCGAAAACAAGATGATGCACTTTGTCGGCTCGCCCGACTTGGTGGGTCGGCTGGTGAAGGTCCGCGCAGACGAGGCGCACCTGTGGGGTTTCTACGGCACGGTGGTGGGCTAAGTGGCGTCCCAAGAGTCTCGTCAACTTGGCGAAGAATAATGTATAATAACCCTCAGTGAGGACGCTATGATGAGTGGAATGTCTCGCCGGGAGTTTTTGCGTCGTTCGGCAATTGGTGCGGCAGCGGTCGCGCTCGGTCAGTTCACAGCGCGCGCCCAATCCGAAGAGAAGGTCAAGGTCGGGGTCATCGGCACAGGCGCGCAGGGTCAGAACCTGCTTCGCCAACTGGTCGCCCTGCCCAACGCGGAGGTCGTCGCCGCCTGCGATGTGTACGCCATCAACCGCATTCGCGCCGTAGAGATCACTCAGGGTAAGGCGACAGGCTACTCGGACTACCGCGCCCTGCTGGACAACAAGGCGATTGAAGCTGTGGTGATTGCGACGCCCCTCCACCTGCACGCCCCGATGACGATAGACGCGCTTCAGGCGGGGAAGCATGTGTTCTGCGAGAAGGCGATTGCCTACTCCATCGATGAGGCGCGCCAAATGGCACAGGTCGCCCAGCAGACGGGCAAAATCCTGCAAATCGGGCACCAACGCCACTACAACCCCACCTACGACCAAGCGTATTGGCTCATCAAGGAGGGCACCATCGGCAAGGTGACGCATGTGCGCGTGCTGTGGCATCGTAATAACAGCTGGCGACGCGCCGTGCCCGACCCGAAGTTTGAGCGACTCATCAACTGGCGCCTCTATCGTGACTACTCGCACGGATTATTGACCGAGTTAGCGAGCCACCAGCTGGATGTTGTGAACTGGTTCTTGGGCGCGCTCCCGACCTCTGTCGTGGGCTACGGAGGCATAGACTATTGGAAAGATGGGCGGGAAGTACACGACAATGTGGAGATGATTTTCAACTATCCCGGCGGTATGCGCGTGATGTACACCAGCCTCACGACCAACGCCTACGACGGCTACGGCGAATGGTTCTTCGGGGATAAGGGCACCCTCGTGCTGACCGACGAGAACAAGGGACTGCTCTTCCGCGAGCGCAACGCTGAGAAACTGGAGTGGGAAGACGACGCGAACTCGGTGCAGGTGGATGGACGGCGCGCCGTGGTGATTGAACCCACTCCCACCCGACAGTGGCGCGACCGCGGGCAGGAACTGCAGGCGGGCAACCAGCGCAACGCCTACTACGCCGAGATGGAGCATTTCCTCAAGTGCGTGCGCACCGGCGAAACCCCCAAATGCACCGCTGCCGACGCGCTCCCTGCCCTGACCTGCGTGCTGGGCGCCCTACACGCAATTGACAAGGGCGTACGCTACGACTTCCGACCCGAAGAGTTCAAAATCTGAGGCGGACACAATGCGTGCGATGGTGCTGGTGCCTTAGCAGGAACTCGGCAAGAAAAACCGAACCCTCCTACGCGGAGGGAACAAAGATGAACCGTGTAGCAACCTTGATTGTGGGGCTGGGCGTTCTGCTCGCTCTGGGGCAGGCACTTCAGCAACCGAAAGAGATCAAACTCTTCAACGGCAAAGACCTCACTGGCTGGAAGTTCTTCCTCGCCGACCCGAATGTGAAGCCCGAACAGGTATGGCAAGTGGATGCCGAGAACGGTATCTTGATTTGCAAAGGCGAACCGCTGGGCTATATTTACACTGAGAAAGATTACACCAACTATATCCTGAAACTGGAGTGGCGTTGGGCACCCGACAAGAAGCCCGGCAACAGCGGCGTTTTGCTGAGGGTTCACGGCGAGCACAAAATCTGGCCCCGCTCGGTTGAGGCGCAACTGTTGTACACCAACTCGGGCGACTTCTGGCTGATTGACGGCGCTCCGTTAGAGACCGACCCTGAGTATGTGGACAAGAATGCTACCCGCCACCGCTGGCGCAAGAAGAGCGTTGAGCGCCCCGTCCCCGAATGGAACGAGTACGAGATTATCGTGCGCGGCGACAAGGTCACGCTCAAGGTCAACGGCGAAGTGGTGAACGAGGGCACTGGTGCGGAAGTAGTACCGGGCAAGATTGCGCTCCAATCGGAGGGCGGCGAAATCCACTTCCGCAACATTCGGCTTATCCCTTTGGACTGAGCATAATCGTGCGCCCCCAAATTGACCTTACCTGCATTTCGGCTTCGTTAGGGGCGGGGGAGGGAGTTGATTGTTGCCCTCACCCCCGACCTGCGTTCGTAAACAGAAAGGAGGCTGATAAGGGTAGACCTCCTGAGTACCAAACCACACCAAACTGCTCCTTCTCTGACTGCTTTCTCGTTCGCCCCAATGCCCCTTTTGTCATTCTGAGCGAAGTGAAGAATCTCAACGCTCCTCAAGGCACAGACCCTTCGCTATCGCTCAGGGTGACGAGTGGGCGATTTGTCATTCTGAGCGAAGTGAAGAATCTCAACGCTCCTCAAGGCACAGACCCTTCGCTATCGCTCAGGGTGACGAGTGGGCGATTTGTCATTCTGAGCGAAGCGAAGAATCTCGGTGCCACCAGAAGTAGAGACCCTTCGCTGACGCTCAGGGTGACAGGGCGGGGTTTTCGGTTTGAACCGAAGGTCGCAGTTCGGTGCTACCGTCAGCGCCCAAAACTGGAACTTAACGAATGTACCCTTATTAGGGCGATGAGTTTCTCTATGAGCGGTAATTTAGAGACTGAGTTCGGCTTATGAAACCTTGGGCATTTTGGGCAGTACTGGCGCTGGGTGCATTGGTCTACCTGCCTGCCCTCAATGCTTTTTTCGTCGCCGATGACCACCTCATCCTGCGCAGAATGCAGGAACAGGGACTCTTCGGAATTGCCTCTACCCCTGGCACCCTCTTCTTTCGCCCGCTGACCTCTGCGCTGTACTACTTGGACTACCGCCTCTGGGGGCTGAACCCTCTGCCATATCATCTCGTGTCGTTGGGGTGGCACCTGGTCTGCATGGTGCTGGTGTTTCGGCTGGCAGTGCGTTGGCTGATGGGGCGTGGTCATCCCCCTGAGCAATCTGGGTGGGTTGGGCTGGGAGCGATGGCGCTGTTCGGGATGTTGCCTGCGCATACCGAAGCCGTTGTGTGGATAGCGAGCCGTGCTGACCTGACCGCCTGTGCGCTGGGATTGGCAAGCCTGCTCTGCCTGCTGAGCGCTTCCGAGCGTGGCAAATGGAACCTCTACGACCTGCTCGCTTGGCTCCTGTTCGGGCTGGGGCTAGTGGCGAAGGAGTCGATCGCTTTGCTCCCTTTGATTGCGCTGATACTTTTGGGTGGTTCGGGGTTTCAACGATGGGGTCGGGCGTTGGCGCTCGTGGGCGTGTTGTTTGCTTATATGGTGGTGCGCACGGTCGTCATTCAGGGCGTCGGGGGCTATCCTGAGGGGATGCAAGCGCTCCAACAGCCCTATCGGTTGGGCGTTCATTTGGCGGGCTATGGGCTTCAGATGGTCAGCCCGACCGTGCTGTTCAGCTTCCTACGCGATGGCGTGGACACGACATTGATTGCGCTCACGGTGCTGGGGTGGCTCCTGTGGGGTTGGGGCTTGTTGAAAGCGCGCGGAACCCTGCCGAAGGGTTGGGGATTGTGGTTCGGGGTGGTTCTGCTGGCGCTCGTGCCTGTGTTGGCGTTTCAGCCCGCTTTGGGGCACCCGCTCAACAGTCGGTACACCTATCTCGCCTCCGCGTTCGGAGTGATTGGGTGGGCGATGGTGGGCTACTCCCTTTGGCGTGTGCCAACGGCGCGCTACGGAATGCTTCTTTTAGTGGGGGTGTATGCGGTCGGCAGTTGGCGCATGGCAAGCAGTTGGCACACTGCAGGCGAGATAGCTCGCTCCACGCTCCAATCTCTGCTTGAAGCCTCTCCCAGCGAACCTGTATGGTTGATTAGCATCCCCGACCACTATCGGGGCGCCTACATCTGGCGCACCAGTTTGGGCGATGCGATAGCCCTCTTCGCGCCCGAAGTGCGTCAACCTGTCACCTCATTGAGCCGATTCACCTTGCGCCTTCGCCCTGAAGTCGCCATTGAGTATCGCAACGGTGTCGCCCAACTGTCCAGCCCTGAAGACCTGTTCCTGAAGCCCGAAGGCGACACCGCCTACGCCGAGTGGCAGTCCGCCGTGCGCAAAATGGAGGGCAACCGCTTGGAGTTAGCCGAGAACTTCGCTGAAGGTCGTATGCTGTGGAGCTTTTCGGAAGGGCGGTTTGTTCCTGTTCGGTGAACGGGAGGGCGTTTGAAAAACCGTGGCACGGGCATCCTGCCTGTGAAGGGTATGCTTGGGCAAGCATGCCCAAGCCACGAGCGGACGAGACGCTCGCGCTCCCAGTGTTTTTTCAAACACCCTCACTTTTAGACGCAAGCAGGTAGCCCTGAGCAGTGAGCTTCGCTTCAATTCAAACGCCCCACCCTGTCACCCTGAGCGAAGCGAAGGGTCTAAAAAAGGGTGCCTTGTAGAACGCTCCACTACACTCACCCTTGAGAGCGTTCGCCTCGCTGCAGGTTGAGCCATTCCCGTCCAGCGTCGGTGATGGTGTAGTAGGCTCTGTCGTATCCAGAAGATAAGTAACCCTTCTGCCTGAGTGTTTGAATTCCCCAACCCACCTGGTTTTTCCAGCGTGTGTCTCCCCATTTTAGTTTTTCTCGGTGCCAGCCAGTAAACCTGCGCCCGAATTTGCGTTCGACCCAGTCCAAAATCTGCTGGCGCGATGCAGTGCCCCCAGCCTGTTCAATAACTTCTAAGATGGCGAGTTGGTACTCTCGGTAGGGGATATGATTTCGGGCAGGACTAGCTGGTCGGGGTTGCCTTTCATGGCTCCTTTTTTTTGAAGAGCGAGCGGGGGTTTCGGGTGCGGGGCTCTCGGTCGGTACGGGCAAGTCGGGGTGTTGTTTGGCGAGCGCCTCCCACTCGCTGGCAAGGATTTGCACCTTGCGCTCAAAGTCATCTATCTGCTTCTTGACCTCCGTCAACTGTTCCAACTCTTGGGCAGAGCCTCTCTCAAACGCCTGTTGCGCGCGTGTGCCCGCATTTTGCTTCGTCCTCTGAATGGCGATTTCTAACTGTATCAGTGCATGCTGTACGGCGTCCATCATTTCACCTCGTTCGGGTTGGCGTTTATAGAACATCTGTTTGAGCTTCCCCAGCACCGCATCAAGCGTAGGTTCCTCTTGCACCGGGAAACGAAGAAGCCCGAGCGAACTCACCTGAGCTACGCTGGGCGCGTCGGGGGTCAGTGAGGTCTCGTAATAGCCCCCACCGTCCCTCATAACCAAGTAGACCACTCTGCGAGTTGCGAACAGGATGAGGTGGTGTCGGGCAATCTGTTCAATCTGCTCGGCAAGGCGTTGACGCACCGATTTCTGGGTTGCGCTCTGTTCCAAAGGTACAATCCCAAACACTTTTACCCCCGCCAAGTGGGCAATCGATTCCACGCGGTAGGAGTTGTTGGTTTGCGTGACAGTGCGTTCCCTCTCGTCCGAGAGGTTCCAATGGAGGCACTCCCCGAACAGGCGTGCCCAGTCTCTTTGGCGGATTAACTCACGAATCGCTTCTTCTACAGGGGTCATGGCGTCCTCAACCCAATCGTACAGACGACCTCCACCTCGGCGTTCGGCAGGGCGTCGTCCAAGTTCAGCAGTTGACCATCCTCTTGAAACTGCCATAGAGCGCGTATTAGCTCGGCGTCGTTGATGCCCATCTTGAGGTGCTGGCGCAGCTTGTCCTCGGCGGTGCGCTTGAGCGAATAGGTATGGAGCAGTTCGCAGAGCCGTTGGGCTTGCTCGCGCAGTCGTGTGTCTGCGAGGCTGTTATCAAGGGCGTGGCGCAGGCGTTCGTAGAGGCGTCGTCGCACACTGCGCTGAGTGCCCAGCGCACCTTGAGCCGATTGTGCATCGGCGCGCGCCGAGTCGACCGCCTTCGCAATCAGCCCCAAGATGTCCAGTTTTTCAGGGTCTTCGGGCAGGTTTGGGGTGTTGGGGGCACAGCGAATCTTGCTGAATAGCCCGCTCAGCGACTGAGAGACCAGATTGCCCGCCCTATCAAGGCGCACCAGCATATCATGGCGCTCCTCACCCCGATAGAGGCGTACATAGCTGATGATGCCCTCAGGGTCTTGAGGGGTGGGTTCGTGGGGGCGAGTGGCGTACACTTGCGGTGGGAGCGCAAGCGCCTGTCGTTGCTCTTCCTCGCTGGCGTTGTTCCACGCCTCCAAGGCTAAACTGGTCAGGTCTACTTCGCTCTCGTCGGCGTCGTCGTCCAAAATGCCCTTCTTTCCGGCATAGAGGTTGTGCAGGAACTCCTTCGCTTGCTCCCCGAAGAAGGTCTCGTCGGTGCCGATGACCTCTTGGTTCTCTTTGAGCCGTTGGGTGAGCCGATTGCGCAGGCGGATAATCTTTTCCACGCCCTCCGCTTGTTGGAACGAGTAGACCAACACGGTATCGTGTTCCTGCCCGATACGGTCGACGCGCCCTGCCCTTTGGATGAGCCGAATGATTGCCCACGGCAGGTCAAAGTTCACCACGATATGCGCATCTTGCAGGTTTTGCCCCTCGCTGAGCACATCGGTGGCAATCAGCACGCGGATTTCATCTTCGCCAGGGCGCCGACCGCCGCTGGACTTGGGGCTGAACCTGCGCGTGATGCCAACCGGGTCGTTCGTCTCGCTGGTGATGGCTTCCACATGAGCCACGCCCTGCTTTGTGAGATAGTTCTTGAGGTAGAGGGCTGTGTCGGCGTACTCCGTGAAGATGAGGATTTTGTCCAACGGGTGGTCTTGCTGGACCAGTTGGAGGAGCCGTCGGAGCTTGGGGTCTTCGTCGGAGTTCCAAGGCAGAGCGTTGCACAACACGGTCAGGAGCGCCTTTGCGTCTTCTTGGAGGCGGTCTTTGAGCTGGGGTAGGAAATAGTGCGCAGGAAGCCATCGGAACCGTTTTGCGAACTGGTTGCGGTACTGCTTGTAGTAGTCGCATGCCCTCTGGTAGAGGGTTTGGTACACCTCGTCGGGCGCACCCTTCGCCATCTCTTCCAGCAGGTAGAGACTGTGGGGGTCAATCTCTTCGGTGGTTTCTTCGTCGGTGGTGTCCAGCTCGGCGTCCAGGTCGGTCAGGCTGGTGTCCAGGCGCAGGGCGTCTTGGGTGCCGATGGGTACTTCCCACCCTTTTTCCAGCGCACAGAGCGTAATCAGATTGCGAATGATGTGGCGCTCCACCGACTTGAGGAACGCCTCCCCGCTGGACTCCAGCCGCTTGAACAGGTTCGTTCGGCAGAAGCCGATGAGGCGCCTGCCCGCTCGGCTAAGGTCTTCAATAATCTGCTTGTGTTTCGGGGAGGCACTGTTCAGTTGCGACTCATCGATGTACTCACCCAACCCGTAGCGTGGGAGGGCTAACCGCTCAATCACGGCGACGACAGACTCGTTGTACAGGCGGTCGTATTGGCTTCCCGTGTCGTTCAGTGTAAGCGTCTTGGGCTGACGCACAGGGAAATAGTAGCGCTTCTGACCAATCATCACATAGTGGCGGTCTTTGAGGGGGTCATAGTGAGCATAGTGCCTGATGACGAACTGACGGGTTCGGCGCACCATAAACAGACGCATTAGGCCGCGCCAATCCTCCGAGTGTTCGCTCTTCTCAAAGGCGATGAGCGATTCCAAGGGGGCTTGATACTGCGCTCGAAAGTCTGCCTCATTCTTGCCTTTCTGGCGCCACGCTTGAAGAAACTGTTCGGGGCGAGCGGGTAGGATGTCCTTCTCGTCTTTGAACAGCCGTATCTGGTTGCTGAGGTCTTGGTACTGCTTATTGTAAGGGGTCGCCGTGAGCAGGATGACGCGCGGTTCATTCTGCTCAATGTACTCCAAAATCGCTTTGTAGCGTTTACCCTCGCGGTTGCGTAGGTTGTGGCTCTCGTCAATAATCAGCGTGCGGTAGCGAAGCAGGTCGGGCAGCTCATCCGTCACTTTACCCAACGAGATGACCCTGCCTGTGATTTGGTACTTCTGGAGGAAGCTTTCCCACATGGGAGCGAGTTTGGGCGGGCAGATGACCAGCGTGTTGCTATCGTCAAACTCTTGGAAGATGCGCGCTACGGCGGTCGCCATCAGTGTCTTGCCCAGCCCCACCACATCGCCAATCAGCACGCCCCCATGCCGATACAGAAGCCGACTCGCCAACTGTACCGCCGCCACCTGAAAATCCAGCAGGGTCTCTTCCAGTATCTTGGGCACTTTGAAATCTTGCGTGCCCAGCCGAGCATCCTCCGAGAGGTGATAAGCAATCTTGAGATAAACCAAGTAGGGCAGGTTCTCTATCTGCTGGATTTTCTCGCTTGCCCAACAGCGGTTTTCCAGCAAGTCCAGCAAGTCAAGTGTGATGTCCACGCAGGTCGGGTCGTTCCAGCGTTCCTCGAACCATTCCAGCAGTTTCTGGGTGGAGTCCTGGTCTACCACATCCACATTCAGTTCGCCTTGTTGGGCAATCCCTGCGAAGGTGAGGTTACTACTGCCCACATAGCCGATGAGGGGTGTGACGTAGTCGTTGCGGGTGAGCAAGTAAAGTTTGGCGTGGAGGGGGTAGCGCACGAAGAGTTTGACCCGAACCTGCCCTTTGCGCAGTTGGTGAGCAAGCCTCCGCATAGAATAGAGAGCCTGCATAGTGGGCACCCCGCGCACCATTTGGCGTTCAAACTCTTCTATCAGCAACTTGCGCTGTTGGGCGACGTGAGTGCGGTCAATTGTGGGAGGGGTATCGCTGGCACGCAGGAGGTCGTGCCCAATCATCCCCACCAGCACTTTACACGGCGCACTGTTGGGCTGGATGGGAAGGGTCTCTATCAGCTCTCCCAGTGCATCCCATCCCCTCAGATTGAAATAGCCCACGCAGAAGCGTGCTTCGGTCGCGCTCCCTACAAACTTGCGCAGCTCGTCCAGCAGGCGAACTTGGATATTATCGATGATAGTCGGCATCCGACGGATAGATTCGACACTGTTTAAGGGAATCCTGCCTTTATTTTGAAGCCCCTTCATTAGCTCCCCTGCACTCCCACTGCCATTCCGACGCCCCCTTTCTGTCACCCTGAGCGAAGCGAAGGGTCTACGCTTGGGGTGGCACCGAGATTCTTCGCTGCGCTCAGAATGACAGTGGGGGGTGAGGAGGCTGACGAAGGAGCGTCAAGGAAGTGGTAAAGTGTTTGAAAAAGCGTAGCACGGGCATCCTGCCCGTGTAGCAAAGCACGCAAGCCATATCGTGGCACGGGCATCCTGCCCGTGTAGCAAAGCACGCAAGCCATATCGTGGCACGGGCATCCTGCCCGTGAACAAAAACAGGTGTGGACGCAGTGAGCATTCTTGGGCAAGGATGCCCAAGCCACAGATTGAGACGCTTGTTTTACAAAGCGACCCAGCAAGGGTACTCCACCAGCGTGCGGCTGCGTGCGCAGTAGGCTTTGACCGCCTCGGCGACCGTCTGCCCTGTGCTGGTGGTAATCTGGTCGCGGCTCCAGATACGGAAGTAGCCGAGTGCGCCCCGTGCCAGCGGTGCGGTCATCGCCACGCGGTAGGTGCGCGAGGGTTCCAGTTTCGCCCCGCCGATTTGCACACTCACGATACGCTTGCCCACCTCCGCCTTCGGATTGAACCGAACTTCCATTCCTGAAAGCTGCAGGAAAGCGTTGTTCTTCTGAGGGTACAGCTCCACCGCTCGCTCCAACGCCTGCAGGATTTGTTCCCCCTTCAGGCTGACCACGACCACCTCGTCGTCAGGATAGAGAAGTGCCTTGAGGATAGCATCGGCATCCACCACGCCAGAAGGCAGTTGGTAAGATTCGTTGAAGAACGCCGAGCCGAGCATGCCTGCATCGGCACCGGCGGCAGAACGGATCGCCTCCACAACCGTCTGTGCCACAGGGTTCGGCGCCTCGCCCACATTGCTGAGCGAACCACCCTGAGGCGCACCCCAAAGATATGCCCCAATCCACACACACAACACGCCCAATAACCAGATCCGCATCGTCATCATCTCCTATTGGGTTTCGACGGTAGAGCGCTTAGAAGCGTTCCACCTTAAATACGACTCGATGAAGCCATCAATCTCACCATCTAACACAGCAATCACATTGCCCGTTTCGTAGTCGGTGCGGTGGTCTTTGATGAGGGTGTAGGGCTGAAGCACATACGAACGGATTTGATGTCCCCATTCGGCAGGAGCGACATCGCCTTTGAGGTTGCGCATCTTCTGTTCCTCAAGGCGCCGATAGTACTCTGCCACACGCGATGCCAGCACTTTGAGCGCGACCTCTTTGTTTTGATGCTGGGAGCGCTCGTTCTGACAGGTCGCCACAATCCCCGTGGGAAGGTGAGTGGCGCGGATTGCCGACTCGGTCTTGTTGACATGTTGCCCGCCGTGCCCACCCGCACGGTAAGTCTCTATTTTGACCTCTTCGGGCTTGAGCTGGTAATCGGTGTACTCCACTTGGGGCATCACCTCTACCAGCACGAACGAGGTGTGGCGTCGCTTGTTGGCGTCAAAGGGCGAAATTCGTACCAGCCGATGGACGCCGTGTTCCGATTTGAGCATCCCGTAGGCGTAATCGCCCTCAATCAACACGCCCACACTGGAGTAGCCCGTGACGGTGCCGGGCGTCTCGTCCACGATTTCGGTGCGGTAGCCGTGCCGTTGTGCCCAGCGCAGATACATTCTCAACAGCATCTGCGCCCAGTCGCACGCCTCCGTACCGCCAGCGCCCGAGTTGATTTCTAAGATAGCGTTGTTGCGGTCATATTCGCCACCGAGCAAGGTGAGCAGGTCTAACTTCTCCACCTCACGGCTCAGCTCGGCGACTTTGACAGCAATCTCCTGCGCCATCACCTCATCAGGTTCCAACTGGAGCAATCCGAGCCACTCCTCGTATTCCTGAGCCTGCTGAAAGAGGCGCTCGACGGGTTCAATCTGGTTTCTGAGGCGGGCGATAGCTTGCATCGTCGCTTGAGCACGCGCCGAGTCGTTCCAGAACTCGGGCGACTCGGTCTGTGCCTGCAAGCGGTTCAACTCGGCTTTCAGGCGGGCGAGGTCAAAGATGCTCCCCGATCGCATCCAAGCGTCGGCGAGCCTCCTGCAACGATTCGGTCACGGAGCGTAAATCGGTCATATAGCCAATTATACCCGTGTGCAGGGCTTTCTTTAGGGGACAGTTCGGCGGGACACTTTGCCCTGTCCTAATGACTGACCGAGTAGCTCATTTTGAGGGGGATGGGTTTGCCCCGATGCTTGCCTCGGAGTTGTCCACACGCGGCGTCAATATCGTGCCCTCGCTCCATCCTCTGGGAGACCTCTATGCCCGCCTGCTCCAAAATCTGGCGGAAGCGCTGGACGCGCTCCACTTCGGGGCGTTGGTACTGGTCGGGTGTGGGCACATAGTTGAACGGGATCAGATTGACCAAGCAAGGAACGCCCCGAAGCCGTTGGGCAAGTAGGCGTGCGTGGTCGGGAGTGTCGTTCACCTCGCGCAGGAGCAGGTACTCAAAGGTCACTCGGCGGTGGGTGCGCTCAAAGTAGTCGCGTGCCGATTGGAGGAGCGTCTCCACCGTCCACTTGCGGTTCACGGGCATAATCTTGGCGCGCGTTTCGTCGTCGGGGGCGTGCAGAGAAATCGCCAGCGTGATTGGGAGCCGATGCTCGGCTAACTCGTAAATTTTCGGCACAATCCCGACGGTGAACACGGCAATCGGACCCATCCGATTGCGGCCTCCCCGTGGAAGGAGGGGAGGGGCGCGCACAAGTTCGGGCAGGTTAAGCGGGGGTCGGCCCTT
>Ga0116210_1002015_pt1 | contig 13339 bp, 12 predicted proteins | sample TshhotsprinmetaG_FD_94483 | JGI IMG/M metagenome (GOLD analysis project Ga0116210, IMG submission 94483) | Hot spring microbial communities from South Africa to study Microbial Dark Matter (Phase II) - Tshipise hot spring metaG | ecosystem: Environmental > Aquatic > Thermal springs > Hot... | reverse complement strand
ACCGCATTGCGTGTTGTCTTGGGTAACTACGAAGAGGTCTTGGCGCTCTGGGCAAAAGCACGGCCTACGTCGAACGCACCCATCTCACGATGCGGCTCTTCAACGGTCGCCTGACGCGCAAGACGCCGGCGTTTTCCAAGCTGCTGGAGATGTATCCAGCCTCGGCCACTTGGGAAGAGCTGGTATACAACCTGGCTCGACCGCTCAAGACACTGCGTTTGGAGGTTGATACCCCCGGTCGCCGTTGGCTACTGCGCTCACCGGCCATGGCAGCTGGACTGACCGACCATATTCGGACGATCAAAGAGCTGCTAACAACAGTTGTGCTTCCCATCAACACTTAATAGGGAGACTGCCCAAATTTGTTACAGTCACATAACCTTCTTGCAAGAGAGTCTTTGGTAAAATTGCTGTGTGTTTTTCAAGCGCACTCCCCCCACCCCAGACGCTCAGAAGATTGAACCTGTTGAGCGCATCACCTCCGTGCTCGGAGCCGGCATCATCTGGCACGGCTCGATCAACGGCACCGGCGGCGTGCGCATCGAGGGCGCCTTTGAGGGGGAGATCGCCCTACGTGGTCTGCTGGTGATCGGCGAGACTGGACGCGTCACATGCGAACACATCCGCGCCAACGCCGTGATCGTCGCTGGCGCCGTGCGCGGCAACATCACCACCCAGAAGCTGGAAATTCGCTCTACCGGTCGCGTCTGGGGCAATGTGGTTACCACCGCTTTTGTCACTGAGGAGGGCGCCTTTCTACGCGGTCAGATCCGCATGGAGGAGCGCGTGGACCTTAACCTAGAGCCGCCCCCCGAGGGAACACCGTCCGAAATCGCCCAGGCCGAATCGCTGGCCGCCTCCACTGGCCTCTTCCCAAAAGTTACGCCCCTCCCACCCGACGAAGCTCCAAGCGAACTCTCCGCATCACCCCGAAAACGACGGGCTAGCGGCAAATCCTAACCGCATTCCCCCTCATCATGTCGTATGCGCTATCACGAGCTTTCGATTCAAACCCAACGCGAGTTTCCAAATAACGCCCGTTCTCCAGGGTTTGGCTGGCTGGTGCGCGCCGGCTACCTGACGCGCGACAATGCCTTCACCCGTTTGGGCGAACACGCCCTTGCCCATCTGCGTCATCTCGCCCGAGAATCGTGGTTTGCCGAGCGTCTGGCCGGCGCCCTGCCGCTGCTGGTCACCGCCGAGGAGACCTTCTTCCCCTTGTCGATCGGCGAGGTCGAAGTGGCCCGCTGCCCCTCCTGTGGCTATACAGCGCGCCGCGAGCACGCTGCCTTCTGTAAGGCCGTGTTCTCCGACGAAGCGCCGTTGCCGGTAGAAAAAGTGTTCACGCCAGAGTGCCACACCATTGAGTCGCTGGCCAATTACTTGAGCATCCCTAAAGAAAAGACCGCCAAGGCGATGATGTTCACCCGCCAGGCCGATGGGCGCTTTGTGTTTGTCGTCCTTCGCGGGGATATGACCTTGAGCGAGGCCAAGTTGAAACAAACGGTAGGCGAGGTGCGCTTGGCGACGCCAGAGGAGATCGAACGGGCCGGCGCAGTTGCTGGTTACGCCTCGCCCATCGGCCTGCGCGACGCCCTGATCGTGGTGGACGACCTGATTCCACGTTCGCCAAACTTGGTGGCCGGCGCCAACCAGGCCGGCTATCACTTGCTCAACACGAACTGCGGGCGCGATTATCAACCCCATCATGCGGCCGACCTGGTTCTGGCCGGCCCAGACGATCGTTGTGCTGTTTGCGATACGCCGCTTTCCTTCACTAATTGTGTTCTCCTGGCTACACGAAAATCGTTCGACCTGCCCGCCGTCTTACACGCCCTGGCCGAAACCCATCACGACGCCCAAGGCCTAACCTTCCCCCCTCCCTTTGCACCCTTCCAGGTTTACCTGATGCACGTCCCCTCCAAACACATCGACACCCGCTCCGCCGCCGACGACCTATATCGCCACCTGCAACAAAGCGGCTTCTCGGTGCTGTTCGACGACCGTGACGAGCGGGCCGGCGTGAAATTCAACGACGCCGACCTGATCGGCTGCCCGATCCGCATCACGGTCGGCGAGCGCGGCCTCCAGAACCAGTCGGTAGAACTCAAACAACGCAAAACCGGCGAAACCATCACCCTCCCCATCTCCGAAGCAGCCTCCTTCCTGAGCTCGCTAGCGCCCTAAACACGTCATGCAAACCGCTTCCTTCCCCCCGTTGCGCCGACGCGGCCTGCTGATCCACGGCCTGATCCTGGCTGCCCTGCTGATCGTCACAAGTTGGGCTTTTGTCAACCTCGGGCAGGCTGCCATTGGGCCATCGGTCCTGATCTATCTGGCGATCCTGCTGATCACCCTACCTCTGTTGCCCTTCTTTGCCTATCGCGCCTTTGCCCTGCTGCGCGCCGAGTATGTGTTGGATCGCGATCGCCTGGCCCTCTACTGGGGATTACGAATCGAGGACATTCCGCTCAACGAGATCGAATGGGTCCGGCCGGCGGCCGATCTCAAGCCGCCGCTTCGCCCTCCGACCTTCAGCCTGCCCGGCGCCCTCCTGGGCGTGACGCGCCACCCCGACCTCCCTACCCCAATCGAATTCCTCGCTTCGGAGCGAGACCGTTTGCTCCTAGTCGCCACGGCCCGCCGCACCTATGCCATCTCGCCCGAAGATCCAGCAGCCTTCCTGGCGATCTTTCGCCGCGCCATGGAACTGGGCAGTTTACATCCGGCCAGGGCGGTCTCGCGCTACCCATCCTTCTTGCTGCTTCAGGCCTGGGCTCTGCCGATCACGCGCTTTCTTTGGACAGCCGGATCGCTGCTCAATTTGGGATTGATTGCCTGGACGGTCTTTCTTATCCCCTCGGTCGCCCGTCTTCCTTTGGGATTTTCGCCCATGGGCCGGCCGCTTGAGGCTGTCCCGTCGGTGCGGTTGATCCTGCTGCCGGTCTTGAGCGTCTCGCTGTTTGCGGCAGGGATTTTGGCCGGCCTGTACTTCTTCCGTCTGAGCAAGTACCGAGTGCTGGGCATCTTGATCTGGGTCTCCAGCACGCTGACTAGCTTGCTCTTTCTGGTAGCAGTTTGGTTCCTGGTGAGCGCGCCGGCCATTTACTAAGTGATGGGCAGGTTCGGTGCGGAGCGCCATTCATGGCTTCGACTTGCAGTCGCTGGAGCGCCTGCGCTGCCCGCCCCTGGTGTTGGTTGGCAAACGGGACTCGATGTGAAAGGAATGGCCATTCAACATGATTGTAACTTATGAGATGCCTGCCTTGCGCCTGGCGCTCGGGTTCTTCTTGGCAGCCATCGCGGCCGGCCTGGCGCATCGCCTGCGCAGCTTGAACCGTAGCGGCGCTCTAGCAGCCACTCTGGTCGGAACGGTGATCTTCGGCATGGGAGGGCTGCCCTGGGCCATCGTATTGCTGACATTTTTCGTCACTTCGTCCGGCTTGAGCCGCGCCTTTCGACGGCGCAAGCAAAACGCGGAGGAAAAATACGCCAAAGGGCACGAACGCGATGCCGGCCAAGTCTTCGCCAACGGCGGCGTTGCTGCGCTCTTTGCCCTGCTGCACGGCTTCTTCCCCCAGGCCGCCTGGCCCTGGCTCGGATTTGCCGGCGCGCTAGCGGCGGTGAACGCCGACACCTGGGCCACCGAACTAGGCGTGCTCAATCCCCATCCGCCGCGCCGCATCACCGATCTACGTCAGACGGTGGAGCCCGGCTCGTCTGGCGGGGTCTCGCCGCTGGGCACGGCGGCCGCCCTAGCTGGGTCGGCCTTGATCGCCACCCTGGCCGTGCTCCTGGCCCCGACCGGCGCCGGCCTAGCTTGGAAACAGGGGCCGGCCCCCGGCCTGCTGTGGCTGGCGATCACCCTGGCCGGCTGGATCGGCTCGCTGATCGACTCGCTGCTCGGCGCGACCGTACAGGCCATGTACTACTGTCCCCAGCATCAAAAAGAAACCGAGCGCCATCCGATACACACCTGCGGCGCGCCCACCCGCTTCCTGCGCGGCTGGCCTTGGCTGAACAACGACGGGGTGAATGCCTTGTGCAGCCTGATGGGAGCTGGCCTAGCCCTTTTGAGTTTGCTCTACGTTATGCTATAATTTCACCCATGCTGAACGATCTGCGCTTCGCCAACAATAACCGCAATAATAACGCCCAATATGGCGTTGGGCGAAGCATGGTCGGTTGAGGCTAGTTTCCAATCACCTAAATCGCCCGACGCTCTTGCGAAGGGCGATTTATTTATTGCGTGGAGGCGCATAATGTATCGGACGCACACTTGCGGCGAGCTTCGCTTGAAACATGCAGGGCAGCAAGTGACTCTGGCCGGCTGGGTCCATCGCCGGCGCGACCATGGAGGGATCGTGTTCCTTGACCTGCGCGATCGCTACGGCGTGACTCAAGTGGTGTTCAACCCCGACTTGCCCAAAGAAATGCTGGAGACCTTAGACGCCGTGCGCCTGGAATGGGTGTTGCAGATCCACGGTGTGGTGCAACGCCGGCCCAGCGGCATGGAGAACCCCAACTTGACCACTGGCGAGATCGAGGTGATCGCCGACCAGATCAAGGTGCTCAATCCGTCGAAAACGCCGCCCTTGCTGATCCGCCGCAAGAACGATGAGAGCGAAGAGCTGCGCTTGAAATATCGCTACCTCGACCTACGGCGCGAACGGATGACACGCAATTTAATCTTGCGGCATCGGGTGGTGAAGTTCATGCGCGATTATCTGGATCAACAGGGCTTCATCGAGATCGAAACCCCGATCCTGTTCAAGGCCACGCCAGAAGGAGCGCGCGACTACCTGGTGCCCTCGCGCCTGCACCCCGGCATGTTCTACGCCCTGCCGCAATCGCCCCAACAGCTCAAGCAACTACTGATGATCGCCGGCCAGGATCGCTACTTCCAGATCGCTCGTTGCTTCCGCGACGAAGACCTGCGCGGCGACCGCCAGCCAGAGTTCACTCAACTCGACTTGGAAATGTCCTTCGTGGAGCGCGATGACGTCCTAGACCTGGTGGAAGGGCTATATAACGCCCTGATCCCGGCCGTGAGCCCCCACAAGAAGATCCTCTATCAACCGTGGCCCAAGCTCTCCTACCGCGAAGCGATGGAACGCTATGGGACCGACAAGCCCGACATCCGCTTCGGCATGGAACTGATCGATGTCAGCGATCTCTTCGTTCAAAGCGAATTCCGCGTCTTTCAGACGGCGTTGGCCGAGGGAGGGGTGATCAAGAGCATCGTCGTGCCGGGATGCGCGGACTACTCTCGTAAGGAAGTGGATGGGCTGGTCGAGATGGCGAAATCGCTGGGGGCGAAGGGTTTAGTGGCGGTGGGCGTGACCGCCGAGGGTCCGAAAGGAAGCGCCGCCAAGTTCTTCCGGGCGGAGGAATGGCAAGGAGTACAGGAACGCACCGGGGCCAAGGCCGGCGACCTGATCCTGTTCGCCGCCGATGCACGACCGGTGGTCAACAAGGCGCTCGGAGCACTGCGCCTTCACTTCCGAGATACGTTGAACCTGGTTGACAAAGACGTATTGGCCTTCCTGTGGGTGGTGGATTTCCCGATGTTCGCCTGGAACGAAGAGGAGCAGCGTTGGGAAGCCGAACATCATCCGTTCACCATGCCACGCTTGGAGGACCTGGACAAGTTCGACGCCGACCCCGGCGCGATCCTCTCCGATGCCTATGACATGGTGTGTAACGGCTATGAGATGGCCTCAGGATCGATCCGCATTCACCGACGCGATATCCAATTCAAGATATTCCAGCTCTTGGGGTTGAGTGAAGACGAGATCCAGAGTAAATTCGGGCATATGCTGGAGGCCTTTGAGTACGGCGCCCCGCCCCACGGCGGCATGGCCCCCGGCATCGACCGCCTGGTCATGTTGCTGGCCGATGAGCCAAACATTCGCGAGGTGATCGCTTTTCCGAAAAATCAGAACGCTCGCGATGTGATGGCCGACGCGCCTTCGACGGTCAGCGAGCAACAGCTGAAAGAGCTGCACATCCGAGTGGTGGACGAGGACTAGACGGCTTGCCGCAGGATACGACACCATCACGAAAACAACTGGAGGCATGATGACTCTCATTCGCGTGGAAGACATCGCCAAGTATGAAGGTCAGGAAGCGACGGTGCGCGGCTGGGTCTATAACCGCACTGATAAGGGAAAGTTGGTCTTCTTGCTTGTGCGCGACGGATCGGGGTTTGTGCAGTGCGTGGCGTTTAAGGGAGACCTGGAGGAACATGTGTTCGACCAGGTAATGCGCCTTCCGCAAGAGTCGGCCGTGGTCATCACCGGGCCGGTGCGGGCCGATGGGCGCGCCCCGGGCATCCCGGGCGGATATGAGATCAGCGTAAAGGATATTCAGATCGTGCAAGTAGCCGATTTGGATTATCCTATGTCCCTCAAGGAACACGGCGTGGACTTTGCCCTGGATAACCGTCACTTTTGGATTCGCTTCCCCAGCCAGTGGAGCATTTTGCGGGTGCGCGCCACGGTGATGGCGGCTGCGCGAGAATGGCTGGATAGCCACGGCTTTATTGCCATGGACACCCCCATCCTGACGCCGGCTGCCGCCGAGGGCACAACCACCCTGTTTGAAACCGAGTACTTTGACGAAGGGAAAGCCTACCTCGCTCAGACCGGCCAGCTGTACAACGAAGCCAATATCTTTGCCTTCGGCAAGGTGTATTGCTTCGGGCCGACCTTTCGCGCCGAGAAGTCGAAGACCCGCCGCCACTTGACCGAGTTCTGGATGTTGGAACCGGAGATCGCCTTCTGCGATCTAGACGAATTGATGGAGATCGAGGAGCAACTGATCACCCACATCGTCCAGCGGGTCTTACGGGACCGTCAGCCGGAGCTCTGCGCCCTCAAGCGGGACACGTCAAAGCTAGAAGCGATCCGCCCTCCCTTCCCGCGCATGTCCTACGACCAGGCAGCCGACTATCTGATCGATCTCTACCAGCGAGAAACCGACCCCGAACGCAAGGAACTGCTCAAGTTTGAATGGGGCATGGATTTTGGCGCGCCGCACGAGGTGGAGCTGACCAAACTCCACGATCAGCCGGTCTTCATTTACGGTTATCCCACAGCGGTCAAAGCGTTTTATATGGAGCCCTGGCCGGGACGCCCAGAAGTGTGTAAGTCGGTTGACCTGCTGGCGCCGGAGGGTTACGGCGAGATCTGCGGTGGTTCGGAGCGCATCAGCGACTACACCCTGCTCTTGGAGCGGATTCGCAAGGAAGGACTGCCCGAATCGGCGTTTAAGTGGTACTTGGAACTGCGCAAATACGGTTCGGTCCCCCATTCTGGGTTTGGGATGGGCGTGGAACGTGTCACTGCCTGGTTGTGCGGCATCGATCACATTCGCGAGACTATCCCCTTCCCACGCACGATCAAGCGCGTGTATCCCTGAGCCGGCCCGTGCCGATGCGCTCAGCGGGGTTTAGCGCTTGTCGAAGCGATATAGGCCGGCCTGTTGAGCGGCACGTAGGGCGTCTTCGTATTCCTGGCAGGTGATACGGCGGTTGATCTCCGGAAACCGTTCAGCCGAGACGCGGCCGGCCGGATAGTATTGGGCCATGATGTTGACATAGGTGTGGGGCGAGATCTCACGCGCCAAGAATTCCATGATGGCGCGGGCGCCAGCCACGCCGCCCGGCATCACCAGGTGTCGAACCAGCACGCCGCGCTTTGCCAAGCCATACTCGTCCATTTTCAGTTCCCCCACTTGGCGATGCATTTCTCGGATGGCTTGTCGCGCCATTTCGGGATAATCGCGGGCCAGCAGATAGCGATGGGCGAGATCGGGATCCCAAATCTTGAAATCGGGCATGTAAATGTCCACCACTCCATCCAACAAGCGCAGACTTTCGAGGGAGTCATAGGCCGAGGTGTTGTACACGATGGGCAAGCGCAGGCCGGCCTCCACCGCCAGCACCAAGGCCTCGAGCACCTGTGGCACCACATGTTCCGGCGTGACCCAATTGATGTTGTGACAGCCCACGGCCTGCAATTCCAACATCATGGCGGCCAAGCGCTCAGGAGGGGTTTCCAGGCCATGACCTAGGTGGCTGATGTCGTAGTTTTGGCAGAATTGACAACGCAGGTTGCACCAAGCGAAGAAGATCGTTCCGCTACCGCGCCAGCCGCGCAGACAATTCTCCTCGCCAAGATGAGGAAAATAACTGCTCACCCAAGCGTAGCGGCCGGTCTTGCACACAGCAGTTTGATCGGCCAACCGATCTACCTGACACTGGCGGGGGCAAGCTCGGCAGGAGGCCAATCCCTCCACAGCACGTTGCGCTCGTTCGGCCAATTCCCCCGAACGATGCAAGCGCAGATAAGACGGTTCAAACTCACGAGAAGAGATCAAGAACGAGTTATCGGCAACCATCGCTTCACACCCAATCGCCAAACCACAGAACTATACCGCTGGCCAGAGCATCAACCATGCAGTCGAATGATCAGCAAGCGATCGCGTCCAGCTAGATCGCGACGCAGTTGAATGGTCGCGTGATCGAAGGAATCATAGGCCAGCGACAGCGCGGCCAATCCCTGCCCGGCCTCGATCTCGATCAACAGCAAGCCGTTCAGGGTCAACCAATCAGCGGCTACCGGGAGCAGACGGCGGATGAGATCCAAGCCATCTTCTCCACCGTTCAGGGCCAGCTCAGGTTCATGACCATAGGTCCGCAGTTCAGGCAGCTTGTGGGTTGGGATGTACGGTAGGTTGGCACAGATCACGTGAAAGTGGCTATCGGTGGGCAGAGACTCAGCATGAGGCGGGAGCAGATCGCATTGCACAAAGTCAATGCGGGAGGCCACGCTGTGTCGGATGGCGTTTTGGCGCGCCACTTTGAGGGCCGGCAGCGAAATATCCGTTGCCAAGACCCGCACGTCGGGGATCTGCTTAGCCAACGCGACGGCAATGCACCCCGAACCGGTTCCCACATCGGCCATGCGCAGCGAGGAGAGCGGAGAGCGCGGCCGAGAGCGCAACCACGAGACGGCATGTTCGACCATCAACTCCGTCTCTGGACGTGGGATCAACACATCGCGAGTCACCACAAAATCCAGGCCGCAAAACTCCCAATGGCCTAGGATATAGGGCAGAGGTTCCCTTTGCTCTAGGCGCCTCACCGCTTCTTCTAAAGCCTGCTGCTGGGCCTTGGAAAGCGTGGCGTCGAGATGGGCCACCACCCAACTACGGGGTTTCTCCAGGACATGGGCGATGAGAACCTGGGCATCGAGCAAGGGAGTATCGGTCACTGGTTGTAAACGATCGGCGATCTGTTGGAGAAGAGAGGCGATGTCCATGTCTAACGCGAACCTCGGGATTGGATCGAACACGGCCGGGGCAAGATCAGCACGCCGATCGTTCATCAGGATCACCGCCCCACGCCACAGACGAAGATGGTCAAGCGGTTACTCCATTTTCTCGCTCCTCGGCAGCTGCACTAGCGGCTAAACGTTCAGCTTGCTCACGGGTGATCAACTCCTCGATGAAGAGATCAATTTCGCCGTCTAGAACAGCCTGCAGGTTGTACGACGACAAACCAATGCGGTGATCGGTCACGCGGTTTTGCGGGAAATTATAGGTGCGGATCTTCTCGGCCCGTTCGCCAGTTCCCACCTGAGCACGGCGGTTGGCGTCCAATTCAGCACGTCGCTTTTCTATCTCGATCTCATATAGGCGAGCGCGCAAAATGCTCAGCGCCCGCAATTTGTTCTGCAACTGAGAGCGCTCGTCCTGACAGGCCACCACCATACCGGTCGGTTTGTGGGTAATGCGCACCGCGGTCGAGTTCTTCTGAACGTTCTGCCCGCCGGCACCAGACGAGCGATACACTTCGATCTCTAGATCGCTTTCCGGGATGGCGATCTCCACTTCATCCACTTCGGCCAACACGGCTACCGTCGCCGTGGAGGTGTGAATGCGACCCGACGCCTCGGTGACTGGCACCCGTTGGACACGATGCACACCTGATTCGTACTTCAATCGGGAGTAGGCGCCTTTGCCCTTGATCTCGAAGATGATCTCTTTGTAGCCGCCGATGCCAGTAGGATTTTCGGAGAGAATCTCCGTCTTCCACCTCATCCGATCGGCATAGCGACTATACATGCGAAAGAGATCAGCCGCAAACAGGGCCGCCTCTTCGCCTCCGGTGCCGGCCCGAATCTCCATGATAACGTCCTTGTCGTCGCGCGGGTCTTTGGGGAGGAGCATGGTCTTGATCTCCTTCTCCAACGCCTCGAACTGGGGCTCGAGAGCGGCAATATCAGCCTCGGCCAAGGCGCGCAACTCCGGATCTTGCTCAACTTCGAGCAACCTTCGCGCCTCTTCTAGGTTTTTCAGCATCCGACGGTATTGACGCGCCTTTTCCACGATCGGCTCCAGCTCCGAGCGCTCCTTATTCAAGGCCGCTGCGCGTTGATAATCTCCGCCGACTTCCAGCAATTCTGCATCAATTTGACGATATCGTTCTTCGATTCCGGCAAGTTTCTCCAGCATACATCCTTCACACACTCGACGAATTACCGATGATCAAACCATCGCAATGGCGAAAAAGAACGCGGCTCTTGCTGCCGCGCTTTTCGATTATTATACCACCCTCTTTCCAGGCGGTCTGCAACAACCGGACTGCCTCACAACCAATTTTAACCACACTTTTACTAACTTTGGGACAATCACCTACTATGATTTTTCCAAAAACACAGAGCATGGGCTCTCGTAGAAAAGCTACTGTGAGATCAACGCCAAAATCATGGATAGGATCACCAGCAACGAGAGCACATACAACACGATCTGCGCCATGTTCAATTTATAGCCGCTCATCTTCTTCTTGTTCGACATAAACATCTCCTCATCGTCTTGCCGCCAGCGCTCGCCGCATGGCCCGCTCTAACTCCTCCAAGGTGACGGGTTTACACAGGTAAGCATCTGCTCCCAATTGATAAAGTTCATCCATCACCGCTTCCGAGTCTTCGTTGGAGAGTATCACGACCGGCAGCGAGCGAGTCTTCGGGTGGCGACGCACAAATTCGAGCATATCTCTTCCACTGACATCGTCCATGTTCAGGTCCAAGATCATCAGGTCGGGACGTTCCCCATCCAAAATGGCCTTAGCAGCCGCACGGGCGGTGAGAAAGGTGGTTGCTTTCCAGTCCAGCACGGCCAGCATTAACCGCATGGCCTGTAGGATTTCCATGTCGTCATCTATGATCCAAGCGTGCTTTTTCATTCTAGACTCGCTTTGATGATCTGAGCTAGCGAAGCATTGATCCCTTTGACAGCCATCAACTCTTCGAGCGTGGCAGTTCGAATCTTATCCACAGAGCCGAAATGTTTCAAGAGGGCTTTACGGCGGGCCGGCCCGATTCCGGGGATGGAATCCAACAGCGAAGCCAATCCCTGCTTGGTGCGACGGGCCCGATGGGCCGTGATCCCGAAGCGATGAGCTTCATCCCGAATGCGTTGCAACAAATAGAGGGCCGGCGAATGGCGAGGGAGGCGCAGCGCGTCAGAACGATCAGGCAAAAAGATCTCTTCCTCTTGTTTCGCCAACCCGATCACCGGCGCCTTGCCAAATAGGCCGAACCGTTCAAGGACCTTGACAACCCGCCCCAACTGGCCCTTCCCTCCGTCGATCACGATCAGGTCCGGCAACCGCAAAAACGACGGATCCACCTTCACCCCAGCCTGGTCGGCTACCTCCTGGGCAGCCTGCCAGCGACGGAAGCGGCGCGTCAGCATCTCCTCCATCGAGGCGAAATCGTCCGGTGCGCCGATCGAGGTGCTGTCAATGTTGAACTTGCGATACTGGCTCTTGGCCGGCACACCCCGCTCAAACACCACCATAGCACCTACCGTTGCTACGCCCTGGGTATGAGAGACATCGTAACACTCAATCCGATTGAGGGGAGCCGGCAACGCTAATGCCGCTTGTAATTCAGCCAAAGCCTGCTCCTGCTTGTGGGTATCGGCCTCCCAGCGAGCGCGCAGGGCGGCCAACGTCTCGGCAGCGTTCTCGGCAGCCATCTTCACCAATTCCTGGGGCGTTCCCTGGCGTGGGACGTGGATCTCTACCTTCTCGCCGCCGCGACGCGAACGCATCCACTCGGCGATGATCCGAGCTTCTTCGATCTCCTCAGGCAACAACACTTGGTCGGGGAGGGAGGCGGCTTCGGCATAGAATTGCTTGAGAAACTGGGCCATCACCTCCGCATCAGCGGCGCCCTCGGTCCCTTCCAGCACAAAATACTCGCGACCGATCAACTTGCCCGAGCGAATGAAAAACACCTGCACACAGGCCTCGCCATCGGCGCGCGCCAAGGCGAGCACATCCGCGTCTTTGTCATCCGAGCCAAACACCACCTTCTGCCGTTCTACGATCGTTTGCATGGCCTTCAGCTGATCACGTAGCACAGCCGCTTTCTCAAACTGCAAGGCCTCGGCGGCCTGTTCCATCTCGGCTCGCACACGATCCAAGATAGCTTCTGAACGACCGCTTAGGAATTCCATCAAATCAGCGATCATCTGACGATAGCGCTCTTGATCGATCGCCCCGATACAGGGCGCAGCGCACAATTTGATATCGTAATACAAGCAAGCGCGCCGATCCTGGCCAGTGATCTCACGGTTGCACGTCAAGTAGGGGAAAATGCGGCGCAGCACTTCCAACGTCTGATGCACCGCCCAAACCGAGGTGTAGGGGCCAAAATAACGCGAGCCATCGTTGACCATCTGTCGCGTCACGGTGACCTTCGGGAACGGATCGGCCCAATGCACCTTGATGTAGGGATAGCGCTTGTCATCTTTGAGCTTGATGTTGTACTTCGGGCGATGTTGCTTGATCAGATTCATCTCGAGGATCAACGCCTCAAGCTCCGAACCGACCACGATCCACTCGATGTCGGCGATCTCGCTCACCAGGCGCCGAGTCTTGGCGTCCCGACCAGAGTCGGCATGAAAATAGGAGCGGACCCGATTGCGCAGGTTGACCGCCTTGCCTACATAGATCACCTTGCCGACGCTGTCCTTCATCAAGTAGCAACCAGGCTTGGCCGGCAATGTGGCTAGAATCCCTTCAAGATGAGCAGAAAGCGTCATAGCCTTAATTTTACTGGGTATCTGCCGCAAAGGATAAGTTTGTGCTTTATTCGTCGTAAGAACGCTGTGCTCTCTGTAGTTGCACTCGACTTGATCGTTACTCACCTTACGCAGCAAGTTGAGCGGGATGGAGTTCCCGCAAAGCAGCGAAGGCAGATTGGATGGCGCGCAAATACAGTTTGGACTTGAGTGCAAAGTGATTGAGTTTGGTGTCGCCTTT
>Ga0116210_1002012_pt1 | contig 13353 bp, 10 predicted proteins | sample TshhotsprinmetaG_FD_94483 | JGI IMG/M metagenome (GOLD analysis project Ga0116210, IMG submission 94483) | Hot spring microbial communities from South Africa to study Microbial Dark Matter (Phase II) - Tshipise hot spring metaG | ecosystem: Environmental > Aquatic > Thermal springs > Hot... | reverse complement strand
CGGGCGGGTAGCGGATGAGCGCATTGCACGCCTTGCTGCCCAGTATCTTGCCCACCACCCTGCCACCGCGCACCGGAAAGATCACCGGCGGGATCCTGATGGTGGGAAGGTTTACCAGCAATCCCGCCAGGAGGCCGTCCAGGTGTTCCATGTAGTGGCGGTAGGTGGTGATCACCCCCTTGGGCAGTCCGGTGGTCCCCCCCGTGTAGATAAGGGTGGCGACGTCGTCCGGTTGCACCTCGCCGGCGGGTTCGAGCGGAGAGCCTTTCTCCACCAGGTCCTCGTAGGCCATCATGCCTTCCTCTCCTCGCCCGACGACGACGTAATGCTCCACCTTCGGCATGTCGGGCATAGCCGCCTTCACCTCTTCCAGCCACGCATCCTCGAGGAACAGTACCCTGGCGTCGGAGTGGTCCACCTGGAAAGCGATCTCCTTGCCCACGAAGCGGTAATTGAGCGGCGAGGGCACGGCCCCTATCTTCTGCAGCGCGCAGGCGCATTCCACGAACTCGGGGCAGTTGTGGAACATGAGGGCTCCCTTGTCCCCCTTGCGTATCCCGAGGTCGTAAAGGGAGTTGGCCAGGCGGTTCACGCGCTCGTTCAACAGGCTCCAGGTTATCTCCCTCGCGCCGTAGACGACGGCCAACCCGTTCGGGTTGCCTTCCGCGTAGGCCTTGAGCAGATCGCCGAAGACGTTCAACGCCACTCCCGTTCGCGCCTTTGTGAGGCAGTCATCAACCGGCCCGTGCAATATCCCCCGCGTATGAGGATTTTCCGGATGCTATTATAACAACGTTTGCGAAACGCCGCCTTCCATATCCATGCTCCCTCCCGCTCCTTTCGCTTCTCGGGGGTTGTCCGCGACCTCTCCCGTGAATGCGGCACTGCATTTGCCTGCCCGTTTCTGCCCTTCCACGCCTCGGGGGATGGGGAAGTCGCGCGGTCCTGGGAACCGGTCAGTTCCTGCCGTATATGGTCACGATCACGCAGCTGCCGAGGCCGATGTTGTGCTGCAGGGCGACCCTTGCGCCCTCCACTTGGCGGAAGCCCGCCTCTCCGCGCAGCTGCCACACCAGCTCGGCGCATTGGGCAAGCCCGGTGGCTCCCAGGGGGTGGCCCCTGGAGAGCAGGCCTCCCGAGGGGTTTATCACGTACTTGCCCCCATAGGTGTTGTCCCCGTCCTCTATGAACTTCTCCGCCGTCCCCTCCGGGATGAGGCCGAGCGCCTCGTACGAGATGAGCTCGCTGGAGGTGAAGCAATCGTGGAGCTCGACCACGTCGATGTCCTCGGGCCCGATGCCAGCCTCCTCGTAGGCCGCCTTGGCGGCGTTCTTGGTAAGGTCATAGCCCGCGATGCGCATGGGGCTGTTCCCCTTGCAGGTGCTCGGGAAGTCCGTGAGCATCGACTGGGCGACGATGCGCACCCGATTCTTTATGCCGTGATTGGCCGCGAATTCGTCCGAGCAGACAAGCGCCGCGGCCGCCCCGCAGGCGGGCAGGCAGCACTGCAGGCGGGTGAGGGGGGGCGTCTGAGCGGGCGAGGCGAGGACCTCCTCAACGGTCAACGGGTCCCGGAAGAGGGCCCTCTCGTTGTACTTGGCATGGCGGCGCGCCTTGACGGAGATCTTGGCGAAGGTCTCGTCCTTTATGCCGTATTTCTCCCTATACTCGAGGCCTGCGCTCCCGAAGAGCTGGTCCGCGGGAGCCGCCCCCTCCGCGAACGGCGCGAAGGTCCACAGCTTCTCGAAGAACTTGAACATGGGCGCGGGGTGGTCGTTGAAGGCCGCTTCCGGGGCACCGAGCGGTATGTGCTCGAAGCCCAGGGCGAGCGCGCATTCCACCGCGCCGGTGCCCACGGCCTGGCGGGCGAGGTAGAGGGCGTTCGAACCCGTGGCGCAGCCGTTGTTCACGTTGAAGATGGAAATCCCGCTCATGCCCATCTGGTAGAGGGCCGTCTGGCCGGCGCAACTGTCGGCATACACCCACCCGCAGTAAGCGTGCCCTATCTCGCCACTGGAGACACCGGCGGCCTTGAGGGCGTCGAGGGCGGCTTCCCTGGCCATCTCCGCGTAAGGCCGTTGTGCCTCCAGGGAGGTGAACTTGGTCATGCCCACGCCGATGACGTTGACGTTTCTCATGACTACCCCGTTTACGAACCCCCTCATGCACGCGTTGCCGGCCTCTCTCTGGCGGGAAGAGGGAGTACGTGCGCGCGCCCGTGGCGGCAATCCTCCTCCCGCTATCCGGTAGCCGGAAAGCGCAGCCGCGCCATACATGTAAACTTTATGTATACATAATGTCACAGGATGATGGCCGGCGCAACCCCCGCCACCGCGGGGAACCACCGGCCCGCGCATCTTGATGGCGGGCCCCTTCTCCCGGCGGGGAGTCGAAAGCCAGCGTAGGCCGCCCAACGCGACGTCGTTTCCCTGTAATATATGCATGATGGCGCGATGCATGATGGCGCGCGTCATCGATATGGGGCGGGCGCGGGACGGAGCGGTGGCAGGGTAGCCGGCGTAAGCTGGTGCTTGCGGTGGAGGCGTGCGGAGCGCGGGGCAAAAGGTCGCGGCGGCGCGGCGGGCGCGGCGCCGGGGGAGAGGAAGCGGTCGTGATGAGCGGCAGGGAAAAGGCCATCCTGGAGGGGTTAAACCCCGAGCAGCGCGAGGCCGCGCTGTGCTTCGACGGCCCTCTGCTCATCCTGGCGGGGGCGGGAAGCGGCAAGACGCGGGTGCTCACCTACCGCGTAGCCCTCCTGACGGCGGTGCGGGGGGTGGAGCCCGGAAGGATCCTCGCCATAACCTTCACCAACAAGGCGGCGGATGAGATGCGCGGAAGGATCCACCGCCTGGTAGGGCCGCGCGCGGCCTCCATCTGGATCTCCACCTTCCACGCTGCCTGCGCGCGCATCCTGAGGCGGGAGGCCGAGAGGCTGGGCTACAGGAAGAACTTCGTCATCTACGACGACGAGGACCAGCTGCGCATGGTCAATCGCGTCATGCGTGACCACGACATGGACATCAAGCGCTTCCCGCCGCGCCTGGTCCGCTCCCGCATCGAACAGGCGAAGATAGATATGGTGGACGCCGACGCGTACAGGGAGAGGGTACACGACGATCTCACGGAGGTGGTTTCGTCGGTTTACGGGTCCTACCAGGAACAGCTCCGCCGCAACAACGCCATGGATTTCGACGACCTTCTCCTCAACGCCATCGCCCTCTTCGAGCTCTTCCCCGCCGTGCTCCGCCATTATCAGGAGAGGTTCGCCTACGTCAACGTGGACGAGTACCAGGACACCAACCCGGCGCAGTACCGCCTGGTGAGGCTGCTCGCGGAAGGGCACCGCAACCTGTGCGTGGTGGGCGACGACGACCAGGGCATCTATTCCTGGCGCGGTGCCGACCTGCGCAACATACTGGAGTTCGAGCGCGACTTCCCGGATGCCAGGGTGGTGAGGCTGGAAAGGAACTACCGGTCGACGCGCGTCATCCTGGAGGCTGCCAACCACGTGGTCTCCCGCATACCCGGCCGCAAGGAGAAGAGCCTGTGGACCGACCGGGAGGAAGGGGAGCCCATCAAGCACCTTTTCGCCCCCTCGGGGATGGAGGAAACGGCCTACGTGGCGCTGGAGATCAACCGCCTCCTCGAGGAGAGGGGATACCGCCACCGCGACATAGCCGTCTTTTACCGCACCAACGCCCAGTCGCGGCCCTTCGAGGAAGTCTTCCTGCGTTTCGGGATACCCTACAAGATAGTGGGGGGCTTCAAGTTCTACGAGCGCAAGGAGGTCAAGGACGTACTCGCCTACCTCAAGTTCCTCCTCAACCCCTCGGACGCGGTGAGCCTGCGCCGCATCGTCAACGAGCCGCGCCGGGGCATCGGCGACGCCACCCTCGCTCACCTGGAAAACCATGCCAGGAAAGGGGGGTTGTCCCTGTGGGAAGCCCTGCAGCAGGCGGAGGAGGTTCCCGGCCTGGGGACCGCCGCGCGGGCCAGGGTGGCGCGCTTCGTGGAGCTCATGCATGGATTGGCCGTGCGCAGGGAAGAGGTGGAGGTCCCCGAGTTCCTCCGCGAGGTGCTGGAAAAAAGCGGTTACCTGGAGGCCCTGCGGGCGGAGAAGACCTTCGAGGCCGAGGGCCGCCTGGAGAACCTGGAGGAGCTGCTCAACGCGGCCGCGGAATTCTTCGCCGCCCATCCCGGGGAGGGGCTGGACGCCTTTTTGGAGCGGACCTCACTGGTGGCGGAGATCGACCTCTACGACGAGGAGGAGGGGGCGGTCACCCTCATGACCCTGCACAACGCGAAGGGGCTGGAGTTCCCGGTGGTCTTTATCGTGGGCATGGAGGACGGCGTCTTCCCCCACCTGCGCTGCATGGGGAGCGAGAAGAGCATGGAGGAGGAGCGGCGCCTCTTTTACGTGGGGGTCACCAGGGCCAAGGACCTCCTCTACCTGACGGGAGCGGCGTCGCGCTCCCTCTACGGGGACGTGAAGGTCAGCCCCCCCTCGCGCTTCATGCGGGATATACCCTCCAGGTACCTGGAGGTGGTAGCGCCGGCCCCGTGGGAACGGAGAGGGGGCGCGGGTGCGGAGGTGGCGGGTATGGCCGCGGAAGCGCTCGCCGCCTCCTACCGGGTGGGCGACCGGGTGATGCACGAGGTATGGGGCGAGGGGATGATCATCGCGCTCTCCCGCGGCAGGGGAGGCCCGGAGGTCACCGTGAACTTCCCCAGCGTGGGGGAGAAAGTGCTGCTCCTCCAGTACGCGCCGCTGAAAAGACTCGAGTAAGCACAGGCATGGAAGTCGGGGCTCGCCGGATGCCTGGGCGCGGGACCTACTTTATCATCTTCATGGCCCTTAGGAGGGATTCCACGGCCCGGGAGCTTGCTTGCCGCATGACTTCCATCTGGCCTTGCGGGGAGACGGAGAAGTTCTCGTCCAGGAAGGCCCCCGCCGCGTCGTAAATCTCCAGCCCCTCGCCCGAGCCGCGTCCCACGATGCGGTTCTCCCGGTTGTCGAGGAGGAAGGCGCTCAACTGGACGAAGCCGAAACCTGCATCCGCGCCCGTGCCCACCGTGTGGAGGCGGGGATAGCGGAAGAAGAAGTAATTGATCTCCGGGAGGAAGAGATATTCCGGGTCGTAGTGGTTCTGGATGGTGACGAAGAGGTCCGTGGGCATGTCGGCTGCCTGCTCGCTGACGCGCGCCACTTCCTCCGGGTTCGGTATCTCGTAGAAGACGAGCGGGTCGAGAAAGCTCTTGACCAGGCGCGGGAGCATGCTCTCGGCTTCTTGGAAAAACGACTCGCGCTGGCTTGCCATGAGGCGATACTTTTCCATGTCGCTATGCATGTATATCTGGCATCCGATGGCAAGGGAAGGGTCCAGTGGCCCGTCCCTTTCCACCGTTTCCCTGTAGTCTCCGAGGGATTCCGGCTCCTGTCCGCTTTCCACGAAAGGCATGATCACGATGCGCATGAGGGGGGCCAGCTTGCTGCCGCAGCCGGTGCAGAACTCGGCACCCTCCTCCCCATATGTGAAGCATTTCGGGCAATAGAACCTGCGTGCCACCGTTCCTCCCCTCCGCGGCACGGATACCGTTGCGCGCTTTCCGTCTCGAAACCGCCCCGAGGCCGCTTCCCTGGGACGTCGATTCCGTAGCTTTTATCGTCTCCGCGACCCCTTTTCTTGAGAAACGCGGGCATGCGCACGCGCGGTTTCTCGGGTTTATAATAGGCCGCTGCAATGGTATAATAATTTTTCGTTTTCCGGCAGGACGCCTCCTTTACGGCTCGAGGTATGGGCGCGTGAGACGGAGCAGGCCGGGATGGTCGAAGCGGATCACGGTGGAAGTACGCGGGGAGGTTGAAGAAGATGTTGATCCCTTACCGTGAGAAGACACCGCACGTGGCTCCCGACGCCTTCCTGGCCGAGGGCGCGCAACTGGTAGGAGACGTCCGGGTGGGTTCGCATGCCAGCATCTGGTACAACGCGGTGCTGCGCGCGGACCGCGGCGAGATAGTCGTGGGAGAATATTCCAGCATCCAGGACTGCTGCGTGTTGCACGGCCCGGTGGCGGTAGGTAACCACGTGACCTGCGGGCACGGGGCCATCCTCCACGGGGCCACCGTCGAGGACAACTGCGTCATCGGCATGAACGCGGTGGTCCTGGACGGCGCGGTGGTGGGCCACGGCAGCGTGGTGGCGGCGGGGGCGGTGGTGCCCCAGGGCATGAGCGTCCCCCCGCACTCCATGGTCGCAGGGGTTCCGGCGAAGGTGGCCAAGGAGCTTCCGGAGGAGAACGAGGCGAAGCTGCGCGAGATAGCCCGGGCTTACTTCGAGTACGCCCGGCCCCACATGCCCTGACATATAAAGTCGCAGTCGTTCACATCGCAGGCAGAGGAGGGAGATTCATGGAAGTAATGGACAGGAAACGCAGGGTATTCGTGCTGGGTGGAGGCGTTTCCAAGTTCGCCGCCGAGCGGGCGGACGGAAACATGCGGGACTGGATAAACGAGGCGGTCCTGGAAGCGCTGGCGGACGCGGGGGTGAGGATCGAGGACATCGAGCACAGCACCACCAGCTACTTCAGCGATCATTTCGACAAGCAGCTCAAGGCGGGGGCCATCTTCCACGACAACATAGGCATGTGCCCCAAGCCCAACGTGCGCGTGGAGGGGGGCGGCGCGACGGGAGGCCTCGCCATACGCAACGCCTACGCCTACATCATGAGCGGCCTGTGCGACTCCATGATCGTTTTCGGAGCCGAGAACATGGGCAGGCACGTCCCCTCCGACGTGGCCCAGCAGTTCATAGCCCTGGCCTCGGACACCGACTGGGAGGTGCAGGTGGCGGGGTTCTACATCGCTTATTACGCCATGATGATGGTGGCCCATATGGAGAGATATGGCACAAAGGAAGAGCAGTTCGCTCTGGTTAGCGTGAAGAACCACCGCAACGCCATGTACAACCCCAAGGCTCACTACCCCATGGACATCACCGTGGAGGACGTGATGAAATCCCGCATGATCACCTACCCTTACAAGCTGCTGGACAACTGCCTGCTCTCCGACGGGGCCGCCTGCCTCATCTTCGCCACCGAGGAGTGGGCGAAGAAGCACAGCGCGTACTGGGAGAAGAAGCCGACCATCGAGGTGACGGGCACGGGATGCGGGACGGATTTCATGCGCATGGCGGACCGCCCCTTTCCCTACCCGGGGATAACCCATTTCCGCGGCAAGCGCACCGCCGCGGAGCAGGCTTACAGGATGGCGGGCGTGAAGAACCCCCGCGAGGACTTCGACTGCTTCGAGGTGCATGACGCCTATTCCGGTGTGGAGCTGGTGAGCTACGAGGATCTGGGATTCTGCAAGGAGGGGGAGAGCGGTCCCCTGGCGGAAAGGGGCGTCTTCGACCTGGGAGGGGAGTTGCCCACCAACACCTCGGGGGGCCTCATCGGATTCGGGCATCCCGTGGGCGCGACGGGCCTCGCCCAGGGGGTCGAGGTGTTGCGCCAGCTGCGGCAGGAAGCACATCCCAAGCGCCAGGTGGAGCTTAACGCCAAGCGGGGAGGCATGGATTCCCACGGCGGGACGGGCACCTTCTGCGTGGTCAACATCTTCGAGAGGAGGGATTGAGATGGGTCTCGAACTCGTGGAAAATCTGCTGGAGGTCTTCACCGCCGAGGATCCCATGGCCTTCGACCATCCGCAGGGCGATCCCTGGTCCGATTTCCGGGAGATCATGCGCGTGGAGTGGAAGGTGGAGTTCAAGTACCGCCACGTTCTGGGCAAGTACTCCAAGTTCTTCATCGAGCTCGCCAACCACAGGTTCCTGGCAACGGAGTGCGGCAACTGCGGAAAGGTGTGGGCCATACCGCGCCCCCTGTGCCCCGATTGCCTCCACGTAACTACCTGGAAGGAATTACCAGGGACGGGAACCCTGGAGAGCTTCTCCGTCTCCTATTTCGTGCCCGCTTTCATGAAGGTGGAGACGCCCTACGTGCTGGCCATGGTCAAGTTGGACGGCGCGGACACCCTCTTTACCCACCAGTTGCGCAATTACGGCGACCTGGAGAAGATCAAGGTAGGCATGCCGGTGAAGGTCGCATACACCGTGGAGAAGGTGTCCCATCCCATGCTTCTCATGTGGTTCGAGCCCGCTTGATCGGCATGGTAACGGCGGGGGGAGGGGAAGCCCTCCCCTCTTTTTGCTATGGTAGGGTCAGGGGTGTTCTCGGGTTTAAGAGCAATTGCTGGCGGCGTGGTTCCCGGCGCTCGAGGGCGCGCCATGCGCCGTCGGAGCGCGGATAGGACGGGAGGTACGGGCTCCGGGATGAACTCGTCAGGTCGAGGATGGACGAAGAGATCGTCTCCCTGCTGAGATGCCCTTCATGCCGGGAGGAGGTGTTTCGCGGCGCCGGCGCCTTTGCCGGAGCGGAGGGCGGCGCGGCCGCGCTCTCCTGCTCGGGGTGTGGGCGCGCCTACCCTATAAGGGACGGCATGCTTGATTTCTTGTCGGAACTCTCGCCGGAGGCGCAGCGGGAGAGGAAAGCGTGGGAATCCCTCATGCCTCCTTTGCCGGAAACGGAAGCGGAGAGGGAGGAGACCAGAAAGGCCGTCCTCGCGCTTCCCATGCTGGAGGGCGAGGGAGGGGGAAAGGAGCGCGAGACCTGGCGCCGCCACGGGCGCGCTGCCTTTTCCCTCTGCTCCGGGGTGGACTGGAGAGGCAAGCGGGTTATCGAGCTGGGCGCCGGGAGGTGCTGGCTGTCCGCATATCTGGCACGCGAGGGAGCCCGGGTAGTGGCGGTGGACATACTGGACGACGGGGTCATGGGCCTGGGATGTGGTAAATATTACCACGAAGAGGGTTTGGACTTCGCGCGCGTGCTCTGCGACATGCACCGCCTTCCCTTCCGCGAGGGCTCCTTCGACGCCGTGGTGGCCACGGCCACCCTTCACCATTCTCCTGACCTCCCTGCCCTGCTGCGCGAGGCGGCAAGGGTGCTTAAGCCCGGGGGGCTTCTACTGGCCGCCAACGAGCCGCTTTACCTCCCCCTGAGCGAGGTGCCGGAGGAGAAGAGGAGAGGCGCGCACGAGGGCGCGTATCCTCTCTGGTCATGGCTGGCATGTTTCAAGGAGGCCGGGTTCCGCACGGCTGAGGTTAGGGTTGGCGAGGAGGCATCCCTCCACATACGCGCCTTCCTCACGGAGGAGCGTCGGCCCGCCCTCCCGGCGGGACTGGCGCGGGCCTCGCTGCGTTACGCATCCTATCTCGCGCTCGCTCTCCCGCGCCGCCTGGCGAGGGGAGCGCGGGCCTTCAAGGCCGGAAGGCCCATGCGCCCGGCACCGCCCGACCGCCTGGATTACCTGCTCAGGCGCATGGGCATGCGCCGCGTTCCGGATGCGACGAGGGCCGGGGAGGAAGGAAGCTGGGGGCCGGGATGGTACCAGGCAGGCGACGAGGAGGTCCCCTTCCGCTGGTCGGGACCGCGCGCCCGCCTTCTATTGTCGAGGGCGGGGGGCATGGAGTGGCTGGTCCTGGAGGCGGCCACCTTTCGGCCCAACCCCCGCTACGAGCCGGTGGAGGTGCAAGTGAAGGCGGGATGGAGGCGGTTGGGAGTCCTGCGCCTGGAGGAAAAGGGATTCACGGTGCACCGCTTGCCCCTGCGCCGCAGCGGGGGCCGCGTCGCCTCCCGCATTCCGATGACCCTCACTTTGCAGGTGAAAAGGGGCTGCTTCGTTCCCAGCGAGAAGGGCATCAACGAAGATTCGCGCCTCCTGGGCGTTGCCCTGCGTGCCGCCTGGCTGGAAGGCCCCAACCCCAAATAGGCAACACAATGGGGTCATGCCTCATTCGTTGCCTTTGATAAGACCAAGGGAGAGGCACCGCCCCTCCCTTGACCCTCCTCTTCCTTCTTCCGGGCCGGGAAGCCGAGTAATGGTCTCGCTCCGCAGGCCGCGCTGCGACCAACTCGGCCGTTCCCGGGCAAGTCGGGTGGAGAGACATATCATGGGGTCAAACCGCGTTCATGTCTGAGAGGGGTTGTTCCTGGGGAGGGAGTGCGTCTCGTCTCTCTTGACGGGCCTCCGCCGCACCCATCCCCCGCGAGGGAGAGACCCCTCCTTCTTCCGGCCCGGGATGCCGAGTAATGGTCTCGCTCCGCAGGCTGCGCTGCGACCAACTCGGCCGTTCCCGGGCAAGTTGGGTGGAGATCCCTACTTCTTCCGGCCCGGGATGCCGGGCAGTGGTCCCGCTCCGCAGGCTGCGCTGCGACCAACTCGGCCGTTCCCGGGCAAGTCGGGTGGAGATCCTTCCTTCTTCCGGCCCGGAGCCTTGGGGTAACGTTCTCGCTCGGCGCCACCTGCCTCGCTTAAAAGGAAAGAACGCCCGGAAAGGCGCCCTCGCTGCGAGCGACCCCATAGTTCTCCGGGCAAGGTGGGTGGAAATCCCTACTTCTTCAGGGCGTGGCTGCTTGGGACGCTTACGGAGACCGCAAGGCCATGGCGCCGTCCCGTTTGGATAACGCATAACGTTTACTATATAATCCCCTCGGGAGAAGCACGCTTCATAGGCGGCGCCATACACCGCGGGGAGCGTCCCTGCACGGGGATCCGGTCGCTTCCCGGAAGCGGGATAGAAGTCCTGCGGATGAAATCAAGCAGGGAGCTCGCGAGGAGGCAGGTGAGGGAATTGCTTTTCGATCTGGACGAGGAGAAGAGGCTTTTTCGCAGCACGGTCAGGGACTTTGTCGAAAAGGAGATCCGCCCGCAAGTCGATCGCCTCTGGGAAACGGGAGAATTCCCCTATGAAATCGTGCGCAAGATGGGGGAGCTTGGGCTGCTGGGCATACCCTGGCCGGAGGAGTACGGAGGGGCGGGAGACGATTACCCCTCGTACGTCGTTGCCGTGGAGGAATTGGCACGGGTTGACGGGGCCTGCGCCGTGACCGTGGAGGCGCATGTCTCCCTGGGATCGGCCCCCTTCTATTATTACGGATCGGAGGATCAGAAGCGTGAATGGCTGGTCCCCCTGGCCCGGGGCGAGATGTTGGCGGCTTTCGGCCTCACCGAGCCGGAGGCCGGCTCCGACGCCGGCAACACCAGCACGAGGGCCGAACTCAAGGATGGGGAGTGGGTGATCAACGGCACCAAGTGCTTCATCACCAATCCGGGCACGGAGATGAGCGGCGTGGTCACCATAACGGCGGTCACCGGCACCGCTCCCGACGGCAGGAAGGAGATCTCCAACATCTTCGTCTCTTGCGGCACGCGGGGATATAATATCGCCCCTGAATACCGCGAGATGGGGTGGCATGCATCCGGACACCCGGGGGCTGAACTTCGTGGACTGCCGCGTACCAGAAGGCAACCTCATCGGCACGCGGGGAGAGGGGTTCAGCCAGTTCCTGGACTGCCTGGACGGAGGGCGCGTAGCCATGGCGGGCCTGGCGGTGGGCACGGCGCAGGGGGCTTTCGAGGAAGCCCTCCGCTATGCCAGGGAGAGAGTACAGTTCGGCCGGCCTATAGGAAAATTCCAGGGCATACAGTTCAAGCTGGCGGACATGGCCACCGAAATCGAGCTGGCCCGCAACCTGACCTACAAGGCGGCGGCCATGCGCGACGCCGGGTTGCCCCACAGCATGGAAGCCTCCATGGCCAAGCTCTTCGCCTCGGAGATGTGCAACCGCACCGCGAGCCAAGCGGTGCAGATCTTCGGGGGTTACGGTTTCATGGACGAGTACCCTGTGTCCCGTTTCTTCCGCGACGCCAAGATCCTCGAGATAGGGGGAAGGCACCTCGGAGATACAGAGGATGGTCATATCCCGTGAGCTGGGGCTGTAGCCAGGGAGGAGTCCGTGGAGAGAGGCGCCAGCATTTGTGCGGCAACAGGGGAAAGACTCGCGAACGCGCGATCGCACGATGGTATATAATGCGAGCGGTAAATAGAAAAAGCATGCCCATGAGCGAGGAGGAGGTGCCATGTACGAGCTGACCGAGGAACAGAAGATGTTGCAGCAAACGGTGCGGCAGCTGGCCAAGGAAAAGGTGGAGCCGCGGGCGGCGGAGATAGACGCCAAGGGCGAGTATCCGTGGGATATGTTCGAGCTGCTGCGAGACAACGACCTCCTGGCCCTTAGTTTCCCGGAGGAATACGACGGCGCGGGAGCGGATCTCCTGAGCATCTGTATCGCCATTGAGGAGTTGGCGCGGGTGTGCACCAATACCAGCCTCATTCTTGGCGTCAACAAGCTGGGCTCAACCCCCATCATGCTGGCGGGGAACGAGGAGCAGCTGAAGAAGTACATCCCTCCCCTGGCCCGCGGGGAAAAGCAGTGCGCCTTCGGGTTGACCGAGCCGGGCGCCGGGTCGGATGCCGCCGCCATGTCCACACGGGCCGTGCGCAAGGGAGACGTGTACGTGATCAACGGCCAGAAGTGCTTCATCACCAATGGGGGCATCGCCGATACCTATTCCATCTTCGCCAAGACGGACGAGAGCTCGGGCGTCAAGGGCATCTCCGCCTTCATCGTGGAGAAGGAATTCCCCGGCTTCGAGGTGGGGAAAATCGAACACAAGATGGGTATCCGCGGTTCCCAGACCAGCGAGCTCGTCTTCAGCGACATGGAAGTGCCGGCCGAGAACCTCTTGGGGAAAGAAGGCGAGGGTTTCAAGATCGCCATGATGACCCTGGACCGCACGCGCCCCACCATCGGAGCCCAGGCGGTGGGTATCGCCCAGGGGGCCCTCGACCATGCCGTCGCCTACGCCAAGGAACGGGTGCAGTTCGGAGGCCCCATCGCGCGCCTGCAGGGCATCCAGTTCATGCTCGCCGACATGGCCATGCAGATCGAGGCGGCGCGCCAACTGGTCTATTACTCCGCCGCCATGGTTGAGAGAGCGGGTCGCGAGGCATCCGCGGTTTCCGCCATGGCCAAGTGTTTCGCCAGCGATGTGGCCATGAAGGTCACGGTGGACGCGGTGCAGGTGCTGGGCGGCTACGGGTACATGGTGGAGTACCCGTTGGAGCGCATGATGCGAGACGCCAAGATCACCCAGATCTACGAGGGCACCAACCAGGTGCAGCGCGTGGTCATCGCCCGCCACCTCCTCGGCTGAACATATTTCCGGCCCGAGGCCTTGGAAACACCTGCGGGTCAGGGTCATTCGTTGCCTTTGATAAGACCAAGGGAGAGGCTCCGCCCCTCCCTTGACCCTCCCCAGACATACTTTGGGGTCAAACCGCGTTTATGTCTGAGAGGGGTCGTTCCTGGGGATGGGGTGCTTCTCGGACCTCTGGACGGGCTTCCGCCGCACCCATCCCCCGCAAGGGAGGAATCCCTCCTTCTTCCGGCCCG
>Ga0116210_1002010_pt1 | contig 13365 bp, 14 predicted proteins | sample TshhotsprinmetaG_FD_94483 | JGI IMG/M metagenome (GOLD analysis project Ga0116210, IMG submission 94483) | Hot spring microbial communities from South Africa to study Microbial Dark Matter (Phase II) - Tshipise hot spring metaG | ecosystem: Environmental > Aquatic > Thermal springs > Hot... | reverse complement strand
TCCTCCAGCAGGGGCAGGCGCAGGGTGGAGTCGCTGAAGGGGGTGAAGACTGATACCGGGCGGTCATGAGCCATATAGATGGCCACTGCCTCCAGCAGCCCCGAGCGTCCACCCCACTTCTGGTCAAACACGATGGTTCCGATTTGGTTGACCGCCGCTGAGAAGACCTGGTTCATGGCGTAGGTGGTGGTCTTACCTGCCCCTGTACCGGCTACGACCAGGATGTGGCGGTTGCGAATGCGCGAGGGCATTTGCAGCAGCTCGTATTTTTTGGGCTCCTCCTCCAGCACCCGCTCGGGCTTTTCAACGTCAAACAGCCCGATGAAGGTGGATTGGTGATGGAGCTTTTCTCCCAGGATCTCGCCCGGTTTTTCCTCGCGTTCCTGGAGGTTTTTCTTTTTTGCCCAGAAGCCGTCTGCCGGGGCGGTGGCTTCCTTGGGGGTGGCCCGGATCAGGAATACCGGCAGAACGGCCAGTCCCACCAGATACCATTGCCACAAAGGAGGTGTCTGGGTTTTTCGGTAGACGTTCAACGCGTTGGTGCAGGCGCCATTGCTAAGGCAGAAGGTATAGAAGTTGATAAGATCTACATCAGGCGGCCCGAATCGGGTTTTGAGGCCGCTAACCTTTTGCAAGTAGCGGTTCCAGGCTTCAGCTCTTTGAGGGGTAGAGCCGATCAGGTGGGCCTTTTTAGGAGTGGTCAGGGCTTGATAGAAGGTTAGAAAGGGACGAACGTAGCCGTATCCGTTCCAGGCCAGTACGCCCAGCAAGATGGCGAGCATCAGGGCCAGCATGGCCCCGTTCCAGGCGGTGAGCCCGGGCTTCAAGGTGGTCTGATTAGGGTTCATTCAGTGTTTGTTTTTTCCCTTACGTTAGACTTTTCTCTCAATCGCTTGGCCTGCCAGCGTTCCTTGGCGGGCTGGGTCAGGGGAACATACCCACCTCGCTTGTTAGCAAACTGGCGTTCTTTGTAACCACGCTGGTCAAAGAGGGATTTATCGCTGCTTTTCAGGTAGTCCAGGCTATGCGGGTTATAGGGCCGGGCAGGGGTGTTGGGGAAGGGGTTTTCTGCTGAACTCTGGCGGAGTCTGGCATCTCGCGCTGCCGTAGCGGGCGCACCAACGGCGAAGCGGCCTGCGGCAGTGGCCATGCTGGTAGCACCACCGGCGAGAGCGCCAGCCCCTTTGCCCAGGGTTAGGGCCGGGTTTTTGAGGCGGCTCAGCAGTACCCCGACCCCGCCGGTCTCGGCCAGGCTGCCACCGCCGAAGCTGCCTTCCACCAGCTGGGAGATGTAGCGACCGGCGTTGTTGGTGAGCATGGTGGCGATGATTACGCCCACCACCAGGCCCACGATGGCGACCAGGGTGGCCCCGATCAGGCCGCCGAAGGCGCCCAGGATCTCCGGTATCTTGTTGAAAATGTTGGCGAGGTTGGCGGAATCCATGGTGGTTTGCAGGCTGTCCCAGGATCGGGAGAGCTCGGCGTTGAGCCGGGCGCTGGGGGCGCCGATGGCAATGGCCGAGGCGATCCCGAAGATCAAAGGGGTGATGAGCACTGTGGCGTAGCTGCCCAGGAAGGCCCGCACCCAGTTGCCGAAATAGGTCAGACCGGTCATGGGGGAGGCCACCATGGTGGCCACCAAGGCCGGGAACAGCAGGTTGGCCAGCATCAGCAGCACCCCGCTGAGCACCACGATGGCGGTGAAGGAGATGATGACCGGGATGAGCAGCAGGCCAAAGACGTTCATGTAGTTCATGGCGTTGAGGCCCTGCTTGAGCGCGGCCTTGGCGGTCTGGTTGGAGGCGGTCTCCCGCACCATCTTTTCACCGGTGGCCAGCAGCCCCTTTTCCGCGGCCTCGGCGGCTACCCCGGTGGCCTTGAAGACGAACTTCCCGGCCAGCCCGGCGATGCCCACCCCGGCGGTGCTGATGCCGACGAGCAGCGCGCCCTCGGCCATGCTGTCGTCGATCAGCCTAGAGCCCAGGGTGGTGGCCTCGGCGTAGGCAGTGCTCCACATGTAGAAGGTGCCGTCGCGGATGTAGGGCGCGGCGCTCAGGGCCGCTCCCACCAGGATGCTGCGCACCACCAGCCCGGCCATCAGGGTCTTTCGCAGGGTGGCGGTGGCGGTGAGCATCTGGTAGGCGGCGATGCCCAGGTACAGCGCCACACCAATGGTGATGGCCAGGGTGTACAGCTTGTACTGCTCAAACTTGGCCCCTAGAAAGGTGAGGATGGCGATGGGGTCGGGCAGGTAGCCCTGGAGGAACTCGAGCATCAGTTACACTCTCCCTTCCACCACTTCTTGCAGGAGGGCTGGCCCATCACGCCGGTAAAGGCGTTGTAGCGGTCTGCGTTCTTGAACAGATCCTCGGCCTTGGCCGCAATCTGGGCGTACTCGATGCTCAGCTCGTTGCTGGTCTGGGCGATGTTCTGGCTGATCTCGGCGGCCAGGCGCTCGTTGAGCTGGGCGAGCTGGTAGTTGGTGTAAAGCTCCTGGGCAGCCAGGCCCGCCAGGCTTTTTTGCAGGGCCGACTGGGAGGCCACCAGGCCGTTGCCCAGGTCGGCAAAGCCCCGCGCCAGCAGCTGCACCGCCGCCCGGGTGCTGGTGGCGTTCTGGGCCTGGGTGACCAGCTTCTGCCCGGCCTCGCCCACCTTGTTGGCCAGCTCTTGCAGGGATTTCTCGGCGGCCAGCCGGGCGGCGTTGCGCTCGGCGGCCGAGAGGATCTCCCCGCTGCGGCTGCGCTCCTTGGCGGAGGCGCTCCAGCTCATGTTCTCGCTGAGGATGTTTTGCAGGGTGGGGATCTCCTTTTTGAGCTTGGCCACCTCGCTTTGATACTGATTGAAGGCGTTGAGCGCGGTTTGCTGCTGCTGCTTGGCCTGTTGCAGCAGGGATTTGACCTTCTGGGAGGTAAAGCCGTCGGTTTTGCTCTGCTGCTGGATCTGTTGCAGGGTTGAGATGTAGTTGGTATGGGCGGCGCGGTAACCGCCTTCCAGATTGTTCAGCTTGCTGAGGGTCTCGTCGTAGTAGCTTTTGGCAAACTTGGCCACCTTGCCGCTGTTTTCTTGCAGCACCTTGCCGATGTCCTGGCGGGCCTGCTCGGGGGTGTAGTTCTCGTCGTCGCGCAGCTTCTTGAGGATCTCGCGGATTTTCTGGTTGGTTTTGTCCTCGGCCTGTTGCAGATCCGCTCGCGTCATACCGGTTTTCTGGAGAACGGTAGTTACCCGCTGCGAGTCGAGCTGGCTGGTGTCAAACTGCTTCAGCACCTCGCTCAGGGGGGCGTTGAAGTTCATCTGGATCAGGTTGGCGCCCAGGCCCTGGGCGTTCTTGACCCCGGCGATGGCCTCCTTCCAGGCCTTCTCGATGCTACAGAAGTCCACCGGCGAGCCGTAGCCTGCGGCGTCGGCGACCTGCTGAACCCCGCAGGCCAGCCCGGTGAAGTTGTTGATGTCGTCCACATTCAGGGCCAGCGCCGGGCTGAATACCCAGGGAAGAGCGAGCCAGTACAACTTTTTCATGCCTTGAGTATACGAAAAAGTTTTGTAAAAGAGAAACCCCCGTGTTGCCACGGGGGTGGGGGGCTACTCGCCCCGTCTTCCCCACCAGAGCAAGCGCTCTCCAGTGGGGGTGACCAGGCCCCATCCCTGGAGGGGGCCTTTCTCTTCCAGGGCGGCCTGAACCGCCCGGAAGAAGCTCTCAATGGCCTCGGGGGTGAGGGTTTTCCCCGAGGCCACCAGGGCCTCCTCCACCTGCTCCAGGGGCAGGTGGAGGATCTGGGGAAGGGCGGCCACCCGGTCCGCCCTCCGATACAGGGCCCCCTCGGAAACCCCGAGGGCCTCCAAGACTTCGAGCCAGGGCTCGAGGGAGGCGGGGACCCGAAGGGTCCCCTCGTAGAGTTCCGCCTGTGGCGGCAGGCGGAACTCCTCCTTTGCCAGGCTGGAGAACAGCCTGGCAGCCTCTTGGGCCCCCTTGACGGGGGCCTCGAGTGCCTCCTGTGGGAATAGGAGGTCGGTATCCCGTACCTCCTCTTCCCAGTAGGCGTGTTTTAGCACGCCTACTGGGGCCCCCACCCAGGGGGTGTATTTACCCATACAGCACCCCCTCCCAGCGGGGATCGGGTAGGTCTACTGCCCGATCCCCGTCCTCGTCCTCCCAGTCTAGCGACAGGGAGGAGAGGCGGAGGAGGGCCTCCTCCGCCTCGGCTCTAGCCCGGGCGTCCCCCTTCTCCGCCCGGGCCCTGAGCGCCCGAAGGCGCCGCACCTCCTCTACTGGTGCCCCCCAGGCCAGCGCCTCGGCCTGGGAGGGGAGCCAGGTCTTCCCCCAGAGCCGCACGACGGCGGCGGGGGAAACCCCCCTGCTCAAGGCTCCCCGGAGCTGTGGGGCCCAGACGGGCCCGAACAACTCCGGGAGCCTTACCGCCGCTTCCTGGAGAAGCTCCAGGAAGCTTTCACCGTCCCCCTTGCTTCCCGCCAGGAGCAAGGGGGAAAGAATCTGAAGGGAGGTCCTATACAGGACCTCCCTTTCAACCTTATCCAGGGCAATGAAGCCCTGGAGGAGTGCTTTGGCCACTACCTGGGTATACTCCCAGGTGGTGGCCGGCCTACGCGCCAGCCACTTTTCTATCAGCCACTTTTCCATCATATGGAAAAAGCAACCCCCCTCCTGGGGGTGGATTTCGGAAGGGGGCAACCCCCTTTCGACCCAGGGGGTTATCGGGTTGCTATGGCCTAGAGTGTACGGGATGGCATCGGTTTATTCAACCCCGGCCAGCCGTCGCACCGCCCGCTGGTAGCCGAGCTGCCGGGCCAGGGCCTCGCGCTCTTCGCGCTCCTTGGGGGCGGTGGTGAAGGTCCAGTAGCGTACCGGGTCGGCGTCCAGCCGCAGGATGCCGCCCTCGCCACCCTCGCCCAGCTTGAGCCAGAGCATGAACTCGGCGTAGGCCCCGTTGACCTTGGTCATGCTGGGCAGCTGCTCGATCAGGGAGGGTGGGGCGGTCTGGAGGATGCGGGCGATCTGTTCCAGCACCTCCTCGTCCCCCGAGGCCCGGGTCACGTAGAACTGCGCCACGTTGGTGAGGATGGGGGCGGCGTGCTCGGCGGCGAAGTCGGCCAGGTTCTGGCTCACCGCCCAGGTGCCGATGCCCAGGGTGCGGCCCCGGCGGAAGAGATCGTAGACGAACTCGGCGCTGTCGCGGTTCTTGAGCAGGTGCCAGGCCTCCTCCAGCACGATTACCTTGCGGGGGTAGACGGTCTTCTTGATCGCGTTCCACACCGCCTGCACGGTGGCCAGCATGGCCACGGCAAAGAAGTCCGGGTTGCCCTCGATCTCCTTGACCACGATGTAGACGAAGCGCTTCTCGGGGGCGATGCGGAAGGTGGAGGGGCCGTCAAAGAGGGCACCCAGGGCGGTGCGGCGGCTCCACTCGGCAAAAGCGTAGGAGAGCTTGAGGGCGATGGCCCGGGTCTCGTCGGTGACGGTCTTGCCGTCAATGGAGGAGAGGTTTTCCAGGGTCTCCACCAGGTCGCTTATGGTGGGCACGTTCTGGCCGAAGTCCACCACCCACCCGCTCTCCCCTTTGACCTGGCGGGAGAGCCGGTGGTAGGTCTGCTCGATGGCGGCCCGCAGGATGCGGTTCTCGATGGCCGGGTCGGCCCGCTGGGGGTTGCCCGGCACCATGGCCCGCAGCAGGGCGAAGACCTCGAGCTGCTTTTCCGGCCCCAGCTCGTAGGTGCCCGGCTCCAGGTGGAAGGGGTTGATCACGGTGTCGGAACCCGGCCCGAACTCCAAAAACTCCGCGTGCCCGTCCTCTTCCAGCACCTTGTACAGCCCCCAGTAGCTCCAGCGGTGCCGGTCAATGGCCACCGCCATGGTGTCGCCGGTCTTCAAGGACTCCACCAGCCGGTTCTGCACGTTGTAGCTCTTGCCGCCCCCGGAGGTGCCGATGGTCAGGCTGTTGTAGTTGGGCAGGCTGTCGTCGAAGGGGTCGTGGGTGATGGGGGTGAGCCAGCGGGTGAAGTAGAGCTCCTTGGGGTTTTTGGCCTCGTGCCGCCAGGGGCTCTGCCAGGGGATGAAGTGGACGGCCTGGGTCTCGGGGTACATGCGGGGGGCGCTGAGGGCCTGCCCCGAGAAGGGCGCGGCCTGCAACCAGGAGCGGAAGGTGCCGCGCTGCAAGCGGAGGAAGGGGTTGCCCTCGAAGCTGGAGGCCTTGGCCCAGAAACGGTCCATGCGCCGCTCGAGCTCCTTCTCGTTTGGATCCACCAGGATGAACAGGGCGTTGACGTTGTAGAGGTGATCCCCCGACTGGCGGATGTAGCGGATGTACTCGGAAGCCTCCCGCGCCCCTTCCTCCGCGCCCACATCGGGGACGTCGGTGGCCCCGGCGGTGATGTACTGGTCGCGGAACTTGTAGCGCAGCCGCCCTTCCCCCTGCTCCCTGGAGAGCCGGGTGAAGTCCAGCACCACCCACAGTCGCTTGCCGGCCGCATCCAGCAGCGGGGCCAACATGCCGAAGAAGGTCTCGTTGGGCACGTCGGCCAGGCGCCAAAACCCCAGCGTGTGCGAGCCGACCCGCAGGCGATCCCAGTAGCGGTTGTCCACCATGGATCGCACCAGGGTGGAGCGCAGGGTCTTGCCGGGGTGGTTTTCCTCCTTGCTGAGGTTGCCGGGCACGTAGTCGAAGGTGGGCTGGTAGGGCGCGGTGGGTGTGGGCAGCGAAGGGTTGAGGTATTCAAAGATCAGCCGGTAGAGAGCGTCCCCGCCGAGGAGGGTGGCCCGCAGACCGGCGGTTTGCAGAAGCTGCTGAAACAGGAACTTCTTGCGCTCGATCTCCTTGAGGAACCCGGCCAGCTCCTCCTGGTTGAAGGAAAAGTGCTTCTTGCCCTTGAGGAAAGGCAAGACCTCGGAAAGCAGGGCCACCGCGGGGGAAGCGACGCGGTAGCCCAGGCGGGGGGCGCCCACCGGCACACAGAAGTAGAAGCGGAAGTCGTTGAGCACCTTTTGCTCGGCCAGGTGCCGGGTGTTGTTGTACTGCGCCTCCCCCAGGTCGAACAGGAAGCCGTGTTCCACCTGGATGAGCTGCCGGTATCGCTCGAGTCCATGTACGTTGCCTTCCTTGACCGAGATGATCAGGCGCAGGGTCTCCCCATCCTGACCGACCATGCGTAGAACCTGCTTGAGCCCCCTGAGCAGGACGGCCTGCTCGGAAGGGCCGTAGAGTTCCCCAGGGGGCATTTCGATTTCAAAGGCCACGTAGGCCCGTCCGTCGTCCAGAAAGACCGCATCGGCCAGTATCTCCCAGTAGGGCAGCATACTGACTAAAGAGGCCACCTGGTTGTCGGTGGCCCCGGTGGACTCCAAAAAGGGGTCGGTTGCTTTAGCGAGTTTTTTCATTGCTTTTGACGACCAGAGGAATCACCACCGTATCGGGACGGTGCTCGTAGAAGTTTTGCTGGCTCAGGTACCAGGCCAGCATCTGGGCCCCGCTGTCATAGGGCAGGATGCGCTGGTAAAAGCGCAGGCCCACATAGTACAGGCCGAACCCCAGGCCCATGCCCACCAGGGTGAGGGCGGGGTTGGAGAACGCGGCGTTGAGGCCAAAGCCCACCAGCCCCCCCAGGGTGCCCCCGCCCATGAGGTCGTACCAGGTGATGTTGAAGATCACGTAGTTGGGCTGATCCAGGCGAAAGGAGCGCATCTGGAGCATGGCTTATTCGCACAGGGCCCCGATGTTTGCGGGTGCCTCCATGCCAGCTTTGGTATAGGCGCTGCCGATGAACACGCCCACGGCGGCGAAGAGCAGCACCGAGAACGCGACCCCGGCCAGCCCACCTATCAACCAGTTTCCGGCCGCCCGGTTTTGCAAAGCCTTGAGAATGCCGCCGATGGCGATGCTGACGATGGACAGAACAAAAAGGATGGGCACCACCGCATTGCGCACTGCACAGGCACCTTTTTTGGCCGGGTCTCCCAGCTGGTTGATGGCGTTGGTGATGTCGTCGTTCGGCGTAGATGTAGCCGTCCGGCCCGGCTGTGCATACCCATCAACCATGAAGGCTAGGGGCACGACAGCAAGACCCAGCTTGAACACCTGGGCACTGGTGTATACGAAACCCAGCGCTGCATCTTCCAGTGCAGACTTTGGCGTGTAGGTCTTGTTGAGGCGGGCTTCGGCCCGGTAGAAAAATTGCACCGGACGGCTCTTTTCAACGAGCGCAGCCCCCTTTTGAATAGCTTTTTGACACCAGAACCAGAGACTAAGCGAAAAGTTTTTGTGCATAAAACCTCCGGGGTTTATTATAGGGCCATGGTACTCTCTGAGCAACTGATGCAGCAGATTGAGGCCGCCTGGGGGAAAGCTGTTCCCGGCGATATGTCCCGGCCTGAGTGGGCGGAAATGATTCGCTTCTTGCAGGTGAGCCACCCCGAGCTGGCCGCCCGGGTCTATGCGGAAATTTCCGGCAACGCCGACGAGGAGGTGGCCGAGGTGCACGACCAGCTCCAGGCCCAGAGCCGGGCCAAGCAGGTGGTGCAGAAGGCGGGGGGGCTCAAGGATGAGCAGGGCCGGGTGGTGCCGTCGCGCACCAAAGGCCTGCTGTGGCTCTTTGGCCTGCTGGGGCTGGCGCTGATCCCGCTGTCCATCTGGATTCTGGGCCCGGTGATGGCCAGCATGTTTGGCGGCAGCCCGCCCAGCGCGGTCAGCCAGCCGCAGGAATCGCCCAAGCCGGAGGTGGCCCCGCCCCCGGTGGCCCCGGTGGAGCAACCGACGCAACCACAACCTGTGGAGACGGGGGCGGCGGCCAGCCCCACCCTGCCCCCGCCCCCGGAGCAGACCACCTCGGATATTCCCAGCTATCCCCAGCCGGCCCCCGCCTCGAGCGCGCCCCCTGCGCCTAACCTGCCACCACCACCGCCCCCGCCTCCGGCGGGGAATGCCAGCGTGGCGGCCTTTCCCAAAGGCGAGCAGCTGGCTGCGGCCAGCAAGCCCATCGAGGGCCAGTATGCGGTGGGCGCGGCGGTGCAGCCGGCGGGCAGCTACAGCCCCGCGGCCCCCAGCGGGGGGGCGGTGCTGAGCGAAAGCCGCAGCACCGGGGCCAGCTTTGCCGCCGCCTCGAGCGCCGGGGCTGCCGGGTTTGCGACGGCGACTGAGGCCCCGAGCGCCCCGGCTCCTTCGCCGGGGGAGGCCTTGAAGCAGGAGATCAACGCCGCGCGGAATGCCCAGGTGGGGGCCCCGGTGAACTTTGCCGACCGGCTGGATCAGATGGTGCGCCGAACCGTGGAGGATCTGCGGCCCGGCACGGTGGTGGCGGCAGAGGTGGTGGCCGCGCCCTTGCTGGCCCAGGGCCTCAACGAGGCCCCGGTGCTGCTGAAGGACGAACAGGGCCGGATGTGGCTGGGTCTGGCCCGCCTGGCCGGGGCCAGCAGCCGGATCGAGCTGGAGCTGTCGCGGGTCTTTGTGGGTCGGGACGGGTATCTGAACGTGAAGGCCCGCGGCCTGGCCACCGACGGCACCTATGCGGTGGCCGCCAAGGTCGAGGATGTGGCCCCTTCGCTGGCGCCCGACCTGTTGCGCGCCGCCATTTCTGGCTTCTCCGGCTACCTGAGCGACCTGCGCAACGCCCAGCGCTTTACCCTGGGGCCCGACGGCAAGGTGGCGGTGGAGAAGGAGGCCCCGCCGGTGGAGTACCAGATCCTGGGCAACATCGCCAACCTGTTCAACCTGCCCCAGGGTCAGGCGGCGCTGGTGCGGGTGTTCCGCCTCGAGCGGGGCCAGCCGGTGGAGATCCTGGTGCTGGAGGTGCTGGCCGAATGAGCGAGGGCGTGGTGCTGGATACCGACTGGGCGGTGTTTGCCCACCGTCTGTCCACCCCCGGGGAGGGGCGGCCCTTGGAGCTGTTCACCGCTTACGGGCGCTATGAGGTGGTGGCCCATCCGCTGGTGGCCGATTACAACGACGCCATGCTGCTGCACCTGGCGGTGTTGACCGAGCTGCGGCTCACCCTGGGGGTGGCGGCCTGGTGCTGGACGGTGTTGCAGGATGAGGCGGTGGATTACGCCGGGGGCAAGCCGGATGCGGTGTACGTGCCGGCGGCCAACGCCCTGTGCGCAGCGGAGGTGGATCTGGGCTTTTATTCCCTGGAGCGGGTGCGTAAGAAGCTCAAGGCCTTTACCCGCTACCAAAGCAGCGTCTGGGGGGTGATCTCCAGCCGCCGGGCCGCCTATTTGCACCGGGTGGCTAGCGAGCTGGGGTTGCCGCCGCCGCAGGTGATGGTGCTTCCCCTTCCGGGGAAATCCCTGCTAACAGCGCAAGCCGTGTAGGCGTGGTGCGCCACCAGTCCATCAGCTGTGCGGGGGCAGGCAGCAAGCGCCTGCCCTCAAAGGTTTTTCGCCCGGAATGGCGGGCCAGGTATTGGCGGTAGGCCACCGGCTGCACCAGGCCCTGCCGGGCGAAATACAGAAGACCGGCGTTCTCAAAGAGATACCGCCAGCCTTCCTGCTGGTAAAGGTACTCGCAGAGGATGCGCTTGGTCAGCCGGTTTAGCAGGCCCTCATGGGACAGGCGACGCCAGCGCCGCTCGTTGGGCACGTACAGGTAGCCCCGGCGGGACTCCCGCACCGCTAGCCGGGGCAATAGTCCCACCGGGATGCGATGAATATCCCCTCCGGGCTGGAGGGGGCCATAGGTTTCGATGTACTGGAGGTACGGCTCAATCATGGCTTGAGCAGGCGGGGAAAACCAACCGCATCCTCGACCTTATACCCCTCGACCAGGCCCTCCCAGTAGGTGTTGACCTGGGCGCCCACCTTGATCACCGGGATGGGGATGGGGATGGGCACCGGCACGCCCACCTGGGTAATGCAGCTGACCGTGAAGGTCAGGCTGCGGGGACTGGTCTCGCTGACCAGGTTGCTCTTGAGCTTCAGCACCGGCAGCAGGCCGTAGATCTCGTAGTCGTTCTTGGAGGCCAGCCCGGCCTCGCCCTGGGGCTTGGGCCCCTGGTTCTTGCCGGCCCAGTAGTGGTTCTTCCCGGAAGGGTGCACCGAGCCTCGAGCTACCACCTTCTTCTTGGCCTCCTCCAGCGCCTGGATGCCCGGCGGTTCATACCCTCCCTGGTTGGTCTGGCGGCCCAGCTCCTGCCGGGTCTGAATCTGGCCCGGCTTGGCCTGTTCGTAGTAGGTGCGGGCAAAGGACTTGATGCCCAACCCCTTTTGCACCAGCTCCTCCCACCTGCCCTGGGCGTTGGCGTCCTCCACCGGGATAAAGGCCGCACCGCCACCGGGAATGCGGTAGTCCATCCACAGCAGGGTCTTGGGGGCTTCCTTTTCCAGCGCCTTGTTGATCTCCTCGAGGTAGTCCCGCAGGTAGACGGTGTTGGCGTGCAGCATGACCTTGGCGTAGCGGGTCACCAGCTCCTGCACGTCCAGGTAAAAGGAGGGGCAGGCCAGGGGATACCAGGGCACCGGGTTGGTGGGGATGTCGCCGTCGCAGAAGTCGTCCTTGGCGAGCTTCTTGTTCTTGTCGTTGTCCCATACCCCCAGGGTGTCGTCGGTCTGCTCCTTGCAGGCCGCCTGGCCGTGCAGCGCGGCATTGAGCCGGTAGAACACCCGGGCGTCGTAGCGGTTCCAGGCTTCCGACACGGCCCGCTCGATCTTTTCGGCTTTCTCCTTGCTGATGTAGGGCACCTGCACCGCCCGCTTGCTCTGGGTGTCCTCAAACTCCGAGCCTTCCTTGAGGATGACCGAGAGCATGGGCGTGGCGGCGGCCAGGCCCAGGAACACGAACAGCACCCCCAGCCGTTTCATCAGGGGTTGACCTCAATGCCCCGGGCAGGCCGGGGGCTGTCGCTCAGGTCGAACACTGCCCGGATGTTGTAGAGCGCCCCGGTCTTTTCGTTCTGGGCCTGCACGGTCATCTCGAGCAGCCCTCCCGCGGCCCGGGGGATGTTGATCTGGAACTCCTGGCTTTCCAGCGGGCCGATTTTGTCGCTGAGGAGCTTGCGGTAGGCCAGGTAGTCCAGGGGTCGGTTGTTCTGGGCGATGCGGATGGTGCTGGGGTTGATGATCAGGTTGTCCAGGGCCAGGTTTTGCAGGTTGAGCCGCACCTCGGCTACCTGACCGCGCAGCACCCCCGTGCCGCCGATGCGCAAGGACTCGTAGCGGAAGCTGCCCAGGTTCCCGGTCGGCTGGGTGGTGGGGGCGCTCAGGCTTACCGCCGGGCGCTGCTCGTTCACCACATAGCGCCGGGGCTGGCCCCGCTCCACCACCTTGATCAGGAAGAGCATGGCGTAGCCCTTGGAGCGGATGATCAGGTCGGTCTCCCCGGCGCGTTCCTTGGGGAAGATCACCATCAGGTTGCTGCTGGTTTTGATGTCCACCAGGCCGCTGTTGCCCACGAACTGATCTCCGATGGGGGCGAAGAACTCCACCAGGGTGGTGTAGCCCGGGGAGACCTCCAGCACCGCTGGGGCGATTTGCAGATCCTGGGCGTAGAGGTTGCTGACGGCAAGAGGGGTCTTCTGGGCCAGGCCGCTGGCCAGCAGGAGCAGGGCGAAGGCGAGGATTCTCATACGAAAAGATTTTACATGATTCGGGGGGAGAGGCAAGAGCAGGCACTACAGGCCCGCTTGTCAAGGTAAGTTTTCGATGATAACATTTTTTCGTGTCCGGTTTTTTTGTTCTGCAAGTTTTTCTGTCGCTGATCTCGCTGGCCTCGGTGGTGTTTATGGCCTACCTGGCCTACCGCCTGGTGCGGGCGGTGGAGTCCGGGGTGGCGGTGCAGGAACAGATTGCCAGGGCGCTGGAGAGGGCACGGAAAGACTAACCGGAAGGAAAGGAGCAACCGTGAAAGGAATGAAGGCCCAAGGCTTTACGTTGATTGAGATGATCGCCGTCATCGGCATCATCCTGGTGCTGGTGGTGGCATTGGTGCCGCGCATGGAGGCCAACCGGCAGGCGTCCAACGATCAGGTTGTGGCGGGGTATCTGCGGGAAGTGCAGAAATACCAGGAAATGTACTATGGTCTCAACCGCTCTTATGCCGACGAGCTGTCTGATCTGACCAGCCTGACCCCGCCCCTGGACAGCGCCCCCAACGGCGTGACGGTGAACTTCATCACCACCGGGGTGAACTACAGCCGTGACTACTGCGTGGTGGCCGGTACCGTCGCCGGGCAGTATTGGTTCCAGCTCACCTCCAAAGGGCCCCGTCCGGTGACCTCGGCGCCTGCCACGGGCAATGCCCCCACCGTCTGCGATCCCAACCTCTAAGCCTCCTGGAAGAGCAACCCCCGGCTAGGCAGCCGGGGGTTCTTTTTTGCGGGCCTCGCGGGCGGCTTCCCGCACGCACGGCTCGGGGTCGTTCTGCAACCAGC
>Ga0116210_1001989_pt1 | contig 13524 bp, 13 predicted proteins | sample TshhotsprinmetaG_FD_94483 | JGI IMG/M metagenome (GOLD analysis project Ga0116210, IMG submission 94483) | Hot spring microbial communities from South Africa to study Microbial Dark Matter (Phase II) - Tshipise hot spring metaG | ecosystem: Environmental > Aquatic > Thermal springs > Hot... | reverse complement strand
CGTTATACCAGCACTTGTCCATGATCCTCTCTATATCCACGCCGCCCTTGGTCAGCGGGCTTCCCACCTCCACCCCCAGCGGCACCTGGCTGGGATACGCAACCCTGCCGCTTTCGTCCTTGACGTCTATCTCCATGCCGTTCAACTCGGTCCTTTCCACCAGGTCCACCATCTGCTTGAAAAAAGCGCGGTCGGCCGCCACCCATATGGAGACGTGTATGCCCTTTATTTCGGGGGGCGGGGAGGTGTTGACCAGCAGCTCCCGGCGGTTGCCGGCGGCGTCCACAGCGGCGATGGTCACCGTTGAGTACTCGTAGCGGTCCACCTCGATGCGGAAGGTGCCGTCGGGGTTCACCTTGACCCTGTGTTCCCCCATGAAGAGGGCCTGCGCATCTTGCACGCTGCCGTGCAGGACGGTCTTGCCGTCGTCCCGGAGCTCCCACTCGTCCACCTGCACCACGGGAGGGGTGTTGTCCACGGTGAAGCGCGCGGAGGCCTCCGGTTTGCCCTCGACCTGCACCTCAACCAGGTGTTCGCCGTCCGGGAGAGCGGCATCGAGGGACAAGGATGTTCCCTCCATGATAGCCTGGCCGGTCATGTCCTGGCCGTCCAGCAAGACCGTTACCTGGTCGAGGCCTATGCCTCCTCGCATGGCGGCCTGGATACGCAAGGGGGAGCCGCTGACACAGGCGCCCTCCGCCGGCCACAGCTCTTTCACCGGCGGCGAGCTTAAAATGAGCGCGAGCAATATGATGAGGAAAATCACCGTGCCGATCCCCAGCAACGACCAGACGGCGCGCGGGGTGAGTCTTAACCTGCGCCTGCGCATGCGCAGCTGGGAGGATCTTGCGCCTGGCCGTCCGCCGGTCACGCGGGCCCCTGTTATCTTGGCACGGGGAACCAGCCGCGAGCGCCAGCGCCGGCGGGTGAAGATCCTGCTGCCACTTCTCGGGTAATGCGCCATTCCTGTTCCCGGCGATCAATAGGCCCTGAGGCGTTTCTCTCCCAGTCTTTCCGTGTCCACCCGGTCCGCCATATGCTTGGGTATGGTCACCGTATTGGGATCGCCATCGCTCACGTAGCGCCTCTCAGGGTTCTCCATGAAATACTGGGCCCAGGCGTACAGGCCGCTGTCGCCGGTGTCCAGCGAGGGATCGAGGGCCTGTATGCGGGGAAGGCGCAGCGGGTCGAAGGAGCGGTCACAGGGAGCGGGGGCTGGGTTCGCCCCCACCAGCAGCGAGGCCAGGAAGTCGATCTGCACGCCTTCGTACTCCCCGTACTTGAAGAGCGAGTAGTCCTTGGGTTCCGAGCCGAGGGGGAGGGCGATGCTGGCCTGCTGGTATTCCGGCAAGTATTCCTGGACCATGCTGATGTTGCCCGAGAGCTCCTCCAGGATCTCTTCCGGAGTCGCCTCCCCCAGGGGGACGTGGTTCACGGTGTGGTTGCCGATGTCGTACCCGTGCTCCACGAGGTAGCTCAGCTTCTTCTCCACGTACTCTTCCTGGCCAAAGAGCACCGGCAGCACGTAGAAGGTCGCAGTCATGTTGAAGTCGGGGTGCTCCTTGGAAAATTGTTCCATGATTCCCACCGCGCAGCGGGGATCGATCACCAGCTCCCCGTTTTCCTCCACGTAGCGGAACTGGCTGGGGTCCGCGTCGTCGAAGGTTATCACCAGCGGAGTGTACCCCGCCGGAACCGAGATGTTGTTGGTGACCAGGTCCTTGAGGCTTACGCAGCGGTATCCATGCTCGTAGAGGAACTCCAGGTCGGCCCGGAAGTTATCGGGGGCGCGCGACCATCTTCCCTCCTCGGCGATGCGGTGGTACTCGAGTATCATCACCGCCCCCAGCTCGTTGACCTTGAGCCTGTGCAGTTCGCTTTCCATCAGCCCGACGGCCTGTGTGAGCGTCTCCTGGAATCCCTCCTCGCCTCCCGATGAGGCAAGCGCCGCGACCAGGACGATGACCAGGACGGCCAAGGCAATAAATCCCAGCAGTATATAGAACCGCCTCGTGAACTTGAGGCGGTTGCGCGGGCGTCTTCCGCGGGATCTCGCTGGCGAAACTCGGCTCCGCGTCCCCCGGGGAGCGCGCGGCGCACGTGCTTCCTTGACTTCCTCCGTCATGCGGCCTCCGAGAGCCAATATAAGCTATGAACTGCGGCTCTTGCAAAAGTTTACCACCCAGCCCAGCCATATACCAATGATATCTGTCCGCAGCGTCAAGGGCGTTGGCTGGAACTGAACGCTCTCTCTTTCGCATGTTGCGGGCTCGCCGATCGTCGCCGGGGCAAGACCGTTCCGGGACGCCCTTGCGGGTGCCCGCCCGGCAGTGCATTGCGGCCCTTTGGGATATCCCGCTGTGACCCGGTGCTGCAGGAAGGCTTCCCGGGGGCGCTCCTCGAAGTGCCTGTTCAGGGTATCTCGACCACCAGCCGGGTGTCCGTGGCCTGTATGCCCTCCACGCCGTGCAGTCCGGCGATGACCACCTCCGAGATGCCGCGGGCGTCATCGGAATCGAGCACCGCGATGATGTCGTCCGGCCCGGTGATGCAGTGCACCTCGGTCACCGCATCCATGCGAGACAGCTTCTCCAGCACCTCCCTCAGCCTTCCAGGCTCGACCTTGATGAGAACGAAGGCCTTCATGCTCTCACCTCCTGCGCTCACCTCTCCCTGCACATCGCGGGTTCATAATCACCAGGATATTACCTATTATTTCTTATTCGCCGCAGGGCGCCGCTTTAAACCTGCCGCATGAAAGGGTGCGCCCTGGCGCCCCCCGCCTCCAGGCTCACGGCGCTCGAGGCGTAAGGCGCGCGAACCTGCCACGGGTGACGGTGGCGCTTGCCTCGCCGCCCACGTTTAGGAAGCAATGGATTTGATAAGAATCGAATGGGGGTCAAGGTGTAGGGGCTTGCGCTGATCTAGCCCGGCGATAAGGGTCAGGGATCGTGCCTGCAGGAACATCCTCCTGGGGCAGGAATGGGACGGGCCGTAAAAAGGCTCTGTCATTTGCGGCGCTGCTCATGCTGGCGGCATCCTCCCTCTGCCTGGATGGATGCGAATGGCTGCAGCGCGACTACATCGGCTGGAAAGTGAGAGAGGGCGGAAGCATGATGGAAATCATATACTGCAAAGACAACAAGCAGCCGCAGTACGCCGCCCTGGATCTCGAGAGCGGCTATCTCCGCCTCAACTACGGGCCTGAGTCCGGATGGGGCACTTCCGTGATACTGCTCCCCTGCATGCGGGAAGATGGCAAATACTACCAGGGTGGCGAGATCGACGCCAGCTACAACATCGACGGGGACGACCTGGTGATCTCGTACACGGGCACGGTGTCGCAGCTCCAGGTCCAGGGAGCAGCGACCCTCCACCCTCCCGGAGACGACCTCATATGCGCTGACGTCACGGCGCGCGTGGAGAGCGAGGCGACCCCGGATGTCGACCGCCCGGGCGAAGCCTTCAAGCCGGTGATGCTCTCCTCCATGCACGTGTCGGACGAGGCCTGGGACGCGCAGTACTGCCTCCTGGGGCAGGAAAAGCTGAGCATACCTCAAGGGGGGTGGGTCGCGAACCCGCCGGGCAGGGGCAGCGATCTCGGGCTCGAAGGAGGCGTCAACCAGTGGAAAAGGAACGCCCCCATCGTAATGGTGCGGCTGGACCGGGAGCTGATGGTCACGGGCTGGGTGACCCCCGCCAACAACCCCAACAACGACAACGTGGGATACTGGGCGGCCTCGCAAGAGGTATTGCCGGATTGGAATTATAGCATCTCCGCCGCCAAGCCTCCGGGGGCGGTGAAGGAGCCGGAGAGGAAGGGTCGCACTCCCTGGAATGACGTCATATTGTACATCTTCTGCAGCACCATATTCCTCTTCATAGTCATCACTAAGCTCTTTTCGCGTGTCACAGACCGGCTTTCCCATGTCCCGCAGGAGGTGGTGGAGGCCGCGCAAGAAGTGGAGCGAGCGACCAGGGACATGACCTGGTACGACGACAGCGACATCTACCGCATGGACATGCTCATGGCCAAGGCGGAGATGGGGAGACCGGGCAGCACCCTCGGCCTCTATATCTCCAGGTTAAGCGTGCACCTGATGATCTTCTTCGGCTGCGCGGCGATCTCCACCATCGTGATCTGCTGGTTGCTTGACAAGCTCGCCGTGAACGCGGCCACCATAATCATCTTGGTAATCGGAAGCATGATGGCCTTATATACTCCTTACCTAATCTGGCAGTTCACAAGGGAGCGGCGGGAAAGCGAGTCCTCCTGAACCCTCGGCTGCCGCAGCGTTTGCCAGGTTGGCGCGGCTGCCGCAGAAGGGCAAGACGGCAGCGCCTCCGCCTGACCCCATGGTATATAATCCCCTTAGGCGGGCCCTCCCGCCCCCTGGCTGGCGCCGTGACGGGCCCCAGCGAGGCAGGGCGGGGCGCTCGCGCCGCGAAGGCACGCGGGGATGTAGCTCAGCGGGAGAGCGCCTGCCTTGCAAGCAGGAGGTCGGCGGTTCGAATCCGCTCATCTCCACCAGATGAAAAGCCCGGCCGGAGGCCGTTTCCTCCGGCCAGGCCTGTTCTCCGCGGGCACCGGGGTTTCGCCTCAACGCTGCTCTCCCGTGTATCGGGGGCCATGCACCCCCGAGGCCTTTTCGTGGTGAGCATCCGTGCGATCACCGCATGGGCAAACCGAAATCATCAACGGCCCTGCTGCGGTAACCAAGGAAAAGATCGCTGCTGTTATCGCGCACCGACCCACGGTTCTTCCGGAAGATATACATAGCACATAGCGCTCCACGCTTGCGAGCCATATGCCGTGGATATTAAAATCAGATCCAAAAAAGACGCGTATCGAGGAGGTGTGAAATAGCCGGCAGAAAAGCAAACGGAACCCACCTGTTGATCATCGGAGTCGCCATAGCCCTGCTCCTTGCCGGCACCATGGCCGGTTGCGGCTCCGAGGAGGCGACGGAGGCTCCCGGCGCGGAAGAGAGCGCGGGTGAAACCGCGGGTACCGGGTCGGCGCCGCAGGCTTCCCAGCCGCAAGATTACGTGTTTTCCGTCACGGTGAGCGAGGACACTGCGACCGACACCTTCCAGGTCACCACGTCATCACAGGTGCTCCATTACAACGTGACTGGTGGAGAGGACGCGGGTGTGACCATCACCGTGCACTCATATCCGGACAAAAAGATGCAGGCAGGGGCGTACGCCTTCGAGCCCGGTCCCCACCAGAATACGATCTACCTCGCGCCCGGGACCTACTACATGGAGATCTTCCCGGACGACTGCACGGTGGAGGTCAAGGTACAGGACTGAGCGCCCCTCACGTAAGCGCCGGCGATCTTACCTCAACAGGCCGCGGGCGGTGAAGCCGCCCGCGGCCATGTCCGCGAAACGGGGCGGGCGCCTCGCTCCGCCTGGAAACAGCGAGGGGCATGCCGTATCCTATTGTTAGAAGCCCGGATGCACTGACCCGAACGGCAGGATGGCGATGACCGCGTGCCCGCGGAAAGAGGGTCATGGCCGAAAAGGGCAGTCAGAGGAAAGGGCTTCAGGTCCTGGTCCAGAGGGTATAGGGATCATCCGTTTTGCGGGAGTGCCGGGATGGACGACCTTCTGAAGATCCTCCTCGCGGCGGGGCTGATCCACGAGATAGAGGAAGCCGAGGAGGAGCGGCCCTTCAGGGACGAGTACGACGAGGGCGACGAGGGCGACGAGGGCCCGGACGAAGAGGATGACGAGGCCGAGGACGGCCTCTGGGGGATCTGACCGGCCGCAGGTCCGCCCGGGCGGCCACCACGAGTACCTCGAAGGCGGGGCCGTGCGCAACCAAAGCGTCTTACGGAGCAAAGCAATGCCGCCCAACCACCACGAGTACCTCGAAGGCGGGGCCGTGCGCAACGTGTATGCGCCCCCGTAGACGGTGGGCATCCGAAAGAACGGATGGGACCCCAGGGGAAAGCCTCCCGATACAAAACCGCCTTAGAACACGCGAAGAACATCGTATGGAAAATATAGGCATGTTGCAGATGCCAATCCCGTGAACCCCCGCTTTTCAGGCGCCTCGCAAGCGGGAGGCCGGCTATCCCTGCCCACCCGGCCCGCGGGATCACCATGCATGAAACCGAGGCCGATCCTTCTATTCCACTTTGAGAAAGGCGGGTAATAGGCGCCGAACGCCGCCTTCCTCGAAAAGGGTGACGTCCCCCTCGGCGACGTGCGCGTGTCCCGTGACCTCCCCCAGGGCGAGAACGTATCCCCGTTGCCCCTTCTCCACCTGCTTGAGGCCACTCGTCGGCTCCACCCTCACCAGGAAGATGTCCCCCTGGACGTCCTGGAAGGGCTTCTCCGCATCGTAGCCGCCCTCATGCCGCCTTCTCGCCGCATGCTCCTCCGCAGACTCTCAACCCCTGAGTTCTCTCCCTCATTCACCATATACTCATTAATCTACCTTCTACCCCACGCAACTAAACGTAAGCCGGGGATAGCCCCCAGGGTTTTTGTCGGAAGATGGCCTCACAACGATGGCCTCCGGCCCCCGCCCTGCGGGGGCCCTCATCTCCTCTGCGAGTCGCTTCAGGTCTCCTGGATGCAACTCTTTCCGGGTCACCACAGGATCATCACCGGCTCAAAGACCCAGGCATTGCCAGGACCTCACACGGAGCGCTCGCATACCACTGGCTCAGAGGCGTCCACCCGGGCGGAGGCGCTGCAGTGGGAGACGTGGAGGGGAACGGCAAGGGAGCCCGGGAGTGGCGCCGCAAACCACCTTCTCGCCGCCGCAGCGGTCACGCGAGTAGTCGAGACGGTTGGGGAAAGAAAAAGGGCGCGGCCGCCGCGCATAGCGGAGACCGTCGCCCTGCGCACCCAGTGCTCAAAGCGCTCTCTTCTTCGCCAGGTAGAAGCCGGCAACCCCCATGATCAGCATGGCCGCAAGCCCACCCAGGGCCAGGGCCAGGTAGTTCCCGGCACGCTCCTCGCTTCCCACTTCCTCCACCTCGTAGGCCCTTCCCTCTATCTTCTCTTCCACGTCGCCTTCCGAGGCGGAAGGGGTTTCCGTCTCAGGCTCAAGAGCCGGGTTGCCGGAAACCTCGGGGTTTGCCTCCTCCACGGTTCGGGGAGTCGTCCCTGGCACGCGGTAAACAGCGCGCCGTACCCTGGCGGCTCCGGAAGAGGGTTCCGAGGATGGTATGCCTTCCTCGCCCGCTACCATCTCGGCAGGCTGCGGACCGCCTTCCGCTTCCCCATCGCCCTGACCCGCTTCATCCGGGATGAGGTCCGAGCGGCTGCGGTCCGGAAGCCCCATGACGAACTGCAGCACGTTCCCCCGCGGGTCATCCGGAGACCACGAGAGGATGGAGTCCAACTCCTCCCGGGTGATCCACTTGACCGCCTCCTTGGCCACCTGGGGAGCGGCCGTCATCAAGGGGCTCACGATCCCCTTGTAGTACTGGATAAACCCGCCTATCTGGGCTTCCCTCCGCGCCTCGTTGGTCGTGAGGCCCTGGGTGTTCCACTGTGGCCAGGCGAAGCTTATTACCACCGCCTCACCGACACCGAGCGCGTCGTCCCACCTTATGAGTATGCCCTCCAGGTTGCCCCCGGGGATGACCTGTGACCTAGTGTCGTCCCCCTCCTTCAACCTGAAGTTATAATAGCTGCCGCTTCCCGCCGAAAGCCCCAGCAGGAATATGAGGCCGTCCTCCTTGCAGTAGTTGACGGTGGTAATGTAGATGTACCTCTCGTCCTCGCCCAGGGGGAACTCCCTGTAGACCATGTCCGCGATAAGGTAGGAGGGGGAGACCCCCGGGCACACGTGGTTGTGGAAGAGGTAGGCCAGCACCATCTCGTAAGGGGGGTCGTACCTCATGGCGTTGGCGATGCTCTGTATGCCGTTAAAGCTGCTGCCGAACACCGGTCTGGCCACACGGAGCTTGTTATTATCGTTGAGGGTCTCCGGGCCGATGTCCTGCACCGCCTTGCCGTCCGAGGCTCTCCCCACCACCAACTGCCCGGTGGCGGAATCGTAGCGGATGTAGACGGCGTACAGCTTCCCGTCCCTGGCAAGCGCAAAGCTGAACCACAGGGTCCCCAGAAGCGAGGAGTGAACGGGAAGCAGGGTCTTCCGGCTCAAGCGGGAGCCCAGCACATCGAAGACCCCGTCCCAGGCCATGGTTGTGGAGAGGCCGTGGATGCGGGCGAAACCGGAACTGGTGAGGGCGTATAGCCGGGGGTCGTCTTTCTCCAGGCGGATACCCAACTCCCGGAGGAAGAGCTGCTCCGCTAGGAGCGCGGCATCGCGACCGATCCCCTTTATCTGCTCCGGGGTAAGGGCTGGGCTTTGCGAGGCGGGGGCGGCGGAGCCCATCGCCATCTTCACGGAATCGGTGATATCGGTGATGTGCCCCGACCCTCTCAATATCGAGATGTATTCCATGTCCAGACCCCATGCGGTCTCCACGGTGGAGGAGGAAACGCCCCCGGTGAGGTGATCGCACTCGTCCCGCGTCAGGCCGTCCAGGGCCAGCACCAACTCTACGAGGGACTCAGGAAGGACCATGAGCCTGTTGACCAGCCAGGCGTTGAAGTGGAGCTCCGAGAGGCAGTCCTCCCTCACCCGTATGTCCGTCTCCGCCTGAAAGGCGGAAGCCAGGGCCACCAGGTCGTACCTCATAATGGCCAGCGTGCCGGTATTGGTGGAGGAGTTCCACCTGAGGAACCCTACCATGTTGGAATCTTCCTCGCTGTCGCGGCCCACATAAGCCCTCTTCCCGGGAGTGGCATCCATCACCCACTGGAAGACGTCGTCGTCGGAGCCACCGGGTACCCCCAGGACCTTGTAACTGGTGCTCTCGATCCCCTCGCCGACGGTGCCGGGAGGGAAGTACTTTAAAAGCACCTCCACCATGGCGAAACCGCTTATGGTGCCCAGGCATAGATGGCCATGAAAGGCGGCGGAGTTCAGGACATCGGTGGAAAGCCCTTCCGCCCATGCGTTGGCAAGACTTGCGAACGCGAAAGCATCCGCCCGCCCCAGCGCGGCCACCAGCTGCTCCCACCGCGCCTCGCCCATGAGGTGTCTGGAAACCGACCCCACGTAGAGGGGCCCGGCGTTTCCCTCGCGGAAGAAAGCCATGACAAGGTCGCCACCCTTCTTCGCCACGAAAGCGAAGTCAAGAGGCTCGTAGCGGGTCCTGCGCAGTGCGAGGAGGCTGCCCTCCCCGAAAGCGATCAGGCCACGCGCGTGGTTGAGCACTCCCTCGAGGGCGTCCTCGCTGCTCGTTCCCAGGAAGTAGACGCCCCCCGCTGTTGTAATGCACAGCACGCCCTGGGATGCGCCGAAATCGAGTTTCTCGTCGGCTTTCCTGGCCATCTCCCGGCCCAGCCTGTAGGCGGGCGTAGCCTCCAAGGTGACCTGCAGGAACCCGTACCAGTTGGGATCATCAGGGTCACTGTCATTGCGGTACAAGGTGACGTCCCTTTCCACGGGCAGGTACCCGGGGGCGGTCACCTTCACCACAAACACGGGGTTCTGCGGATCCACGGCATAGTCGAAAGACAGCTCGTAGGTGCTGTACAACGGGTTATATACCTTGGGGACCGGTATGGGATCTCCCGCCTTATCGTACACCGTGACCACGGGGTTGACATTCGAGGCATCGTCCTCGTATTCGAAGCCGACCTTCACCCCTATCCTGGGGTCAACGGCGCCTCCGGCGGCGGTGGTGTCTGGTCCCCCTCCTCCACCGGCCTTCCCATCTCCCAACACCGCGGCATCGTCGTCCTTGTCGGCCGCCTCCACTCCGTCGCCGGCCAACCCCCCTTCCAGCATGCCCTTCTCCTGAACGGCAGGAGGCACCGCATTATCCTCCGGGGCAGGCTCCAAGGCGCCTCCGTCGCCCTCCAGGGAGGACACGGCAGGACCTTGGCCCTGGCCCCCCACTCCTCCTGAGTCATCGGCCTCGGCTTTTCCTCCCATGGCCAGGACCACTAGTAGGCATGCCGAGAATACCAGCAGAAAGCCGATCAGCTTGCCGGGCTTCAGCCCGCTTCTACCGTCCATAAGCCACTCTCACCTCCTTCGTCCGATTCACGGAAGACCGTCATTCCCGCTCCAACCATGCAATCATCGCGTCAACCACATCACCTCCCCTCGAACATCAAAAGGCCCGGCCTCCCCTTCCCGGGGATCCCGGGCCTTCTTGGCCCTGTAGGAACTCTGGACCTTGAGCTCTCGGAACGAGACACCCCTTCACCGGGGCCTCTCTTTTCTGGTTATTGCCCTTGCTCTCCCCCTCCCGGGGGCCGCTCTTCCGTCCTGCCGTTCTCTCGCTCGTATCCCGTCACCATGATGAGCTTGCCCGTCCTGGGGTCCATGTACACGGTTCCCATCTCCTGGTAGCCCTCTCCCTGACCCTGTGCCAGACGCGGGAGCCGGTCGAGCTCCTCTCCCTGCCTCACCTGCACCACCCTGGAGATGGTCCGCATGACCTCCTCCTTCTCCGCTTCCGTCATATCGCTCAACAGGATGCTGTGCAGGTTCCAGGAGAGGATGAGGACCACGATCAGGCCGCAGGCGAAGACCAGCATGGCGTCAACCAGGTTGGCCACCCCCGACAGGGGGTCAAGATCCTCCTCTCCAGCCCGCAAGTACCTTCTCTTTCTCAGCATCTTCAAGGACCTCCAGTATGCCTTCGGTCGCCGTTTCCAGGGTGGACATGTAGTCGTCGTACCAGCGCCTGCGCACCCTGGACACCAAGAAGGCGACTCCGCCCGCGGCAAGCCCCACCACCGTGGTGTCGAAGGCGATGATCACCGCCTGGGCCAGGCCTCTCACGTCGCCGCTGCTGAGCGCCGCGAGTCCCGGGCCAAGAGGGATGAGCGTACCCATGAGACCCAGGGCCGGCCCCAGTTTGACCACCATCTCCGTCCTGTCCAGTGAGCGTGCCCGCTTATGCTCCTCTTCTTCCAGCAGCCTGCGGGCATAAGCCCTCCGCGAGGCGCTTCCTAGGTGGCCGAGCGCGAGAAAGCGCGCCAACACTTCCTTGTGCCCCCCGGATAGGTAGGGTCCCTCCAGGGCCCTCCTCACATCCCCCGTGGCCTGCATGGCCTGCATCAGCTCACCGATCTGGGCAGAGGTCACACGCCTGCGAGACCTGGACTCCGCCGCCAGCATCCCCAGTTCCAGTAGGGCATGGGCGAAGAAAGCCAGGAGCGCTATTATCACCGGGACCAGAAAGCATTGGGACACGATGTGTAGTATCCTCACCAACCACTCGCTGCCCGCCAGGTACATCTCGCTCTCTCCTCCGCTCTCCTCATGCGTTTACCTCAGTCACCGCCTGCCTTCTCGCCCATACGCTCTCTTCCCGGCCCGGGAATCGTAGACTCACCCGAGCAGGCCCCTGCGGCGAGCGGCCATGGCGCCGATGCCTACGAGCGCCGCCGCCCCCGCCACGAGGGCGGTCATGGCCCAGGGCGAGGGTAAGAATAGAGGGGAGAAACTCTCGCCATCCGGGCTCAGGAGCCGATGGGCGAACACTGAGCCAAGGAGGAAGGAGGGCGCTCCCGTGAGCAAGAGTTGTCCCGCTGTCCTCCTGGCCTCCTCCACCCTTTCCGCTGGTAGCCTCCCGGATAGCAGGTAGAAGACGGTGCCGGCTGCCAGCGCAGCTATGGCGGCGCCCCACTCCCACGTCCAGGAGAGCTCCTCCGCCCGTGGCACGACAGCCCCCAGGAAGAGCATCCCCACCAGAAGCAGTAGGGAAGAGGCAGCGAAGACGGGGGCCCATCTCAATGCCGTCCCCCTCCACGCCCCTATCTCCTTCCCAACCTTTCCCTCTCCCTCCAGCAGATAGAAGCCTGCGGCGAAGATTGCCGCTCCCATGACCACGAACGCCGCCGTACATCCACCCTGTAGACAGGCGCCCGTGGCCCGCCGCAGGCCTGCCGAGACCCGTGTCAATCCGGCGGCGAGGAATGCGAGCGAGGCGGGGACGGCGACCATCGCGGCTGCCCTACTGCCCCTCAGCGGCCACAATGCCAACGCTGAGCAGGCAAGGGCGGAAGCGGGCATCGCCGCGAGCCATGCCACGACGGTCCAAGCGTTCATCTCTCGCCCCTCTCTTTCCCCAAATTGAAAGGGCCAGGAAGACCTTCCTTATAAAGGCCTTCTTGGCCCCTATTACCACCAAAGGACCTGGTACCAAGGAGAGAGGGTGATCCGGACTTCTCGCCCGGCTTTTCATGACTCTCCTTCCTTGCGGGGATAAAACTACCACAGCCCCGGGAGAGATTTCAACCCCGATAGCACCCGTTCTGAACGTTATGTAGGCATGGGTCAGCGTCTGCCGCGACCGTGACGATATAGGCGCCTACCGAGACAACGCTGCATCCGCCCCTGCAAGCCCGCCATGCAGCCACTCCTGCCTCCAGGACCGCAGACCACGCACGCATACAAAGGCCGTGCCGGAAGGGAGCGCCGCGGCGTGATATCGACCGCGCCTGGCCTTTCCGCCCCGTTGCTCACGCACCGAAGTACCTGCGGTATTCTTCGGGGGTCCTGATTAGGCGGTAGGTAGCCTGGGCCTGCGCCACCAGTACCCTCGAGGAGCCGAAGACCTTGAGGTCCATGGCCTTGTCCGCCCTTCCCTCCCGCTCGAAGTCCTCCCGCAGCGCGCGGGCTTCTTCCTCCACCACGCGGGCGGTGCACCTCAGCTCGCCCCGGAGCGGATGTACGTACCTTATGTTGAAGACGGTATTGAGGACCAGCGTCTCCCGGGGGTCAAAATGCCGCATGATGGCCATGCCGCCCGCGGTCTCCGCCAGCCCGCAGATGGCGCCGGCGTGTACCAGGCCGAAGGCGTTGAGGTTGGCGGGGTCGTCCCCCATGGCCAGCGTCACACTGCCTTTATCCTCGTCGAGCTCGGCCACGCGCATGCTCGCGTGGTGTGCAAAAGGGCAAGCCTGCTCGACAACCCGCACCAGCATCTCTTTCTCCATGCCGTCATCACCCCTCGTGTCTTACCTTGCTCCAAACGGCAACATGATCTTTTATCCTTCCCGTCTATTCTTCCCGGTCCCCACCCCTCTTTATCGTGACGGCAGTCGCCGCAGGCCGCCACTGGATGAGATGCTGCTCCTCCCCGCGCAAAGCCCCCTGCTCGCCGTTCCCCGAACCATGGTGATTATTGCCATATGTGTTGGGGGGCATCTCGAAAAGGGCGAGGAGGACTTTCCCGCGCCATGCCCTCTTCACCGCGCCCGCACCCGCAAGCGGCTTGCCGTCACGTGCCGCACATCTTCTTTTCCCAAGGGCACGAAGGGGGAGTCGAAGGGGCGTGGAAGGTTATCTCGACCACCCGGCGAAGGATAAGTCAGATAGGCTTGCCGGCAGGGGACACGTCCTGTTCCGGAAGGCGAGGTACGGTGTCGAAAGGCCATGGTGGCGAGGCACGTGGGAACGGCAGTGCGTACTCTCCGTGCCGGATCACTCGAGGTGAAGGAGGTTGCATGTTCCCCGAGCTG
>Ga0116210_1001988_pt1 | contig 13530 bp, 8 predicted proteins | sample TshhotsprinmetaG_FD_94483 | JGI IMG/M metagenome (GOLD analysis project Ga0116210, IMG submission 94483) | Hot spring microbial communities from South Africa to study Microbial Dark Matter (Phase II) - Tshipise hot spring metaG | ecosystem: Environmental > Aquatic > Thermal springs > Hot (42-90C)... | reverse complement strand
CCCCTCTCCCACGCCCCCAAGGAACCGTACTCCTCCGCCCGCCTCACCATCCCCGCCCGAAACCCATGGGCATACCCCCTCCACAGCGTCTGGGGCCCCTCCGTATTCCGAAACCGCCACACCCAGACCGGCCCCTGCCGCAACGGACGGGCGTTGAACTCGATGGAGAACTTCTGCTCCACCCGCCGCATCAGCCAGCTCAGGTCCCTCAAACGCTCCCGCCAGACCTGACCAGCCTGGCTGCCCGACTCGATCCGGAGGCCAAAAAACTCCTCGTATTTCCGGCCGACTTCCTCCTCCCAGATGGGTTCGGCGGGGACGAGCAGCCGACAGTGGAAGTGGTTGCCCAAGATGCACCAACCGGCGACCACGATGTTGAAGAGCCTCAAAACCTTGATGCGCAGGAAGGCGGCGTGTTCGGGGTCGCGGAAGGGTCGGTCGGTGGGGAGGCCGAGGGCGTGGTTGAAGACATGGCGCCAGGTGGCCGCGCCGTCCGGCTTGATGCGCGGCGTTCTCATGGCTCGCCGCCTCCCGGAGCCGACGCCCCATGCGCCGGCCCCACACCACCCAGAAGGCGCGAGCCGCGAGTTTTTCCGCATTCAATGGAGAAAAATTTTCCTCCAACCAGTTAGAAACCCGAACGCCCGTCCTGGGCGGGGAATTCTCCGCTCGCAATGTGGACAAAAGAAATAAACACCTCGGCGTCGAGCAACGGTCAATGATCCGCGCCGACGGCGGGGGACGAAGGCGGTCTATTTATCTCGGATGTATTCGTAAATGTTTAGGTAATGCCGGCCGGGTTCATTCCACGAGTAGTCCCACTTCATTGCCTGAAGCATGACTTCGCGGAAGCGCCCTGGGTAGTGGTTCCAGAGGCCGACGGCACGCACCAACGCTGACTCGATGCCACCATTGTCGAAGGTCTTGAACACGTACCCGTTCCGGATCTCAGATGGCCGATCGGAGTAGTCTACGTCGAAAACGGTGTCGGCCAACCCGCCGACCTCGCGAACGATCGGTAGAGTGCCGTATTTCATCGCGATCATCTGGGTCAAGCCGCAGGGCTCGAACAGGCTGGGTACGATCAGCAGATCGGCGCCGGCGTAGATCAGGTGGGCCAATTCCTCGTCGTGGGCCAGCTCCAGATGGGAATCGGGATTGTCGTTGATGGCGCGTTTGAGCTCCAGAAACTCATGGTGGAGGGCGGAGTTTGCGGCGGAGCCAAGGAGCACGAACTGGGCGCCATGGTTCACGCACCAGTGGAGGGCGTGGCGGATCAACGGCACGCCCTTTTGATGATCGAGCCGGCCGATGTAGGCGACGATAGGGCAGAACCGGTCCTGCAGCCAAACCCGGCGCCGGAGCGCGGCCTTGTTTTCGTATTTGCCATCGAGGTCCGTCGGCCCGTACCGCCGCGGGATATGGGAATCGATCTCTGGGTTCCAGACGTCGTAGTCCACGCCATTCAGCACACCGCCGAACTTGGCCTGGTGTACATGTAGGACATGGCCCAGGCCACAGCCCTGCGCGGTAAACCGGATTTCGTGGGCATAGCGAGGCGAGACGGTGGTGACGAAATTCGAGTAGACGATCCCGCCCTTCATCAGGTTGAGCGCGCCGTGGTGAAAATCGTCGCGAAGGCGGTCGGGATGCATGAAGTGTTCCGGCCGGTGGAGGCCGACCGCGTGGAGCAGATGGGGGGCAGTGACCCCCTGGTGCCGCACGTTGTGCAGCGTGAAGCAGACGCGAGGATGGACCATGCCAAGGCCGGCATAGATTTCATACAGGAGAACCGGCGCCAGGGCGGTCTGCCAGTCGTGCACGTGGATGATCTCGGGATGCTTTCTCGCCCGCAGCATGAACTCAAGCGCGGCGCGGCAGAAAAAGGCGAACCGGCGGTCATCGTCCCCGTGGCCGTACAACATCCCGCGGTTGAAGAAATTGTGCGCCGAGTGGGGATCGATGAAGAAACACTTCCGACCCTCGACAAAGCCGAACCAGACAGAGGTGTGGATCGCGCCGCCCTCCCACGGAACCCACAGGTCCTGGAAGACCACCTGCAGCCCCCAGATGCGGTCGTAGCGGAGGCAGTCGTACTTGGGGAGGATGATCTCGACGGCGTGGCCGCGAATTTCCAGCTCCCGGGACAATCCGTACACGACGTCGGCCAGCCCTCCGACCTTTGCGACCGGAGCGCACTCGGATGCGATCTGAATAATGAACACCGCGTCACCCCTTGAACAGCGACAAGTCCAGATCGGGAAACAGCGCGGGGCCGGCGGTGTCGTCCGTGTCCCCCCGCTCGGCGGCCTCCATGCACCGCTCCACCGCCGCCAGCGCCGCCGACCAACGCCGCCGGCCGTACTCGCCGGCGCGGCCATGCCGGATCATAAACGGCCAGTCCGAAGCCTGGGCGAGCAGAAAATGGCGCACGGCGGCGTGAACCGCCGGCACGTTCACCGTCGCTCGCCGGGCCAGACGTCGCAGGCGGCGGCCGGCGCGGTGGAGACCGGCCCAAAGGTCGGCGGTGCGTTCGTTCCACCACGTTTCGTGTCCGCCCCCCTCTCCCCAGCTCGAGTCGGCGGGGGTCGCACACTGCAGTGCGGAGTCGCGAGTCATCTCGAGGTACTCCGACGGGGTGGTCAGCCGGAGCGCGGGACATTCCGCCACGCGACGGAGGGTCTCTTCAAGCCACAGCGGACCTTCGTTCCACCAATGCCCAAACAGCTCGGCGTCGAAGGCGGCCAGCAGAAAAGGGGGACGTTCCATCGCGGCGGCGGCCCGCTCGCCGCGCTTCAGCGTGCAATCGACAAAGTCGGATGCGTGGCGCCGCGCCGTCTCTTCCGCGCGGGCCGGCTCGTATACCTCCTTGGCGTCGGCGGGGCCCGTGACTCGCCAGTACTTCAGGCCGACCGGCGCCCGCGCGCCCGCCGGCGGCGCCAGCGCCCCCAATGCCTCCGGAGAGCGTTCGTAGCCGATGTCGCGGTGGTACTCAAGGTACCACGGATCGCCGGGATACCCGTCGCGCGCGCTCCAAACGCGGCGCGCCAGTTCGGCGTCGCGGGGAAACACCACCAGGCCGCCCGGGCAGACGATCGGCGCAAAGGTGCCATAGCGGGGGCGCCGGTCGGCCAGCAGCACCGCATGCGCGTCGGCACAGATCCAACGCACCCGGGCGGCCTCGTATTCCGCCTCCAGGCCGGGTGTCCATGCCAATTCCGGCGGCCAGAAGCCGGCGGGCGGGCCGCCAAAGCGTCGGACGTGATCGGCGATCCCCATCCGGATCTGCGCGCGCGCCGCACCGGACATCGCGTGTAGCAGGGGGAGATGCCCGTGCGTGGCGGCCGTGGCGATCAACTCGAGGTGGCCGGCGTCGGCCAGTTCTCGAAACGCAGGCAGCAGGCGCCGGCCGCGGCGCTCGAAATCGCCGCGGCGCTCTTCCCAAATGCGGCGCCACCACGCGGCCAGGCGGTGTATCCGCGCGTCGCGCCGGTTGCGTTCCGCCTCGGCGATGGCCAGCGCCGTTAGGGCGTCAAAGTGCCGGGCGCAACGCCGGAGCAGCGCGTCATCGTCGAGCATGGCGCATAGCGGCGGCGACAAGGACATCGTCAGGCGGAACCGCACCCCGTCGCGCCGCAGCCGCTCGAACACGCCGAGCAGTGGCAGGTAACATTGGCCGACCGCCTCAAAAAACCACCGTTCTTCCAGCCCCCCGCCACCGTCGTGGCGTACATCCGGCAAGTGCGCGTGAAGCACAAGACCAAGGTGGGCAATGGCCATTAGACCTCCTCCGATCCTGTGCCGGGCCCGGTTGCGATTGGCTGGGGCCAACCCGCCTCAGGCGGTGCAACACACGCATCCGACAACGGGCCGGTGCGCTGCGGCGAGGAGCCTGCATTATGGGGCACGACCTCGGGAATCTCCATCGCGGCCGCCAGCGAAGGCTGCCATGCAGGATCCGCCCCGCCAGCGATCGGTGGCGATGGAGGAGGGGCGGCCATCGGCGGACGCCATGGGGATAGTCGTGAGGCCGAGGCCTCCGCCCGACGGCGCGCCGGAGGGGGCGCCACGGGGTCGAGCACGACGAGCGAACAGTCCGGGGACTCGCGGTTGGCCGGCACAATGGCCGGACCGGCGGCGGCGATGAAGCGGTAACGGCCGTCCGGCGACAGGAAGCCGATCTCGGCCGCGTAGACGCCCGCCGCCACGTCGAGACGAACCCACCCGCTTCGCTCCCCCGGCACGAATCGCAACGTACCCGGGCCACCTTTGGCGGAAAGATCCGCCAGGCGGACGAACCGGATGGTCAAGCGGTCGTCCGAGCCACCGGACTCGCGCAGCTCACGCCAGCGGTCCTCGGTGAAATCCCATTGGATGCCTAGCCGCCCGGGCGCGAGTCCGGCGATCCAAAACACATTCCTATCGTCGTCCACGTCGGTGATGAGCCCGTCGCTCGGCCGATGCCGGTTGACGCCGCTCCGGCACAGCGGCCCTTCGTCATGATAGGGGGGCCCCGGCGCTGCCTTCAAGCGACAAGCTGGCGAACCGGACCGCCGGTGTCGTGCCCCCTGCCACCGCCGGCCCTTTTGACTTTGCGGCTGGGCGGTCCTAGCGTGATTCGCGATGCCTCCGTTGGCGCTTCCTTTTTGCCTCCCCGACGCCGACCGGCGTGCGCTCGAGGTGGCGATGAGCGGCGGGCCGTCCGTGTTTGACATCCTGCCCGGCGGCGCGCAGGCGTACCTGGCATGGTGCTTGTGGCGGTTGGCCAATGTGCCGGTCGTATGGGTGGTCGACAGCCGCCGGACGCTCGATACGCTAGTCCGCGACCTCGAGACCCTGGCGCCGGAAGGGGTGGCGGCCGATGTCTTCCCGCCGCGCGAGACGACGGATCGCATGATCGGATCCCCGGCCCGTCGCGCCTCGGCCGGCGCGCGGCTGGAGGTGGCGCGCCGCTGCCGGTCGGGGAGCCCCCCGGCCGTGATCGCCACATGCGTCTCCGCCCTGCTGCAGCCGTTGCCGGGACCGGCGGAATTGGAGGCTCTGTTTCTCGACATCGTCATCGGCGCCGAGCTTGCCCCGGAGCGTCTGCGCGACTTCCTCGACCGGAGCGGCTACGAGTGGGTTCCGGTGGTCGACAGCCGGGGGCAGGCCTCGTTTCGGGGCGGGCTGGTGGACCTCTGGCCGCCTGCCACCCCTTGGCCGGCGCGGGTGGAGTTCGTCGGCAACCGGATCGAGTCGCTCCGGTGGTTCGATCCGGTGCACCAGCGCTCGATCGAACGGATTGACCGACTGATCGTCGCGGCCGCGGACGAGCCGCCGGCCGAAACGGCCCTGTTGTTCGATCATCTTCCGCCGGCGACGGTGCGGGTGTGGCACGACATGGAATCGCTTCGGGCGCATGCGGAGATGCACCGCAAGGCGGAGGCGGCGGGGGCAGGGACCTTCGAAACCCTCTTTGGGCGCCCAGGCGGCACCGATTTGGAGTTCCGACGCGGCGACGACGGGGTGGCGCATGGTTGGGGGCTGCGCGCCCTCGAGCCGTTGGAAGCGTCCGAGGGCGCGAACCCGGAGGAGCTGGTGAGCCGTCGGACAGCGCGGGTTCGGGAGTGGGCGGCGCGGGCCCGCCGGGGAACGGCTGTCTGGTTCTGTTTTGCGACCGAGGGCTCGCTGGCGCGGTTTCGGGAGTTGCACGTCGAAGGTGGGCCGTGGCCGGAGTCGGCCCGGCTGGCGGTCGCACCGCTTTCGGAGGGCTTCGAACTTCTCGACGGGACGTTGGCGGTCGTGGCGGAGGCCGACCTCTTTCCGCGGCGCGGTCCGGCGGGCCGTCCACCGGCGGACCGGCGTCGCGCGGCCGCGGCGGCGGAGGGGGAACGGATTCTCGATCCCAGCCGGATGGAGCCGGGTGAACTGGTGGTCCACGTCGAGCACGGGATCGGCCGCTATCGCGGCATGGTGGAGATCCGCGTGGGCGACCGGACCGAGGAGGTGTTGGCCGTCGACTACGCGGAGGGGGCGCGGCTCTATGTGCCGCTCCACCAGGCACACTTGCTCAGCCGCTACGTCGGGGCCGGCGGCCGGCCGCCCGAGCTGCACCGCTTGGGGAGTCGGCGCTGGGCTTTGGAGCGCGCAGCCGCCGAGCGGGCGGTGCACGACCTGGCCGCCCGGCTGCTGGAGACTCAGGCGCTGCGGCAGGTCCGTCCCGGCCGCTCGACCGGCCCGGACACGCCCTGGCAGGTGGAGTTCGAGGCAGCCTTCCCGTATGCCGAGACGGACGACCAGGCCCGGGCGATCGCGGAGGTCAAGCGGGACCTCGAGGCGCGGCGTCCGATGGACCGTCTCGTCTGCGGCGATGTCGGCTACGGCAAGACCGAGGTCGCGATGCGCGCGGCGTTCAAGACGGTGATGAGCGGCGCGCAGGTGGCCGTCCTGGTCCCCACCACGGTGCTCGCCCAGCAGCACTACGATACCTTCCGCGAGCGCATGGCCGCCTTCCCCGTCGTGGTCGAGATGCTCAGCCGCTTCCGGTCGCGCCGCGAACAGCGCGACCTCCTTCGACGGCTGGCGGAGGGGGGCGTGGACATCGTGGTCGGCACGCACCGTCTGCTGCAATCCGACGTCGTGTTCCGGGACCTTGGGCTGGTGATCGTGGACGAGGAACAGCGGTTCGGTGTCGAGCACAAGGAGGCCATCAAGCGGTGGCGCAGCACGGTGGACGTGCTGACGATGACCGCGACGCCGATCCCGCGCACGCTGTACCTGGGGCTGGTCGGCGCGCGCGACCTGAGCGTGATCGAGACGCCGCCCATGGACCGCCTGCCGATCGAGACGATCGTCGCGGCGTGGGACGACCGGCTCATCCGCGGGGCGATTCTGCGCGAGCTCGACCGCGGCGGCCAGGTCTTCTTCCTGCACAACCGCGTGGCGACCATCGGCCGGCGCCTGGAGCTGCTCCGAGCCCTGGTGCCGGAGGCGCGCATCGAGGCGGCGCACGGGCAGATGGACGAGGGCGAGCTGGCTGACCTCATGCACCGGTTCGGCGCCGGCGGGTTCGACGTGCTGCTCTGCACGACGATCATTGAAAGTGGCGTGGACATGCCCCGGGTCAACACGATCCTGATCGAGCGCGCCGATCGTTTCGGGCTGGCGGACCTCTACCAGTTGCGCGGCCGCGTCGGGCGCTACCGCCATCAGGCCTACGCCTACCTGCTGCTGCCGCGGCACGGGCGGCTGCTGGACACCGCCCGCCGCCGCATCGCCGCGCTGCGCCGCCACTCCGGTCTCGGGGCGGGATTCCGGCTGGCCCTGCGCGACCTCGAGGCCCGCGGCGCGGGCAACCTGCTCGGCTCCGAGCAGAGCGGCCACATCGCGGCCGTCGGCTTCGACCTCTACTGCCAGTTGCTGCGCCGCACCATTGCGCGGCTGAAGGGCGACCCGCTGCCCGAGCCGGCGACCACACGCCTGTCGCTGGATTTCATCCGCTACACGCCCGACCCGGTCTGGGCCGACGAGGCCGCGGCCATTCCGGCCGACTACGTCGAGGACGAACCGTTACGACTCGAGCTCTACCGTCGCGTCGCCGGCGCAGTCCGCGAACGAGAAGTCGAGGACCTGGCCGCGGAATTTGCGGACCGGTTCGGCCCTCCGCCGGCCCCGCTGCGCCGGCTGCTGGCCCTGACGCGCCTCAAACTCCGCGCGTCGGCCGCCGGCATCGAAAGGATCGAGACCGACGACGGCCGCGTGCTTCTCCTCCGAGGGGGCCAGCCGTGGCTTGACCACGGGCGGCTTCCACAATTGAGGGGCGGGACCGTGGACGGGCGCATCGAGGAATTGCTGCGGTTGGTGCGCCGAGTCGGCCGGACGCCCGCCCCGGCCGCCGCGTCCGTCTCCGGCTTGCCATCCTCGACGGCGTTCAGATAAACGGGCGCCATGCTGACGAACCGAGGCCGGACGTGGGCAGCGCTGTTGTCCGCAGCGACGTGGGCGGTGGCGACGTGCACGAGGGAGCCGGAGGAGGTTCGCGTGCGGCCGCGGGAAATCCACGACCTGCTGCCGAATCCCGGGATTGGGTGGCAGACCTTTGGCCGTTCGGCGGACCGCGACCGGAACCTGCCGTCCTGGCTGCCTTCGACGATCCGCTATGAACGGTGGGGATGGGGGCGCCTGGAGCCCGTCCCCGGCGGGATCGACCGCAGTTTTTTGGAAAAGGTCTTCGCGGAGACCCGCCGCGCGGGGCAGCGGCTCGCGTTCCGCGTCATGTGCAACTCCACCCAGCCGGGAAGCCCGTACCACCCCGCGTGGCTGGCCGCGGCGGGCGGCTCGATCGTCACCACACGCTACCTGGACAAGGCGTCGCTGCCCATCCCCGATCTCGATGACCCGAAGACGCTGAACCTTCATCTCGATTTCCTGCGCCGGCTGGGAGCGCTCCTTGACGGCCATCCGGACATCGACCATATCGACATCGGCTCGGTCGGCTGGTGGGGCGAATGGCACATGAGCAACTCGAACCCGATCCGGATGCCCCGCGCCTCCCACCAACGGATGATCGTGGACGCCTATTTCGAGGCCTTCCGAACGACGCCGCTCGTGATGCTGATCGGCGGCAAGGAGATGCTGGCCCATGCCGTCCGCAAAGGGGCGGGCTGGCGCGCGGATTGCCTCGGCGACATGGGGGGATTTGGCCCCCGCTGGAACCATATGGAGCACCTCTACACGCAGGCCCTGGCGGAGGCCGGGGCGCTCGAGGCCTGGCGCCGCGCGCCGGTCGCTTGGGAAACCTGCTGGGACCTTCGCAAATGGATCGAGGCCGGATGGCCGCTGCGCCACATCTTCAACTATGCCCTGGCGTTGCACGGCTCGCACTTCAACAACAAGTCCGTGCCGCTGCCGCAGGACTCGGCAGTCCACGAGGAGATCCGGCGATTCCTCCGGCGGCTCGGCTACCGGCTCGTATTGCGGGAATGGGCCCATCCGGCCGTTATCGCCCGCGGGCGGCAGCTTCCCATCGCGATGCAGTGGCAGAACGTCGGGTCGGCGCCGTGCTACCGGCCCTTTCGGGTCGCCATTCGCCTTCGGGGCCCCGGCGGCGAAGCCGTCCTCATAGGCCGCACGACCGTCGACCGCTTTCCTCCCGGCCATTTCGCGGAATTACCCGCGGACTTTGTCCGCAACGCGCCCGACTTGCCGCTCGGCGAGCCGGTAAACGTGGAGGAACTCCTCGAAGTCCCGCCGACGCTTGCGCCGGGTGACTACGAGGTGGCGTTGGGCGTGGTGGACCACGGCGGCGGCGCCCCCGTCCTGCGGCTGGCGATCGAGGGGCGGACGGACGACGGCTGGTATCCGCTCAGCCGCCTTCGTGTCGTCGCCGAGTAGCCTCGCTCGGGACGCAGCGGGCCGGCGGCGCCCGCGTTTGCCGGACGGGGAGAGCGTCGGATAGCTTCCGCGCCGCCAGCGCGCCGATGAAACATCCTGGCCAGGCGGTTCGTCGAAACGGTTCCCGTGAGAACGCATGGGAATGGGGTGTGCTGTTGGTCGTTGCCGCTCTGTGGACGGTGGCGCAGGTTCGGGTCGTCACGTACGTCGTCACGTCCGATCCGAAGCTCTACCTCTCGCTGGGCCGCGATCTGGCGACGCTGCCCGTCGGCTCGACGGAATGGCGCAGCGCGCTCTCGCAGATCTCGCCGCTGTGGCCGGCGCTGATTGCGTTGGCGTGGCGCGTCGGCGGGCCGTGCGCGCCCTACTGGCTCAACTGGGGGATCGGTTTGGGGTGGCTGGCCGCCGCCCGCGTTGTACTGCGCCGGTGGGTCGGCGCCGGCCGGTCGGCCGCGCTGGCCCTGCCGGCCGCGTTCGCGTGGCTGATGAGCGCCCATCCGTTGGAGCTGGAATGGCTGCTGCATCCCTACCGCGAGATGACGGCGCTGGCCATGGTCACGGCGATGTGGGCGGTCGCGCCCGCGGCCGCCGAAGGCCGCTGGCACGAGGTTCGATGGGCGATCGCCGGCGTGTTCGGGGTTCTCGCCATGGCCGCCCGCGAACCGGCCGTGTTTTTGGTGGCGGCGCCGGTCGCGGCGATTCTCGCCGCGCGCGGGCTCCCGTTGCGCGCACGCGCTCGGTGCCTAGTCGCGTTTTTCGCCCCAGCGGCCGCGGCCGCACTTGCGTGGTGGATCACGCGGCAATGGACCGGACTCGGCCACTGGACCGGCCAGTTGGCCGGCTTCCGTCACGAGATGGCGGCTCCCGGACGATGGCGGAGGTTCCCCGGAAACGTTGCCGACCTTGGCCTCCTCTTCACGGGGGGCATAGGGTGGATCGGCGCCGTCGCCGCGGCGGTCGGACTTGCCGCCGCCGCGCGCGAGCGCCGCGCCGAGGCCTGGTGGTGGGCCGCTCCGATCGCGCCCGTGATCCTGTTCCATGCAGCGTACCTCGCCTGGCCGCGGTACCTGACGCTGGCGTGGTGGCCCGCGGCGCTGCTGGCCGGCGCGGGGACCGCCCGGGCCGTCGGGTTCGTGGCGTGCCGATGGCGCGGTTCGGGCGGACGCGCCGGCGCGAGGCTGTTCTCGGTGGCCCTCGCCCTGGCGCTGACGGCGGCCGCCTGGGTTGCGTGGACGGGGCCGACGGCGGGATTGGGGCCTCGCGTGACCTATACCGAGGCCCGGGCGGCGGCGGCGCGCGTCGAAACCGCCGCGGTCGGCGGGGCCGTCGCGGTGGAGCGGGATTGCCGGCTCGCCGAGTCGCTGGTGCTCCATCACACGTCCTGCCGGCTGTGGTGGCCCGAGTCCGGCGTCCCGGCGCCCGACTCCCTGGTGTTTGTCCAACCCTTGGACACCTCCTGCTTCACGGCTTCCAAGGTTCGGAAAGGCGGCCTCGCCGTCGAGGAGACCTTGCGCCACGCCGGGCGTTTGACGCCGCTGCCGGACGGCTTCCATCTGGCCGACGGCCGCTACCGTTTGCTGCGATTCGAACCCTGGCCGGAGCCGGCGGGCGCGATGGAAAGCCGGCGAGTCGACGTGCCGCAGGGCGCCCGCGCGACGTGGCTGGATTTTCGCGCCTCGCCGGTCACGACGTGGCGCGTGCGATGGCTGGGACTGGAGCTAGCGCCGTCGGCTGAGTGGCGGGGCGAGGGCGGCGGGATGCGCTGTGTGCGGCTGCCGCCGGGGTTGCCCGTGCATGCGTTGGAGGTCACCGCGCCCGCGATACCCGCGGACGTGGCCGCGGCCGCGGCGCGGCCCGGCGAGTGGGTTCGCTGGCCGCTCGACTCGCGGCGCCGGTTGTCCGTGATGGCGTGGTTTCGCGATCCGTTTGTGCTCGGTGGAACGGCGGACCGGCACGGCGTGGCCCTGACCAACGCGGGCCGTCTTCGGCTGCCCCGCCCCGTCGGGGCGGAGGGCGGGACGGTCCGCGTTGAGCTCGTGTTTCGGCCGGTGCACGGCCGGGTGGCAGGGCGGGTTTTGGCGCGATCGCACGGCGACCGCGAGATTGGCGCGGTCCGGATGGACGGCCGCGAATTCCGGCTGTCGTTCGAGTGGCCCTCCGAGCCCTGGGAGGCGGAGGTCGGAATCGAAGCGGATCCTCCTCCGACGCCACCGGCCCACTTGCGTGTGGTCGAGGTGGGGGTTCAAATCGAATGACGCGTCACGGCGCGTCAGGTGAACTGCCATGGCGAAGCGAAGGACGACCGGCGAGGTTCGGTGGGCGGTGATCGGCTTGGGGACGATCGGCGTGGAGCATGCCTGGCGCGTGGCGCGGACGCCCCGGGCGCGGCTGGTGGCGGTGGCCTCGCGCAATCCGGCGCGGGCGGCCGTGGCCGAGTCGCTGGGCTGCGAGTTTTACACGGACACGTCGGCGATGCTGCGGTCCGGCCGGCTCGACGCGGTCCTGATCGCGACGCCGCACGACTCGCACGTCCCGCTCGCCCGGGCGGCGGTCGAGGCCGGCCTCCACGCGCTGGTCGAAAAACCGCTAGCCGTGGACCCGCTCGACGGCCGTGGCCTTGCCGAGCTGGCCCGCCGCCGGCGGCGGAAGGTCGGCGTGATGTTTCAGATGCGGACCGAACCGGTCTTCCAGACGCTGGCCGCGATGTTGCGCGAGGGCCGGCTGGGGCGTCTGCAGCGGCTGACGTGGATCGTGACCGACTGGTTCCGGGCCGATGCGTATTTCCGCGCGGCGCCGTGGCGCGGAACCTGGGCGGGCGAGGGCGGGGGGCTGCTGGTCAACCAGTGTCCGCACCAGCTCGACCTCCTGCTGTGGTTCCTCGGCCCTCCTCGGCGCGTGCGGGCTACAGCCGGCTACGGGCGGTGGCATCCGATCGAGACGGAGGACGACGTCACGGCGGTTCTGGAATACCGCGACGGCCTCACCGCGACGTTCATCGCCTCCACCGGCGAGGCGCCCGGCACGCGGCGGCTGGAGATCGCGGGCACGAAGGGCACCGTGGTGCACGAGGGATCGCGGTTGACCCTGCGGTGGAACCGGATTCCGTCCGATCGTTTCGCTCGCTCGGCGCGGGATGGGTTCTCGCGGCCCCCCGTGCGCGAGGAGTCGTTCGAGTGCCCGACGGCGCCGATCCCGCCCCACGAGGCGGTCATCCGAAACTTCGTCTCGGCGATTCTCGACGGAGACGACCTGATCGCGCCGGTCAGCGACGGCGTGCGCGAGGTGGAGCTGGCGGCGGCGTTGCAATGGGCGGCGCTGGACAGGCGGGAGGTGGAGCTGCCGCTGAATGGGCGGGGCTTCCGGCGTCGCCTGCAGCGCGTGCGCGACCAAGGACGTTGACGCCCGTCCTCCCGGCGGCGGCGCCGCAGAGGAGGCGGAGAGGCCGGCGGCGGAAGACGGGCCGCGGCGTCAGGGCGCCGGGCGGATCGGCCGCAGTTCGATGCGGCGGAGGCGGATCTCCATCCCCTTGAACCCGTCGCCGCCGTGGACCTGAATGCCGATCCGGCCGGAGGCCGAGGTCGTGTCGCGGACGTCCGCCACCTGGATGCCGTTCAACCACATCTGCAGCCGGTCGCCCTCCGCCAGGATGCGTCCTTCGTTCCAATCGTCCCGGCGTTCCAACCCCTCGACAAGGTTGGTGGCCAGGAAGAGCTTGCCGGGGCAGTACAACGTGCCGCTGTAGGCGACCGGCCTCGGATGCTTGAGAATGTCGAACTGATACTTGTCGCGAAACCTCACGCCGCTGTTGGCGGGCCAGCGGACCTGGTATTCGAACCGCAGTTCGAAGTCGGCCCACGAGTTGGTGGTGAAGAGGTCTCCCCCCTTGCCATCGGTCTGGGTGCCGACGAGGCAGGCGTCCTCGACGCGGAAGATGCCCTGCCCCTGATGCGTCCAGCCGGACAGGTCGCTTCCGTTGAAAAGGGAGATCCAGTCGGACTCGGCGGCGGCCGCCGCGGCGAACAGGAGGACGGCGGAGATGGCGGGGTGAAGCCTCATGGTGGATCTCCTCATTGTTGTGCTTTGGAGGGGGCACGGATCAGCGCGGCGGCACGGCGGCGGGTAGGCGCATCGGTGGCGGCCTCGCACGCCTTTTTCATG
>Ga0116210_1001986_pt1 | contig 13545 bp, 14 predicted proteins | sample TshhotsprinmetaG_FD_94483 | JGI IMG/M metagenome (GOLD analysis project Ga0116210, IMG submission 94483) | Hot spring microbial communities from South Africa to study Microbial Dark Matter (Phase II) - Tshipise hot spring metaG | ecosystem: Environmental > Aquatic > Thermal springs > Hot... | reverse complement strand
GAAGGTATCTCGATCCTCAGGGCCGCCCACTACCGCGATCTTCACGCTGATACAGCCGATGTCGATGCCAAGCGTAGCCATCGTCCTCTCGAATCGTCTTCCGCGACTTCAAGCGGGAGAGACCGCACCGGGCACTCAGGCTGCTCGGCAGCCTCGGCGCGGCTTGACCGCCCTCTCTAGTCCATGCCGTGCAGCGCGGATAGATTAGCACGTGGGTGAACATGTGGGCGGCGAGTCGTCATTCTACGCTACGCGCCGTGGAGGACTTTCCGCGGTGTGGGCCAGGCCCAGGGTAGCGTTGGCGCGGCGCGGGCCAGGCCCAGGGTAGCGTCGGCGCGGCGCCGGGTACACAAGCCCCGGCCGTCTTGCATTCCTGAAGGGAAGACGACCCCGTCTGCCCGAAAGGCTTTAGACATATGGCCAAAAGGTTACCCCGATGCTATCCTACGAGGCATGCCGGTGACTGTAGCTCAGATCCTTGAACTTGAGATCCTAAAGGAGGCCACCTTGCTTGCCGGGCGGGAGGGGCTCGACAGGCGGGTCACCTCGGTCACCGTGGGCGAGGTGCCGGACATCGCCGACTGGCTTTCCGGCGGTGAGATGGTCTTGTCGACTCTCTACGCAGTGAGTGGAGACGTCGAGCGCCAGCGAGAGTTCTGCCGCCGGGTGATGATGGCCGACGCCTCCGCCCTCTTTGTCAAGACCACGCGTTTCGTAGGCAGCATACCCCCTGACGTCATCGAGCTGGCCGACAAGCGGAAGTTCCCCTTGGTCGAGGTCCCCCAGAGCCTACGGTGGACTCGGCTCATGCAAGACGCGACCGAAATCATCATCAACCGGCAGGCCTCGCTGCTGGAGCGTTCTCAAGCTATCCACCGGAGTCTGCTCGGGGTGGTGATCCGCGGAGGGGGGTGGCAGGAGCTGGTGGAAGAGGTCTCCCGACTGCTCGAGCGGCCAGTGGTCGTACTCGACGTGTGGCTTGAGGTGCTGGCGGCTTCGCGCGGTCTGCCCCTTTCTCTCGAGACGCTGCGGGAGGTGCTCGCACGACCGGCGGTACGTGACATCTTCAGCCGTGAGGGTCGCGGGGAGAGAGCCTTCGGGGTACGCGAAGAGGGTCTGCCCGCTCTTCTGGCTTTGCCGATCATCGCCGGACACAAGTCGCTGGGTTACTTGTCTGCCTTCACCGAGGCAGCAGAGCTGTCGGGGATGGAGCAGGTGGTTCTGGAGCACGCCGCCACCATTGCCGCGTTGGAGATGGCCCAAGACCGGGTTCGTTTCGAGACCGAAGTGCGTCTCAAGGGCGACTTCGTTGATGATGTCATCAGTGGTGAGGCCGGTACCGGGGATTCTCTGCTTCGCCGCGGGGCCTTTCTTGGTTGTGACCTAAGCCGAGGAGCGGCTGTGGTCCTTTTGAGCGCGGACGAGCCGGCCCCGCCGGGCGCGGGGCGAGACGGTGGCCGTCTTGCTCAGTCTGAGCTCACTGGGGCGGTCGAGCGCGTATTCAGCCTCGTGTCTCGTCACCTGGCGGCTGTGGAACCGTTGTCCCTTTGTAGCCTGAAATCCAATCAGATAATCATCTTCGTCTGCGGGGAGACCGCCCGTGACCCTGCTGCCCTCGGTCGTCTGGTGGGAGTTCTGCAAGAGTTGGGCCGGACCGGGGATGGGCTCACTATATCGGCCGGGATGAGCAGTTTTGTCCCTGAGCCGGGGGAGATGGACCGCGGCTACAAGGAGGCGCTGGTCGCGCTGAAAGTGGGCCGTAAGCTGAAAGGACCCGGTTGCCGGTTGCACTTCCGCGAAGTGGGAACCTACAGGCTGCTTCTTGAGATCTGGGAGAAGGACCCCGACGAGATCCGGCTACTCTACGAAGAGACGATAGCTCCTATCGAGCGCTACGATGAAGCGAACAAGACACAGCTTTTGCAGACGCTCAGCGTCTTCTTCGCCAACAACGAGAACCTCACCAAGACGGCGGCGGACCTTTTCGCACACCGGCATACGGTCCGCTATCGCCTGGAGAAGATCGCCGAGATCACCGGGCTGGATGTCTTTGCCACCGAGCACAAGGAGCGACTGGGTCTAGGGCTGAAGGCGCGCAGTCTCCTCCAAGGCTAAGATGACCAGCCAAGGATGGAGTGCTGGGGAGCGCTGAGAGACCGCGGTCTGCCAGCCGGCCGCAGCTCATCGACGACTTTTCCCTTGCCCTGTTTATGGCTGCTACTACACTGGTACAAATTAAGGCCCCTATTCCTGTACTCCTGGCGATAAACGTCACTGTCTTTTTCCGCTGTAATCGGAGGATGAGGTCCCTGGTTGGCCGCGGCCTGTGGGACAGGCAGTCTCGACGGATGGACAACAGGGAAAGCACCGCCAACCAAGGCAGGGAAGGAGAAGCGTATGGCGAGCATTGAGGCCGGCGACACCGCTTGGATGCTGATCAGCACGGCTTTGGTGATGCTGATGACTCCGGGTCTGGCGTTCTTCTATGGCGGGCTGGTACGGCGCAAGAACGTGCTCTCGGTGATGATGCAGTGTCTTATCCTGATCGGCGTCATCAGTCTGCAGTGGATCCTCCTCGGCTACAGTCTGGCCTTTGGGCCGGACAAGGGCGGGATCATCGGGGACTTTAGTTGGGCTCTGCTTCGCGGGGTAGGTGTCGAACCCAATCCCGACTATGCCGCCACCATTCCCCACCAGCTGTTCATGGCTTTCCAGATGATGTTCGCCATCATCACACCCGCCCTCATCGTGGGCGCCTTTGCCGAGCGGATGAAGTTCAGCGCCTTTCTCGTCTTCTCGGTGCTGTGGAGCACTCTCGTGTATGATCCCATGGCCCACTGGGTATGGGGTGTCGGGGGACTGCTGCGGGAGTGGGGGGCCCTCGACTTCGCCGGAGGGACCGTGGTCCACATCAACGCAGGCATGGCGGCTCTGGCGGCGGCGCTTGTAGTGGGCAAACGTCGGGGTTACCCGGACATCTCTCCGCCCCATAACCTGCCCTTTGCCATCCTGGGGGCGGCCCTTCTCTGGTTGGGCTGGTTCGGCTTCAATGCGGGCAGTGCGCTTACTGCAGGGGAGCTCGCCGTATCGGCGTTCCTCAATACTCACCTGGCTGCTGGCACTGCGGGTCTGGCCTGGGCTGGACTTGAATGGATCAAGAGCAAGAGGCCCACCGCGCTGGGGACCATCTCGGGCGTTGTGGCAGGCCTGGTGGCGGTGACCCCTGCGTCCGGCTTTGTAAGCCCCTGGGGGGCAGTAGGGATCGGAGCGTTGGCTGGCTTGGCCTGCTACGCCGCTGTGGTTTTCCTCAAAGTGAAGGTGGGCTATGACGACTCGCTGGACGCCTTTGGTGTCCACGGGGTGGGGGGTATGCTCGGTGCCCTGCTGACCGGGTTGTGGGCCACGACAACGGTCAATCCCGGGGGAGCTGACGGGTTGTTTTCGGCTGGGGGTTGGCGACTACTTGGCCTGCAGGCGGCGGCTCTTGCCATTTGCGCAGTGTATTCGTTCGTTCTCAGCTTCGGGCTGCTCAAGTTGGTCGACAAAGTGATGGGTCTACGTGTGAGCGTGGATAGCGAGAACATCGGCCTGGATCTCACTCAGCACAGCGAGTCGGCCTATACCCTTGTGGGCTAGCAAGGGACACTCGCGGGCTACCAAGAAGGAGAGGGTGTCAGTGAAATACATCATCGCCATCATCCAGCCGGACCGACTCGACGATGTCATCGCGGCTTTGGAGGAGGAGGAGATCTTTTTGCTCACGGTCTCCGACGTCATGGGCCGCGGCCGCCAGAAGGGCGTAGCCGAAGTCTACCGGAGTCATGTGGAGCGAGGCGGTCTCTTGCACAAGATCAAGGTCGAACTCGCTGTAAGCAATAACAAACTTTGGCAGGCTGTCGATGCCATCACCCGGGGGGCGCGCACGGGCAATATAGGCGACGGCAAGATTTTCGTGCTCGATGTGCAGGAATGCTTGCGCATCCGCACGGGGGAGACCGGGGTGTCGGCGATAGCGTAGGGACCTGGTGTGGCTAGATGCTGGGAAAGGAGCAACGGCCGGAGGTCGTTTTCTAGGCCCGTTGTGGTCCAAGCTCCTGGGTCCGAAACCGGCATTCCATGAAGGGTCTGCCAAGGAGACTGCTGGTGCAGAAGCTGTGCCCATATCGTGCGCCTCGACTGGCGCTCGCGACAAGATCCGGCAGGCGTCGGCGAAGACTGCTTGGGCTGTAGAAGCCGAAATTATCCATTCCAGTGGCTCAGGCAAAGTCTGCAGCGGGTCAGCCATAGAGAACGATTAGAAGAGCCGGGAGGTCGCACTCGTGTCCTCCTCCCTAAAAGCCTCTGTCATTAAGAGGACGGGAAACAGGTTGTTACCCGCGGGACACCGGGCAGTGCAAACTTGGTTGGTCTTCACCTGCTCTTTCGATGTCGTACTGGCAGGTTGGGCTACGGCCTGACCTATTCGGACCTGACGGCCGACGCCGGACTCCCCTGCGCCTGTCGGCTGCAAGCACTCCTGACATCGCGTGGTAGGTATCGACGCGCGCTCACAGCTATGGCGGGCGCACTTCCCCGGGTTTGCCCGTTCCCCCCGAGGAACGCCAGGACAGTTTGGTGCGCGCCTGCGCTCACTTAGCGCCAGACGACCGCGAAGCCAGTCTCCAATGGCGGTGAGGGTAACCCCAACAGCCTAAACGCAGTTTTCCTGTCCGCGCCAAGTGCTAAAGTCGAGAATAAGTCGACCGATTATCCAGGCCGCTTGCGGAGGCAGGAATTGTGGCTGGTGTGTTGATGACTGACGGCAAGTTGGCCGCAGAAGATAGCTTCAAAGTGCTTTGGGCAAAGAGCCAACCAAGGCACGCTCTGTGGAAGCACTTGCTGGACGCGGCGGCTGTGTCGCTGGCTCTGCCCTCTGTTGGAACCCACATGGGCCTCAGTGAAACCGAGGTCGCCTTTCTTGTGGCACTTCACGATGTAGGCAAAGCTAGTCCTCAGTTCCAACATAGGGTTGTCGAATTGTCCGCTGAGGTCGCCGCGGCCGGTTTTCCCAAGACGGGCGACGCTGACTGCCGGCATGAGCGGTTCTCAGCGCAGTTTGTACGCGAACTGTTCAAAGAGGCACTAGAAAGGCGCGAGACCGATGCCTTGGCTTTGGCAATAGCCGCTCACCACGGCAATTGGGAAGACAAAGCCCCGCCTCTCGGCCAGCGCTATCGGGTCGCCCAGCAGGAGCTCTGCGGTCTCTTGCGGGAAGTTCTAGACGTAAGCCGGTTGCCGGCGCCTTGTGGGGTGGACGTTAGTGCCTTCGGCATGCTTCTTGCTGGCAGGGTGGTGCTATGCGACTGGTTGGCGAGCAACGAGCGGTTCTTGGAGGATGAGCGCCTGCGCGGGATTGACGACCCTCGCGCCTATTTTGCGGCCGCACGTGAGGTGGCTCGTGATTGTGTGGCAGCGCTTGGGTTGGGTGCCGACAGCCGGAACTCTAAGGCTGACCAGATTGTGGCGGTGCCAAGGCCTGTCCAGGCGCTCTTGCTACAAAACCCAATCCCACCTGGCCTAGTCATCATCGAGGCGCCCATGGGAGAAGGCAAGACCGAGGCTGCCTGGATCTTGGCCGAGAAGTGGCGGGATCAAGGCTTTCGCGGCCTCTACTTTGCGCTGCCTACCATGGCCACGAGCGACTGCCTTTTTGAGCGCTATCGTGCGGACTACCTAGCCAGACTCGGAGATTCAGCAGAAGTCAGACTGGTACACGGCATGGCTTGGTTACGCGACGAGACGGAGAATGAGGTGCGGCCAATTGCGGGTGATTCACCTGACGAGGCAGCATTGGCTGCTGCGTGGTTCCGACCGACTCGGCGGGCCATGTTGGCCGAGCACGGTGTGGGAACGGTGGACCAGGCCATGCTGGCGGGCATGAACGTCAAGTTCGGTTTCTTGCGGCTCTACGGTTTGAACCGCCGCATTCTTGTCATCGACGAGGTACACGCCTATGACGCCTATATGAGTGCGATCATCGAGCGCCTGCTCAAATGGTGCTCGTCACTCCGGGTCCCGGTGATCCTTCTTTCAGCGACACTCACGGCTGCCCAGCGCCAGGCCATGCTGCAGGCTTACGGTGCACAGGTCGCCGATCGTCCGCTGGAGGTTAGCGAGGCACCTTACCCCCTGGTGACCGTTGCTGAGAAGGGTGACCGGCCGCGATTCCTTGTCGGGGCGCCAAGTTCGACGAAGAATCTGGTGGTGGAATGTCTACCCGGGCTGCTTGGCGACGCTGACAAAACCGCGGCTGCTGCCCAAGCGGTGGTCAACGGCGGCGGCTGCTGCTGTGTTGTGGTCAACACGGTCAGACAAGCCCAGGCAGTATACGAAGCTCTACAGCTTCCCGCACACGAGAAGCTGCTTTTCCACGCTCGCTTCAAGGCGGCTGCTCGGAGCGAGCTAGCAAGCGAAGTTGTGCGTATGTTCGGGAAAGACCGAACCGCGCGGCCGGGTCGCTGTGTGCTGGTGGCAACTCAGGTCGTCGAACAAAGCCTCGATGTGGATTTCGACTACATGATCACTGAGATCGCACCTGTGGATCTTCTTCTTCAGCGTAGTGGGCGATTGCACAGGCATGTAGCGCGGCGGCAAGACCCCAGACTATTCGTTCTCACCCCTCCACCGGGGAGCCTGGACTTTGGCGGCACGGGTTATGTGTATGCCCGGAAACCTCTCCTTAGAACGCTGGCGATACTTGGCGCCTACAGGGCGACGGTAGAGTTTTCTTTCCCCCGGGATTTTCGCGTTCTCATCGAACGTTGCTATGGCACTTCCACATGGCCCCAGAGCGCTGTGCCATGGGAAGAGATCCGTGCTGCTGATTCTGCCTGGGAAGAAGAAACCAGGCGTTTGCGGGATCAGGCGCGGCAGTTCCTCCTTAAAGAACCTCGGTCAGACAGGTTCGTGCCCATAGACAACAACCCGATAGGCGATGACAGTGATGACGGCAACGGCTGGCGTGCTCAGACCCGTCTGGGAGCCTCCGACCAGACAGCACTCTTGGTGCCTGAGTCCGAGCTTGGTGTCTTGGCCGCAGGCGACGTGTCGATGACGGAAGTGTGCGAACTCTACCGGCAGTCAGTCAAGGTGCCAGGGTACTTACCTGTGGCCAAACCGGCTGAGGGCTTTGCGGCCGGGGTGTACGGGAAAGGCAAGCTGAAGGGGGTGCTGCTTCTGCCAATGAATGAACAAGGTTTGTGGCGAGGCTCTACCGAGAAAGGGGGAGTGATAGAGGTGCGGTATGACGACACGCTGGGCCTATTGGTAAGGAGGCTGCCATGACCGACTTCAGTTTCAACGTCCTTGCCGAAGCATGGGTACCGGTGGCAAGGAGCGATGGGGTCGTCACTGAGCTTGGTGTGCTTTCTTGCCTCGAGCAAGCACATGAGTTGGTTGAGATCAAAGATCCCTGCCCTATCGTGGAATTCGGTCTTTATCGACTACTCGTGGCCTTTGTGCTTGATGCGTTGATTCTGGCCGACAGACGGCCGCGAGATCGGTACGACCTCGAAGAGCTGCTAGACGAAGGTTCATTCGACCCCCATCTTTTCCACGAGTACGTACAGGCGTGCGGCAACGTGTTCGATCTTTTTGACGCAGAGAGACCTTTTCTGCAGATGGTCATGTCTCCCGCCGACAGACCAAAGCCTCTCGCTGGTCTGTTCCCCGTTATTCCCAGTGGTATCGGTGCGATCCACTGGCACCATTACCCTGAAGATGCATGGGAGGTCAGTCCTGCGGAAGCCGCTCGCTTGCTTACCACCATAGCTCCGTTCATGACTGCTGGCGGTCAAGGCATGAGTCCGTCGATCAACGGAGCACCAGGCGTCTACGTGCTGCCGGTCGGCCGCAACCTCTACGAGACTCTCGTGTTGAACCTCCCTCTCCGGGAGGGCCAGGAAGGCGGGGACGGCGCGGTGGCCTGGCGAAACAAAAGCGCTCCGGGTCAAGAGCGTACCGAGGCTACGACCGTAGAAGCGTTGACATGGAGGCCTCGGCGCATTCAACTTCTGCCGACAGCGGGGGCTGACGCGTCCAGAGAGTCGGCGGTGCGCGTCGGGCGTATGCGTTTTGCCAAAGGAGACAGCACGCGCTTTCGCTGGATCGACGCGAATCTCGCCTACCAGTACGAGGGTGCCAGGGTCACACCTGTGCGAATGCGCGAAAACCGGTCGCTATGGCGCGATGCGGGTGCCTTCTTCTTGCTGAACGATCTTCAACACGGTCGTGATAATGCGAGAGTCTTGTTCAAACGGCCGGATGTGATTGAGAACGCTTTCGCGCTGGACAGGCACGACCTGCCAAGCCGGGTCCAACTGTATGCGATGCGGACCGACATGAACATGAAGGTATTCGAGTGGCAGAAAGCTGTATGGGCTGTTCCACCTGCTCTCGGACGCTCTACTCGTTTGGGGGCCATCGTGGTCCAGGAATTGGAAAGGGCAGAGAAAGCTGCCTGGGCTTTACGGGTAAGCATCAAGGCTCTTTTCCCCAGAGAGGGGCCAGGGGCTCGGGAAGCGCTAGCCGGCATTGCTGACCGCTGCGAGCGGGCCTACTGGCAGGCTATGGAAAGCCGGTTTGCCTCCCTGTTGCGCTACGTGGCTGCTTTGGACCCCGATGCACCGGACGACCCTGAGGTGGTGACCAAAGCGACCAGTGAGTGGCGTGAGGCCATCTCGGATGTTGCCACCGAACAGTTCGAGTTTGCTGCAAAGGATATGGACAGTGACGGCGATGCATTGGAGCGGCTAGTGAAGGCGCGTGGCAGACTGATGGCGAATCTAAGGAGGGCACTATCGTGACAGACCCGGAAAAGACTAGTGAGCAAGAGTTCATTGGGCGCATCGAGAGTCTTGATACTGGTAAGCTCGCCGCACTACGGAGGGCTGCAGGAGCGCGTGATGTTATCGACGGCCGTTGTCCCTGGCTCGTAGGTCTTGTCCGAGGAGCCACGACTGAGGCCATAGCCCTGCTAGTGGGGAGCCTGGTGGCTCAGTACAGTACTGCGGACATCCGGGCCGGTCGTCACCGCCTCAGCGGTGATTTCGGCCGTACCTGGAAGAAAGCGATTGCTGGCAACAACAGCAAATCCATCGGTCGCCGTTTCAATATCCTGCTGGAATCAGAGTTCGATCCTCATACAGGCGAGGGAGACCTTCCTTACCGGCTCAGGCAGATGGTGCGCTATGCGGTCAGTAAGAAAGTCGGCGTAGACTGGCCGCAACTCCTGAATGATCTCAAGAACTGGAACCACCCCGACAAGTTTGTCCAAAAGCGGTGGGCAAGAAGCTTCTTCGCTGTCGAATCTTCGGATGATGAACAGCAGCCCCAGAATGACCAACCGGAAAACAAGGAGTGAGTAGTCATGCTTGTCGAAGTGCACATGCTGCAGAACCACGCCCCTAGCAACCTGAACCGCGATGACACTGGCAGTCCCAAAGAGGCGATCTTCGGTGGGTATAAGAGGGCCCGCATCTCAAGTCAGTGCATCAAGCGTAGCATCCGTCGCTCGCAGATCTTCCAAGACCGCCTGCAGGGCCTGGTCGGCTTAAGGACGCGCGGTCTTCCCGAGCTTGTCCGAGACCGTCTGCTTGCTGCTGGGTTCAGCGCAGAGATGGCTGAAGTCGGCGCGAGCAAGGCAAGCGGGTTCGGCACAGAGGAAGGCAGGGAACAGAGACCTAACGACAGTGGCTACTATCGCACTGCCCAAACGATGTTTCTCAGCAACGCAGATGTCGAAGCCGTGTATGAGGTCATCCGGGCAGCTGCCGAGCAAGCAAAGGATCCCGCCTCCCTCAAAAAAGTTCCCGCCAAAGAGCTGCAAAGGCAGGCGGAAGACAAAGGCCTGCGGCCTATCGCCATAGATATTGCTCTCTTCGGTCGCATGGTGACAAGTGAGGCTTTTGTCGACGTCGAAGCGGCCACCCAGTTTGCTCATGCTATCAGCACTCACAAGGTAGACCATGAGTTCGACTACTACACCGCAGTGGACGATCTTGAGCGGGCCTCTGACGACCAGGCAGCAGGCGGTGCAGATATGATCGGTGATGTCGAGTTCAACTCTGCCTGTTACTACAAGTATTTCAACGTACACGTCGATGGTCTGATCGACAACCTGACTGGACGGGCCTTCAGGCGATCGATAAGCAGTGACGATGAAACGGCTGCTCGTGATACGGCAGCTAGGGCGATCGAGAGCCTGATTGAAGCGGCCTGTCGGGTGACCCCCACGGGCAAACAGAACTCCTTCGCTGCTTTTCAGCTTCCGAGCTTGCTTTGGGTGGAGATCCGCGACGACAACCTCCCGGTGAGTTACGCCAACGCCTTTAGCCGACCGGTCGACCCCAAGAGCAAAGAAGGACTGGAAAAAGCATCGGCACTTGCTCTCAAGAGGGAATGTGAAACTCTCACAAACTTGTACGGGCTTGAAGCTCGGAGCCGTATGCTGCTTACCCACCACGAGGGTCTAGAGATTCTCGGCGTGGGCTCATCTCCGAACCTTCGGTCTCTGCTGGCCCAAGTCCAAACGGAGGTTCGTGATGGGTAGACTGCTACTTCTCCTTCGTCTAGAGGGTCCGCTGCAATCATGGGGAACACGGGCACGTTGGGATGTGCGTGACACGGCGCTCGAGCCCACGAAGTCGGGTGTCATAGGCTTAATCGGGTGTGCCCTCGGTCTTCGGCGCCGCAACGTCGAGCTGGAAAGCTTGGATCGATCGCTGCAATTTGCCGTTAGGGTAGACCGCCCAGGGTTAGTGGCCACTGACTACCATACGGTATCTGGGTATCACCGGACCGCGGCAGGCGACTACCGGGTAGGAGGTGCCGCTGGCCAGACGGTAAGGAGCCTGGCCAAGGCCTGCGAGTACGACGAGAACACCATTGTGTCACTGCGCGACTATCTGCACGATGCCAGCTTCCTCGTGGCACTGGCTAGCGACGACGAAATGCTGCTGCGCCAACTAGCCGGCGAGGCTTCTCATCCTGAGTGGAGGGGCAACCTCCGGCGACCGGCGTGGCCGCTTTATCTTGGGCGCAGGTCGTGTGTGCCGACTCGTCCAGTGTTCGCGAGGCTGACCCGGGATTACGAGTGCCTAGAGGACGCCTTGAGGGGGGAACCCTGGGAACCCTGGGAACTCTGGGAAGAACCCAGAGAACCCTGGGTTGGCGCGCACCGTCGTGGCCGTGTCCCGTCGGCATTGGATGCCTGGGTGGAGGACACCTCGGGAGAGATCGAGCGTCAGGACGCTCTACGCGTAAATGTGGTCCGCTTCTATGGCTTTCGCCGATGCAGGCATGTATCGATTCCCACATCGTCACTTCCTAGGGGGCAGCTGTGAGTTCCATAAACGTATACCTTTCTCGCCTGATCCTTGACTTGGGCTGTCGTCAGGTACTGTCGGAGTTAGCACAACCCTACGAAATGCACCGCACGTTGATGAAAGCCTTTCCAACGGTGAATGAGACGACGGAACCTCGGGCCCATTTCGGAGTCCTCTTCCGAGCTGAGGTGGACGAGTCGAAACGCATCGCTAAAGTCTACGTCCAGTCGAATGTGCAGCCGGATTGGTCGTTTCTATGTGTTATGAACTCTTATCTCGTCTGGGACAGGTCGGAACCACCCTACGAATGCAAGGACATAACCAAGGCCCTGCAGAGTCTTAGAGTGGGGCAGACCGTTGCGTTCAAGCTGCGGGCTAATCCAACCAAGCGACTCGCCCGCGATGGTGACCCACTCAAGGGGAAGCGGGTGGCTTTGCTCAAGGAAGAAGATCAGATCGAGTGGCTGCAGGGCAAGGGCAGAGGTGACGGGAAGGAAGCAGCGGGGGGATTCGAATTGGTCACGGATTCGGTAATGAGCGAGCACGGAGAGAGTCGCACCGTCCCCCGGGTTCGGGCGCGTGTAGAGGGGAATATTCTAGGAAAAAAGAAGGGCTCTGAAGGTCGTCATCTGACGACACACTTCTCCGTATTGTTCGAAGGATTGCTTCGGATCACCGATCCAGATGTATTCCTGGACACAGTGCGCCGCGGTATCGGCCCGGGGAAAGCCTACGGATTCGGTCTGTTGTCACTGGGGCCGGCGCGTTCCTAGCCTTTGGAGACCTGGCATGAGAGTCCGTGACCTCCATGTTCTACCCAAGATCAGCGATGGTTGGAGTTACCTTTACGTGGAGCATTGCCGCGTCGACCAGGAAGCCAAGGCTATTGCCATTCATGATCAGCGCGGCAAGGTCCCGGTCCCTTGTGCCAACCTCGCTTTGCTGATGCTTGGCCCAGGAGTATCGATCACGCACGCGGCGGTCAGCGTGCTTGCCGACCATGGATGCCTGGTTGCATGGTGTGGCGAGGGGGCGGTCCGCTTTTACGCTGTCGGGATGGGAGAGACCCGGAGTTCTGTCCGCTTGTTGCACCAGGCGCGTCTGTGGGCTGATGAAGCGCTGCGAATGCAAGTGGTGTACAGACTTTACCAATTTCGATTTGCAGAGCCTTTCGATCCTTCCCTCACCCTTCAGCAGATTCGAGGCATGGAGGGTGCCAGAGTCCGCGACGCGTACGCTAAAGCAGCCCGCGAGACCGGGGTGGAATGGTCTGGACGCAGCTATCGCCGCGATGCGTGGCTGAGTTCGGACCCGGTAAACCGTGCGTTGTCGGCGGCCAACGCGTGCTTGTACGGGGTGTGCCACGCTGCCGTGATCTCCGCGGGGTTTTCTCCGGCTCTCGGATTCATCCACACTGGCAAGATGCTGTCCTTCGTCTACGACGTGGCCGACTTGTACAAGACCGAGATAACCGTGCGCATTGCTTTTCAAGCCGCAGCCGAAGGGGCAGACGATATTGAGAGGAGGGTGCGTCTGGCTTGTCGCGACCGATTTGTCGAGACGCGTCTGCTCAGCCGCATAATCCCGGACGTGCAGAACGTGCTAATGCTTTCTGAACGAGGGGGCTGGGAACCGCTTGAACTGTATGACGACGATGCTGCTGCCCCTGGGCCTTTATGGGACCCGGATGGCGAGAGCGTAGAAGGTGGTCGGGCGTATGTGTAACCAAGGAAACGAGAGGGTGGAGGGTTGATAGTCCTTATCTTGGAAAGAGTACCGGTTAGCCTTCGTGGCGAGTTGACTCGATGGTTGTTGGAACCGAAGGCCGGTGTGTTTGTGGGGCAGGTCTCTGCTATGGTGCGTGACAAGCTGTGGGACAAGGCCAGAAGCCAAGCTCGCGGAGGTGGAGGTCTCCTCATTTACTCCAGTAATACCGAGCAGGGGTATCGACTGGAATCCTTTGGAGAGAGCTCGCGGGCAATCGAAGACTTCGACGGTCTTTCGCTGATTCGCATGGCTTAAAAAGGGGCTTTCCGAAGTGTTGTCCCCACGCGTGTGGGGGTGAACCGATTGGATCCTCGCTCCCAGCGGCCGTCACGGTGTTGTCCCCACGCGTGTGGGGGTGAACCGGCGTCACTCTGCTTTTTCTTACTATAAACCATGTTGTCCCCACGCGTGTGGG
>Ga0116210_1001981_pt1 | contig 13566 bp, 12 predicted proteins | sample TshhotsprinmetaG_FD_94483 | JGI IMG/M metagenome (GOLD analysis project Ga0116210, IMG submission 94483) | Hot spring microbial communities from South Africa to study Microbial Dark Matter (Phase II) - Tshipise hot spring metaG | ecosystem: Environmental > Aquatic > Thermal springs > Hot... | reverse complement strand
CTGGCGCGAGACTATGAGCGGCTGGCTGAGACCTTGCGAGGTTGGCACTGGTTGGCTTTTTCGATTCTGATGACAGCGAAAACTGTGGAGCTTTTACGAACAGCTAGTTAGCAGGCTCTAGGATTGCGATTCGAGGAGAAACCGTGGCAATCACCGAAGCTTCACTGGGTCAGTACGTTGCCAGCCTCAAGGCCAGTAAAGGCCTCGTGCGCGACTGCGAAGCCTTTCTCGAGCGCTGCCGCAAGTACCAAACCCCCAGCCTCGCGGGCTTCCCGATGGTGGGACTGGGCGGTAGTTGCGGCAAGCCTGCTTTTCTTCTGCCCTTTGTCGTCCGCTTCGACTTGCCCAAGGTGCTGGCGCTCGAGGCGTGGTTTCGCCGAACGAAGTGAGGGGTGGCCGTGGCCGAGCGCTTCGGCATGTACGTCGAGTACGGGGCCTATCCCCACCTCAAGCTGCCCGTCGACACCGAAATCGCCGCTGTGCAAGACTGGACCAACGCCACGTTGGTCTTCCTGCGGCCTTCTTACGAGAGCAAAGAAGAGTTGATCGCGGCAATTCCGGTGTTGGTGATTTGTAAGCCACAGGGCTAAACCAATCCAATACCCCACCCCAGGTGGGTTGGAATAAAGAGAGAAACCTCCCAACGAGATTCAGTCATGTCGAAAGCAGACCACGATCCCCACCTGCCCGAAGCGTTACTCGAGCTCAGCCTCAAAAACTGCCACGACGCTTCCGAACAAGCCGACCTGGAACGCCACCTGGCCCGGCTGCCCGGCGTCAGCAGCGTCCACCTCGACCGCACCCGCGCCCTAGCGCACATCAGTTTCGATCCTGGACAAATCAGTGCCCAGGACTTGCGCGAGCGGCTCGAGCGGGGCGGCTATAGCTGCGCCTGCCAGGAATGTGAGGCCTCGGTCTGCCAGCCCGGCCATCCCAGGGTCGGCTCGGATGACCAGCCACACACGCATCCCCATCACCACCCAGCCCATGAGGTCGTAACAGAGCCCCACGCACACCGTACTGCTCCGACCAAAGCCCACGACCACGCGGCCATGCCGCCAGTGCACGACGCTCACGCCGGGCATGGGGCGGCGATGGTGGCTGACATGCTGCGGCGCTTCGTGGTCTCGCTCTTGCTGACCCTGCCCATCGTGATCTTTTCACCCATCGGCGGATCCCTGGGTTTCCCTGAGATGCCACCCTTTGGTATTTCGATGGGACTGTGGGGTTTCCTGCTGAGCACCCCCGTGGTGTGGTGGGGTGGCTGGCCCTTCATACGTGCGGCCTGGCGGGCACTGCGGCGCGGCGAGGCCAACATGATGACCCTCATCGCCACGGGCATTCTGGTCTCCTGGACTTTCTCGGTGGCAGCCACCTTCCTTTTCGAGGGCGAGGTCTTCTACGAGGCCGCCGCGATGCTCACCACCTTCAGCCTGGCTGGGCACTGGATGGAGATGCGCTCGCGCTTCGCTACCGGGCGGGCGGTGGAGGCGCTGCTGAAACTGGCCCCGGCCACGGCCCGGGTTCTGCGGGGGGGGCAGGAGGTGGAAATCCCGCTCGAGCAGGTGGTTGTAGGGGACGTAATTGTGGTCAAACCGGGCGACCGGGTTCCGGTAGATGGAGTGGTGCTCTCAGGTCAGAGCTACGTCGATGAGTCCATGATCAGCGGTGAACCCATCCCCGTAGCCAAGGCTCCCGGCTCTAAGGTGATCGGGGGGAGCGTCAACCAGACCGGGGCTTTCACCTTCGAGGCCACGGCAGTAGGGGCCGACACGGCCCTCTCGCGCATCGTGCAGATGGTGCAGAACGCCCAGGCCTCCAAGGCTCCGGCCCAGCGCCTGGCCGACATTGCCGGGAAGTATTTGGTGTTCATCGCCCTGGGGTCAGGCCTGCTGACCTTCGTGTTCTGGTACTTCTTTGCCGCGCAGGGGCTGGTCTTCGCCCTCACCGCGGGTGTCTCGGCCATCGTAATCGCCTGTCCCGACGCCCTGGCCCTGGCCACCCCCACCGCCATCACCGTAGGGGTAGGCGTGGCCGCCCGGGAGGGCGTGCTGTTCAAGAACGCGACGGCGCTGGAAGCCACGGCGGGCGTGGACACAGTGATCTTCGACAAGACCGGCACCCTCACCGAGGGCAAACCGGCCCTCACCGACCTGATCACTGCTGGGGGCATGGCGGAGCAGGAACTGCTGCGCCTGGCGGCCTCGGCCGACCTGCCCTCGCAGCACCCCCTGGCCGAGGCCATCGTGCGGGCGGCCCGTGAGCAGGGCCTGACCCTGAACCAGCCGGAGGAATTCGACTCGGTGCCGGGTCACGGGGTGGTGGCGAAGGTGCACGGGCAGAGGGTGCTCATCGGCAACAAGAAGCTGATGGAGCGGGAAAAGGTGGCAGTGGAGGCGCTCGAGGAACGCGCAGCCCAGCTTTCTGCTGATGGCAAGACGGCTATGTTTGTAGCGGTGGATGGCCGGGCTGCTGGGGTGGTGGCGGTGGCCGACGCCGTGCGCGAATCGGCCAAGCGAGCGGTCGGGTTGCTCCATGCGCTGGGTATCGAGACGGTGATGCTCACCGGAGACAACCGCCGCACCGCCGAGGCTGTGGCTCGACAGATTGGCATAGATACGGTGATCGCCGAGGTGCTGCCGGAGGACAAGGCCGCCAAGGTCAAGGAATTACAGGCCCAGGGGCGTAAGGTGGCGATGGTCGGCGACGGGGTGAATGACGCCCCCGCACTGGCCCAGGCCGACGTAGGTATCGCCATCGGGGCAGGAACGGATGTAGCGGTGGAGTCCGCCGAGGTGGTGCTGGTGAAGAACGACCCCGCCGACGTGGCCAAGGCCATCCAACTGGCCCGCAAGGTGCGCGGCAAGATCAAGCAAAACCTCTTCTGGGCGGCCATCTACAACGTGCTCGCCATCCCCATCGCGGCAGGAGTGCTCTACAACAGTTACGGCCTGCTGCTGCGGCCCGAGTGGGCGGCGCTCTTGATGAGCGCCTCGACGGTGATCGTGACGCTGAACGCCCTGCTGCTGGGGGTGAGATCCCGACCTCGGGAGCTTACAAAGGGAGTTGGTGCATAACAATGTGCTCTTTATGGAAGCTTAACCAAGCCTGGCGCACAATAAGGTATGGCCCGGGTGCTGCTTGTAGACGATGACCCCGCTATTCGCGAGGTGCTGGGGGTGTATTTGCGGCAAGAAGGCTGCGAGGTGCTGGAGGCCACCAACGGGCTCGAGGCCCTTCAGCTCCTTCCCCAAGCCGATGTGGTGATTTTGGATCTGATGCTACCCCAGCTTACAGGCTGGCAAGTAGCCCAGGAGTTGCGCCGGGACTACCCCGACCTGCCCTTGCTGATGCTGACGGCTCGAGGTGAAGAAGCAGAACGCATCCAGGGGCTTGAGCTCGGCGCGGACGACTACGTCACAAAACCCTTTAGCCCCCGTGAGGTGGTGGCTCGAGTGCGGGCCCTACTACGCCGTAGCGGCTTCAAACAGGAACTGGTGTTTGGCGATCTCATCTTACGGCCCCGTCAACGCGAAGCCCTTTTCAAAGGGCAGGCCCTCAACCTGTCCAAGCTGGAGTTTGACCTGCTGCTGACGCTGGCCCAGCACCCGGGGCTGGTGTGGAGTCGCGAACGCCTGCTCGAGCGGGTATGGGGGAGCGATTTTCCCGGGGTGGATCGGGTGGTGGATGTGCATGTGGCAGGCTTGCGTAAAAAGCTAGGAGAAGATGCGGAGAACCCCCTGTATATCGAGACGGTGCGCGGCGTGGGCTACCGCTTTCGGGGAGAATGATGTTTGTACGCCTGTTCATTACCCACTGGTTGGTGGCCCTGGTGGCCCTGGTGGCCTTGCTGGCCTTTGCCGAGTGGCTTGCACCCCGGTTTTACCGCAGCCACCTCGAGCAGATGATGACCCTGATGGGGAGCCAGAGCTTGGAGTTGCGCAGCGACCTCGAGCGCGGGTTGCGTTCGACTCTGACCACGGCCTGGCTGGCCTCGCTGCCTTTGGCCGGGTTGCTGGCGGGCCTTATGGCCTGGCTGGCCTCGAGGCGCATCAGTCAAAGCGTGCGCCAGCTTGCGCAGGGGAGCCGGGCGATAGCCTTGGGCCAGTATCAAAACCGTCTAAAAGTCCAGGGCGACGACGAGCTGGCCTCGCTGGCCCAGGACTTCAACCGAATGACCGAGGCCCTGGAAAAAGTTGAACAACACCGCACGGAACTGCTGAGTAGCGTGGCCCATGAGCTGCGTACCCCCCTGAGCGCGCTGCAGGGCTACAGCGAGGCCCTAGCAGATGGGGTTTTGCCGCCCGAACAAGCGGCAGCTCATATCGAACGCGAGGTGCGGGCCATGGGCCGCCTGATTGACGATCTGGCCCTGGTGTCCCGCATCGAGGCCCAGGCGGTGGAGCTGCACCCCCAGGTGGTCGCTGTAGAAGCCGCTTTCCAGGAAGCACTCGAGCGCTACGCGACGGCCTTTGAGGCCTGTGGGGTGGCTCTAAAGCTAAATCCCCTCCCTTCTTCCGTTGCGCTGTGGGCCGACCCGTTGCGCCTACAACAGGTGCTTTCCAACCTGCTTTCCAACGCCCTGCGCTATACCCCAGCCGGAGGGGAGGTCGTGCTCAGCGCCAGCCTTCAGTCGCACCACGTGCGCATTTGTGTGTGTGATACCGGTGTGGGAATCCCGCTCGAGCACCAGCCCCGCATTTTCGAGCGTTTTTATCGAGCCGACCCTGCCCGCAGCCGCCATACAGGGGGTAGTGGCGTGGGCCTTACCATTGCCAAGGGCCTGGTTGAAGCCATGGGCGGTCAGATGGGCTTCGAGAGTGAAGTGGGCAAGGGAAGTTGCTTCTGGTTTACCCTGCCCAGGGCCTAAGACTTTACAAAGCCTTAACACCCCTTCTGCACAATGGCGCTGGAAGCGATAGATAACCCTCGAGCTTCCACACACGGGGAGAATCCCAATGAAGCTAACCCGACGCAACACCATCAAACTACTGGGCGCTGGCCTGGGCAGTGCCCTGGTAGGAGCCCATTGGCCCGGCCTGGCCCAGGGAACCCTGGCCTTCCCCGAGCCCAAGTTGCTTCCACTCAGGCGACTCGAATCAGGCTTGGTTGAAGCCAGCCTTGCCGCCAGGGAGAGCAATCTAAGCATAGGCGGCAAGCCCGTAACCCTGCTGACTTACGGGGGCATGCCAGGGCCAACCCTACGACTCCGGGAAGGGGAGACGGTGCGGCTGCAGTTCACTAACCACCTGACCCAGGTAACCAACCTACACCTGCACGGACTGCACGTATCGCCCGAGGTAGACGATCCCCTGGCCCAGATTCAGCCTGGTCAGAGCCGTATGTACGAGTTCACGGTTCCCAAAGGTTCGGCGGGCACCTACTGGTACCATCCCCATATCCACGGAAGGGTGGCCGAACAGCTATATGCGGGGTTGCTCGGTCTCATCGTGGTAGAGGGCCCTGTGGATGCCATACCCGAACTAAGAGAAGCTGAAGAGCACGTACTGGTGCTAAAGGACTTCGCTTTTTCTGGCAGCCGCATTGCCCCTTTCACCCCGATGGACTGGATGAACGGCAAGGAGGGGGACCTACTGACCGTCAATGCCGTAATTCGCCCGACTTTGCGGGCCCAGCGGGGAACTTTGCGATTGCGCATCTTGAATGCCAGCAACGCCCGCTACTATCGGCTGGCCCTGGAAAACCATCCCCTTTACCTGATTGCCACCGATGGCGGTTTTGTCGAGAAGCCGGTGGAGCTTCGCGAGCTCCTGCTGGCCCCGGGTGAGCGGGCCGAAGTGCTAATACGCCTAACCCAGGCAGGCAGCTTCCGCCTACAGGCCTTGCCCTACGATCGGGGTGCGATGATGATGCACGGTGGCGGGATGGGGATGATGAATCATCAGGGCATGGGTGGAATGAGCCATGGAGGGGAGCAAAGTACGCTGGCAATGCAGGGTATGATGATGGGGATGGGGCCAAGCCGCCTCGAGACCCTTCTAACCATCGTCGCACCGCCCAACCCCAAGCCGCTGCCCCTACCTACTTCCCTGGCCACGGTCGAGCGGCTCGACCTTACCAAGGTGGCCGCTACCCGCCGCTTTGAGCTGGGTGAACGTATGATGCAGGCTGAATTTTTCATCAACGGTCGGATGTTTGATCCAGGCCGGGTAGATGTGCGGGCTCGACGGGGCACCCTCGAGGTTTGGGAGCTGATTAATAAAACCGACATGGATCACCCTTTCCACCTACACACCTACCCATTCCAGGTGCTTTCGATCAACGGTAGGCCCCAGCCTTACCGGGCCTGGAAGGACACCGTCAACCTAAAGAAAAATGACGTGGTGCGCATTGCCATCCCCTTTCGCGACTTTATTGGCACCACGGTGTACCACTGCCATATCGTCGAGCACGAAGATCGTGGCATGATGGGGGTCTTGCAGGTAGAAGCCGAATAAAGAAAGTCGAGCAAAAAGAAACAAGGGAGGATACATGATGCGCAGATTGTGGATGGTTTTTGTTCTTTTGGGATTGAGCTTTGCCCAGATGGATCACACAGGCCATGGGGGTATGACCATGCAGGCCACGGCCGAGCTGCAAAAGCTCCAGGGGCGCGACTTCGACATCGCCTATATGTCCATGATGATTGACCACCACAAGGGGGCGGTGGAGATGGCCCAGGCCATTCTGAAGGTTTCCAAAGACGCCCGCATCCGCAAAGCCGCCCAGGAAATTATCGCGGTGCAGAACAAGGAAATTACCCAGCTTACCGGTTGGCTTAGAAGCTGGTACGGCGTAGCCCCCAGCCAGCGCTACATGGCGATGATGCGCGCAGACATGCAGGCCATGATGGACACTGCCATGATGGGCATGATGCCGGGGCACGGCAGCTCCCCCGACCGGGCTTTTTTGCAGGGCATGATTCCCCACCACCAGGATGCCGTGGATATGTCCAGGCTGTGTTTGCAAAAGGCGGCCAGGGCCGAACTCAAACGCTTCTGCCAGGGTGTCATCACCGTACAGAGCCGCGAGATTGAGCAGTACCGGCAGTGGTTGAAAAACCTGCCCTGAGCCTTAGCGATCAGGTCGCTGTGTGCTTCTGGAAGAAGGCCTCGAGGGCCCCGTCGAGCATCTGATAAACCGCCTCAAAATCCTGGGGCCCGCCGTAGTAGGGGTCGGGCACCTCGCCCCCGCCGTTCAAGTCCAAAAGCAGCCGGGCCTTGCCCCGATGGGCGGGAAACATGCGCTCGAGGGTGCGCAGGTTTTCCCTATCCATCACAAAGATGTGATCGAAGTACAGCAGGTCTTCTGCACGAACCTGGCGGGCCACATGGGGAAAATGGGCGTCGTACTTGCTCAGCACGGCCTGGGTGCGGGGGTCGGCGGGCTCGCCCGCGTGCCAGCCGCCCGTACCGCAGGAGTCCACCTCAAACTGCCCCTCCAGCCCCCGCTCGCGCAGCTTGCGACGGAAGATGCCCTCGGCCATGGGGCTGCGGCAGATGTTGCCCATGCAAACGAACAGTACGCGGGTCATAGCTTTACAATCAGGCCTTCGTGGGGCCGCAGCTCGAGCACCCCTTCCACCTTCCCGTAGCGATCCAGATGGGTCGAAAGCAGAATTTCCCCGCCGGGTGTCGAGAGCGCTTGGGGCTTCTGGGTAAAGTTCAGCGCCACCAGCACCTCCCCCCCACGCAGGTAGGCGAACACCCCCTGGGGGGCCTTGTAGCTCTGGTAGGCCCCGTGCAGGAGGGCCGGCGTTTCCTTGCGCACCACCAGCAGGGTGCGCACCAGGGTCAGCATCGAGAAGGGGTCGGCGTCCTGGGCCTCCACGTTGCGCTCGGGGTAGTCCGGGTTGATGGGGAGCCAGGGCTCACGGGTGCTGAAGCCGGCATAGGCGTGGGGGGTCCACTGCATGGGGGTGCGCTCGGGGTCGCGGCCGTGTTCGCCCGCGGCCCCGCGCTGGCGCAGGGCCGCGGGGTCCTGCACTTTCTCAGGGGGGATCTCTCCGTTCACCATGCCAATCTCGTCGCCGTAGTACCAGGTGGGTGAGCCCCGCAGGGTAAAAAGCAGCATGGCCGCGATCCGGGCCTGCTCGTGCCCGATGCGGGTGGCCAGGCGGTGCTGGTCGTGGTTGCCCAGCACCCAGTTGGGGGTGGCGAACGGGGGCAGGCTGGCCTCGTACTCCTCCACAATGCTGCGGATGTTCTCAGCCGTCCAGTTGTTCAGGCCCCTGGAAATCAGGTGGAAGTTGAAGGGCAGGTGGCAGCCGGGTCGCTCCGGGGTGCCGTAGTAGGGTATAAGCTGGTGGTAGGGCAGGTAAATTTCCCCAATCATCACCCGGTTGCCGGGGTACTCGTCCAGCACGGCGCGCATCTCCTGCACAATCTCGCGGGTCTCGGGCTGGTCTTCCTGGTAGATGTGGATATGGCGGAAGCGGTCAATGTCGCCGGGCTTGTACTGGGGGTTGTCGGGCTCGTCGCGGAAGAGCGCATCCTCCACCAGCAGCCAGATCACATCAACGCGGAAACCATCCACCCCCTTGTCCAGCCAGAAGCGCATTACGTCGTACATGGCCTGGCGTACCTCGGGGTTGCGCCAGTTGAGGTCGGGCTGCTCGGGCAGGAACTGGTGCAGGTAGTACTGGCCGGTCTTTTCGTCCAGCGTCCAGGAGGGACCGCCGAAGTGGGCCTGCCAGTTGTTGGGGGGGCCTCCGTCCGGGGCGGGGTCGCGCCAGACGTACCAGTCGCGCTTGGGGTTGTCGCGGCTGCTCCTGGACTCCAAAAACCAGGGGTGCTGGTCGGAGGTGTGGTTGGGCACAAAGTCGATGAGCACCTTGAGGCCCAGCCGGTGGGCCTCGGCCAGGAGCTCGTCGAAGTCTTTGAGCGTGCCGAAGATGGGGTCTACGTCGCAGTAGTCGGCCACGTCGTAGCCGAAGTCCTTCATGGGCGACCTGTAAAAGGGCGAGAGCCAGATGGCGTCGAAGCCCAGGTCGCGGATGTAGGGGAGGCGCTTACGGATGCCTGGCAGGTCGCCAATCCCATCGCCGTTGGAATCTTGAAAGCTGCGCGGGTAAATCTGATAGATGCTTGCGGTTTTCCACCATTCCATAACGCGCTCCTTTATACCGGGCGCTGGGTCAGCCATAGCCGGGCATAGGGCCCCAGATAGGCCGGGGCCGGGGCCTGGGTGATCTGGTCGAAGGGCTGCACGATGCCTTCTTGCTGAAGGGCCTCGAAGGGGAAGGGCTGATCCTGCTCGCTGAAGTTGTAGACCTGCACCAGCCGGCCCTGGGGGTGTTCACGCCTGAGCAGAAGCAGGTGGGGGTTGGGTTGCCAGAGGGCCTGCGTAGGGAAGGCCGCATGCATCTGGGGGATGCGGGCTCGAGCCTGCAAGAGCCCTTTGATGCCGTGGAAAATCCGGTGCTCCACGGTGCCTTCCTGGTGGCGCTTCTGGGCTTTGGCCCAGTCCATTCTGGGCCGGTGCAGCCAGCGGTTGTCGTCCTGGTGGGCGGGCTCCTGGGCGTAGTCGTAGTCGTTGAGCATCCCCAGCTCGTCGCCCATGTAGATGAGCGGAATGCCCTCCCCATAGCCGATAAAGACCGCGTGGGCCAGCAGAATGCGCTCGACGGCCAGGTTGATCAGGCGGGGATTCCCGGACTCGAGCGCGGCCTCCAGCCCGGCCAGGCTGGCCGCACTGCCCGAGGTGCGCCGGTCGCCGGTGGCGGGGTTCTCCTGGAAGTGCAGGCCTCGAGCGAACGAGCCCGGGAACTCGCCCCTGTAAAAGTCCGATAAAAAGCGCCGGTGGGCCGGGCCGCTCAGGCCCACCGCGGCGGCGTCGGTGTCGGAGATGGCCCAGCCGATGTCGTCGTGGCAGCGCAGGTAGGTGGCCCAGGCGGTGCTGGGGGGTTTTTGCGGAAAGCGCCGGAGGGCCTGGGTAAAAAGCCGGGTGTCGCGGCTGGCCAGGCTGCTCCAGATCTGCACCATCAGGGTGTTGTGGTAGGCCAGCTCGCTCACCTTGCCGTAGTGCTTCCCGCTACCCAGGTAGGCGATCAGGTCTTCCGGGGCCACGATGGCCTCGGCCTTGAAGGCCACCGCCGGCGCGGCGATGCGCACCGCGGCCCGCAGGGCCTGGGTGAGGGCGTGCACCTCGGGCTGGTTCTGGCAGTGGGTGCCCAGGCGCTTCCAGGTAAAGGCGATGGCATCCAGCCGGAAGACCTCCACCCCTTTGTTGGCGAGCCACAGAATCAGGTCGAGGTACTCCAGAAACACCTCGGGGTTGCTCCAGTTCACGTCCCACTGCCAGCGGTTGAAGGTCGTCCAGACCCAGCCCTGCAGCTCCTCGTCCCAGGTGAAGTTGCCGGGGGCGAAGTCGGGGAAGACCTCGGGCAGGGTGCGCTCGAAGGCGTCGGGGAGGGTGCGGTCGGGGTAGATGTAGAAATAAGCGCGGTACCTGGGGTCGCCACGCCGGGCGGCCTGGGCCCAGGGGTGCTCGCGGGCCACGTGGTTGAGCACCAGATCCAGGCAAAGGCTGATGCCTTCGTGGCGGAGCTGGGTGCAGAGGGCCTCGAGGTCCTCCATGCTGCCGAGGTCGGGGCGCACCTGCCGGTAGTCGGCCACCGCGTAGCCGCCGTCGTTCTCGCCCTCGCGCGGGAGCAGCAAAGGCATCAGGTGCAGGTAGCGGATGCCCAGTTCCTTCAGGTAGCCGATGTGCTGTCCAACACCCTTTAGCGTGCCCGCGAACCGGTCGGCGTAGGCGATGTAGCCGTGCATATGGGGTTGCTGAAACCAGTCCGGGGTGTGGATGCGCTCGAGGTCCAGAGCCAGCAGTTCGGCCGGGCGCTCGGCCAGGTTCCGCCCAATCACCTGGGCCGCCCGCCCGGCCACGGCGGGGGCCTGGGGGTAGACCGCCTGCAAACCGGCCATCAGGTCGGGGAAGTGGCGGCGCACCCGGGCCTGCAAATCGGCGGTACGGTAGGCGTCGGGTGCGCCCATCTGGCCGGCCATGCCTGCAAAAAAAAGGGCCTCGTCCATGCGCCCATGTATTTTACGCAATCTTTGGGAGCCTGGCCGGGTGGGTGGCTTAATCTTGCAGTGCCTGGGAAGCCCGTGTGTGAGTTTGGTTAGGACTTTCTGAGCCAATCTGGCTTTCATTCTTAAGCTGTGGTTAATCCAGAAAAGTAACGGTCAAAACACCTTGTACTTTGGTGGCTAAGGGTTGTTCACAGCTCGAGCAGGGCACAGGAGGAAGACCAATGCGACGAACCAAAATGCTTTTGCTGCTGGGCGGCCTGGGCCTGCTGCTGGGGGCCTGCGGCGGGGAGTACACCGACAACCCCACCCCCGATAGCTCCAACGGCCCCTTCCTGGCCGAGCCCCTCACCCAGCACCCCACCAACCTGCCCCTGACCCTGCTCAACCGCTACCTGGTGGTGAGCGAAGAGGACGGGCGCTTGCGGGCCAGCTACAGCGGGCTGCGCTACTGGCCGCGCCAGGCCGACAAAAACCGCAACCCCAACAACCCCAGCCAGCCCTCGGGGCCGCGCTTTACCCAGTACGCCGGCTGGGACATCCTGGACGTGCCCGGCTCGAGCGTCTCGCGGGCCGACTGGCTGCGCCTGAGCCTGACCCGCCCCGCCACGGTGGTGGTGGCCTGGGAACACTCGGCGCTGTGGCTGGCGGGTTGGCAGAAAGGGGAGACCACCGCTGCCGATGGCAAGAAGTTCAACACCTATACCCGTACCTTCCGGGCTGGTGAGATCACCCTGGGCTCCCCTGAGGGCAAGGGTGAGTACTGGGTGCTGCTGGCCGAAGGCAACGGGCAACCTTCGGCAGAACCCCCCCTGCCCAGCGGCATCACCGAACGGCCGGTGCCCAACACCACCTGCCCCTCCTGGCTCGAAAACCTCTGGCAGGCCAAAGGGCCGGATGGGCGCAACTACCCAAGCTGGCACCCCCAGATCGACCCGGTTTACTGGTGTTACTACCGCCACGACCACAACGCCGACCCCGGCCTGATCGGCTACCAGGCCCCCTTCCTCTACACCGCACAGTACACCAACAACCAGCCTGAGCGGGCCGAGGGCTTTAAGGGCTTTGCCATCCGCGACGGCGAGATCGGCTGGTATTTCAACATCCACTCCGAGACCAGCACCGACCAGCGGGTCTGCGCCCGCTTCCACACCGTGGTGGTGGTGGCTACGCGCTGGCGCACCGGCGAGAAGCTGGCCGAGCTCAACTACAAAGGCGACTTTGGGGCCTCGAGGCAGAACCAGGGCGACAATCCCTTCTTCGCCAACACCTGCACCGACCCCCGCACCGGCCAGCAGGTCACCCAGGAGCAGATCGGCCAGCAATTGCAAAGCACCACCCGGGCCTCCAAGCGCATCCGCATCGCCGCCAACAACTCGGGCTACGAACAGTGGGATGGGGGCCTGGTCAAGGCCTTAGGCATGGAGTTTAGCGGCCCCGGCATGGGCATTGACATCCAGAACCCGGCCACCGCCTGCAACGCGCTTCACTGCACCGATCTGGTCACCAACAACTCCTCCAGCACCCGCCGCACGCTGCAAATCATGAACCTGCGGCTGCGCTACAAGCCCGAACTCGACCCCGACGGCGACGGCTACTTCGAGACCAACCTGTACGGCGATGGGCCTTACATCGCCGGCGACCGCAACTCGGGGATTGGCCCCCTTAAGCAGTACATCAAACCCGGGACCGACCTGCGCCTGGACGGCTTCTTCACCACCGAGGATGCCTGGCGCGGGCTGTATGTGCGTGGTGGCAGTACCCAGGATGTCGAGCTCGAGGGCGCGCTGGGCACGGTGAACTAAAGAGGCCCATCACCAACCGGCGGGTGGTGCCTCGCCGGTGGTTCTTTTGCAGCGCATAGCGGTATCGTTTTGATTAGCGACGACGGGCCAGGGGGTGAAGCTTCCCGTGGGTATCCTTCACCCATGACTACACCCGACGGCGAAGGATTCAAGCGGAAGCGGTATTAGGGCATGCTCCACTGTATGGTGATGCTGCGCTGGGACTGGCCGCTGCAGCCGTTGCTGGTGCAGGCGATGCCATAGATGTAGAAAAAGGGCCTCTTTTCCATGGGGTCTACGCCGCGGTCGGTTACGGTAAAAGTGGCGCTCTGGGTGTTGGCGCTGCCCCGCACGGCGTTTTGTTCTACGGGGGTGACCTCGAGGCCCCCGGTGTTGCTCTGGTACCTCAAAAAAACCCGCGTCAGGTTGCTGGCGTTGAAGGTCACCCGCACCGTGAGGGTGGCGGTGCCGCCCCGGGACAGGGTGAAGGGATCGGCGGCCAGGCTAAAGCTTTCACCGGGGGCGGGGGGTGGGGGTGTGTTGGGGGGTCGGAAGACGCTCTGGCCGCCGCAGGCCGCCAGCAGCGGGGGGAGCAGCAGGGCCAGGTACGCGGGGCGCATAAGCATAATTGGCAGTCTAGAATCTACAAACCACCTTACCCAAATCAGGCACTGCAGTTATGTTTAGAGCATGAACCGCCGTGCTTACCCATCGGACGTCCGTGATGAGGAATGGGCTCTGGTGCTGCCCTATTT
>Ga0116210_1001973_pt1 | contig 13602 bp, 14 predicted proteins | sample TshhotsprinmetaG_FD_94483 | JGI IMG/M metagenome (GOLD analysis project Ga0116210, IMG submission 94483) | Hot spring microbial communities from South Africa to study Microbial Dark Matter (Phase II) - Tshipise hot spring metaG | ecosystem: Environmental > Aquatic > Thermal springs > Hot... | reverse complement strand
ACCCCTCTTAAGCGAGTAGTCTGGATGGCGCACCAGATTCTTATCCTGGTATTCGCTTTCGTTCTTGGCTGGCTGGGGTATCGAATGGTGTTGAAGAATCTGGATGTGCCCACGGTTACCCTGTTCTTCACCTATTCGGTGGTGTATCTAGCTGTCCCCATAAGTTCCCTCTTAATCGTATTCCAGACGATCTATGATCTGATGCGTCATCGAAAGGAAGGAGAGAAAGCGGCATGACGTTGATCTTTATCCTCTGGCTTTTCATGATGCTTCTGGGAGTTCCCCTATTTGTGAGTCTCGGAATCGCTTCTCTCCTGCATTTACTCACCTCCAACCTGAACCTTCTAACCCTACCCCAACGGATCACCAACGCGGCCAATTCCTTTCCATTGCTAGCGGCGCCGTTCTTTATCCTCATGGGAAACATCATGAACACCTCGGGCGTTACCCGCCGGATCTTCAACTTTGCCAATGCGCTGGTAGGATGGCTTCGGGGAGGGCTGGGGCACGCGAACATCGTGGCTAGCATGATCTTCGCGGGCATGTCAGGATCCGCGGTAGCGGATGCGGGGGGACTAGGAACGATTGAAATCGAGGCGATGAAGGAGCGCGGGTACGACATCGACTTCTCGGCAGCGGTTACCGCAGCATCCGCTACGGTAGGGCCCATCATTCCCCCGAGTCTTCCCATGATCATCTATGGCGTGCTAGCGGATACCTCGGTGGGGAAACTCTTCATTGGAGGGGTGATCCCAGGGCTCCTCATGGGCTTGTCCATGATGGTACTGGTAGCTTTAATGGCTCGGAAACGGAGCTACCCCAAAGAACCGTTTCCAACCGTAACATCCTTGTGGAAAGCGTTTCGGGAAGCTTTTTGGGCTCTATTGGCACCGGTAATCCTATTTGGAGGGATCGTGTCGGGGGTGTTTACCCCCACGGAAGCAGCGGTAGTGGCTGCTTTCTACGCGCTTGTCCTGGGGTTGTTCATCTACAAGGAATTCCAGCTTCGACAGCTGCCCCGGTTGATCCTGATGACGATGGAAACCAACGGCGTAGTCCTTGCCCTTGTGATGACGGCGGTTCTGTTTGGGTGGAATCTTTCCGTCGCCGATGTCCCGCAGACCTTAGGCCGGGCTCTTCTCTATGTTTCTTCCAACCCCATCGTAGTGCTATTGATCATCAACCTATTTCTCCTGGTCGTCGGATGCTTCATGGAGGCTATTGCGGCCATGATGATTCTCATCCCCATCCTGCTACCCGTGGCGATCAAGCTCCAGATCGATCCTATCCAGTTCGGACTGATCATCGTGCTGAACTTGATGATCGGAACCATTACCCCTCCGGTAGGGATCGTCCTGTTCGTCACGGCCAACGTGGCGAAGATCTCTTTTGAACGGGTCACCAAAGCAACCCTCCCGTTTCTTGTTCCCTTGCTGATCGTGTTGTTATTGGTTACTCTGGTTCCACCTATCACTACTTGGCTCCCTGCCTTAGTGATGGGAAAGTAGCTACGTAGGAGAGAGCTTCATGGTCAATTCAGTGTTACGGGCTTTTGCCATTCTCACCCTCCTTGGAAAGAAAGGGAGGATGACCCTATCCCAGCTCTGCAGGGAACTAAGAATTCCGAAGAGTACCGCTTTCTCTATCCTGGAAACCCTTGAGAAGGAACAAGCGGTAGCTAGAGAGGAAGAAACCGGAATGTACTCATTGGGGATCCGGCTGCTGGAGTTAGGGCAGGAGGCGCAGCAAAACTTCGAACTGCGGAAGGTAGCTAGCCCTGTGTTGCAGCAGTTAAACCGTGAGATCGATGAGACGGTCCATCTAACCGTATTGGACAAAGACGTGGTTCTCTATGTCGACTGCTATGAATCCTCCAAGCGATTACGTACCTACTCGGTGATCGGAGTTCGGGCTCCGCTATACTGCACAGCCGTGGGGAAAGCCATTCTGGCCTTTTTAGATCAGGATGAACAGAGCCGGATCATCCAACGAATGCAGTTCCAGCAGTTCACTCCCAACACGATCACGAATCGGGAAGCATTGCTCAAGAACCTCGATGAGGTGCGAAGGAAAGGTTATTCAGTGGATGATATCGAACATGAGGAAGGGGTCCGTTGCGTGGGAGCCCCAATCTACAACAACAAGGGCAGAGTGTGTGCTTCCCTTTCCATCTCTGGTCCCGCTTCTCGAATTACCTCGGAGAGAATCGAATTCTTCGCTCAAAAAGTTCTAGAAGCGGCGCAAGAAATATCCCGCCGCTTAGGGTATCGGAAGGGATAGGAACTCCTCTGTTTGAAGAGTTTATTCAGATGAGCTGTTTTACCACTTCCTTTCCATATTGCCGGGCACGGTCGAGGATTTTGTCGTCCGGTTCCCAGAGAGACTTAAACCCTTCGTGCACTACCTCGAATCCAGAGGCCCGCAGTTGATCGTTTAGGATCTTCACGCTTTCTCCGCTCCATCCGTAGCATCCGAAGGAGGCGGCTTTTTTCTTTTTCATTCCGAGGCCTTTCACTTCCTCGAAGAAGGCGGCTATAGAGGTAAGTATCCCCCGGTTAATAGTTGGCGATCCGGCAAGGATTCCTTTGGATCGGAACACCTCGGCAATCACGTCGTTCTTGTCAGTTTTAGATAGATTGTATAACTTGACTTCGGTTTGGGGAGCTGTTTCCCGTACGCCTTCCGCGATCGCTTCTGCCAGTTGTCGAGTTCCCTCCCACATCGTGTCGTAAACAATCGTAATCCGGTCTTCCTGATAGTCTTTGGCCCATTCCAGGTACTTTTCCACGATCTGAGAAGGATTTTCCCTCCAGATAACCCCATGGCTAGGACAAATCATAGATACTGGCAGGTTGAAGGAAAGGACCTCCTCAATTTTTTTTGCAACCAGGGGACTGAAAGGAGTCAGGATATTTGCGTAGTACTTCAACGCTTCGGTAAAAAGTTCATTCTGATCCACGCGGTCGTTGAATAGGAACTCACTGGCGTAGTGCTGGCCAAAAGCATCGTTACTGAAAAGGATGTTATCACCTGTCAGGTAGCACATCATACTGTCTGGCCAGTGAAGCATGGGGGCTTCGATAAAGATTAGTTCCTTTTTCCCTAATTTCAGTTTGTCCCCCGTTTTCACGATTTGAAAATTCCAATCCTTATGGTAATGCCCTGTTAGAGATTTGACTCCGTTCGCCGTGCAGTAGATGGGAGTATTGGGGATCCGTTCCATCAGGGCGGGAAGGGCTCCCGAGTGATCGATTTCCCCGTGGTTGGCCACAATCCCGTCGATCTCAGAGAGGTCAATGAATCGGCTTAATCTGTCTAAGAACTCTTCTGCAAAGGGCTTCCATACCGTATCGATCAGTACGGTTTTCGTATCCCGTACAAGATACGCGTTGTAACTAGAGCCTCTATGGGTAGAGTACTCATCCCCGTGGAACTTCCGAAGTTCCCAATCGATTTTTCCAACCCAACTTACAGAATCGGTAATCTTAACCATTCTGCACCTCCTACATAGAATCTACCATAATCTTACTACCTTCAAAGCAGGGCGAGCGGTAACAAATGGTACGGTTCCCAGTGGTTCCACCGGCGAATTTTAGACGGATCCGTTTGTGACTATGTTGGTGTTGACAAACGATTATACGCACGGTATACTGTTTCTATATTAGAAAATTGTTCAGTATTATGAACAGAAGGAGGCAAATATGATTAAGAAAGGTTTAGCTATGTTGGCTTTTCTATGCCTAGTGGGTTCTTTGGCGTTTGCCGCGGGTGCCAAGGAAGCACCAAAGGCGAAGCAGGTTAAACTCGCTTTCTCTTCGGTGAGCGTTCCCAACGATGCTCACACGAAGGCAATGTATGTGTTCAAAGAAAACATCGAAAAGTTAACCAACGGCCAGATCACGGTGGATGTGTACCACTCGGGACAGCTGTTTACCCAGGAAGCTCAAAACCCAGCCCTCCAGAAAGGAACCCTTGATATGGCCTACGTAGATCCTAACTGGCTTACCGACTGGGTTCCCTACATGTCCATGTTTGCCGCGCCCTACGTGTTTAAAAGTTATGAACACATGACAAAGACCTTCAATAGTGACTTCGGGAAGCAGATCTTCGAGGATGTTGCGAAGAAAGCGAGCATTCGTCCGTTGGGAGCTTTCTACCTGGGGACCCGACAGTTGAACCTACGGGACATCGGGCGAGAAGTTCGGACTCCTGCGGACATGAAAGGGGTAAAACTCCGGATGCCCAACTCTCCTTCTTGGCTCCTGATGGGTCGAGCCCTTGGTGCGAATCCGACTCCTCTTTCGTTTACCGAGGTGTACATGGGACTGAAGACAGGTACCATCGACGGTCAGGATAACCCCTTGCCCACCAACAAGAATGCCAAGTTTTATGAGGTAACGAAGTACATCGTTCTAACGGATCATTACATCAACCCCTTGTTCCCGGCCATCAATGAAGCCAAGTGGCAGTCCCTGGGGCAGGACCTGCAGGCAAAGATGTACCAGGCCATAGAGGAAGCCCGGAAAGTGTGCGATAAGACCAATCTGGACGCCGAAAAAGAGCTAGTGGATTTCTTCAAGAGTCAAGGGATGACAGTGATCGTTCCAGACAAAGAAGCCTTCATCAAGTTCGCTCGCGAAGTAGTGATGGGGGATAAAGAAGCGACAAAGAACTGGGACATGAATCTGTTCCAGAAGATCCAGGATCTGGCAAAGTAGTGGATTCTTTATCCTGAGCCTTGTCGAACGGTCTCAATGGCTAATGGAAAAGGGCCCCCGCATGCGGTGCGGGGGTTTTCTATAACATGAATGGTAGGAAAGGAATAGGTATAAGAGGCAGGGAATTCCTATGAAAGAACAGCCGATCATTTCGCGCGTATTGAAAAAATTATTGGATTTCATGGAAATTTGGATTCCCGTAGTAACCTTTGCCCTAATGTTTCTTGTGTTCGTGGTTGCCATCTTCTTCCGGTATGTGTTGAACCATCCTCTTACCTGGCCGTACGAACTTTCCATCATCCTGTTTATCTGGACGATCCTGTTTGGCGCCGGGTACGCGAAACGGGAGGATTCCCATGTGGTGTTCAGTGTGGTGTATGATCGGATGTCCCCCCCAACGCAACGGGCCTCTCGGATTGTGGCGGAATTGATCGTCCTCTTTGCCTTTATCATTGGGTTTCAGGCTTCTACCAGCTATATCCTGTTCTGGAAGACCCTAAAGACACCGGCGTTACGGATTTCTTTCGATATCGTGTTCTTTCCTTACATCGTGTTCATGCTACTGATGATTGGTAGATCTGCCTATAATCTATTCTTCGATATTCGATCCATCCTCCGAAAGGGGGTACGGGAATGAGCTTTCCGCTTTTCGTATTCATTGTTTTTTTCATCGCGATTTTTATTTTTCGGATCCCCATTTCCCTTGGCATGATAGCGGCTTCCATTTTCTATGTATGGGCCAAAGGATTGGATTTGGGGATGGTAGCCGAGAAGATCCTCTCTAACCTCTACGCGAAGGACATCCTACTGGCAGTTCCTCTCTTCATTTTCACTGCTAATGTGATGAACACGAGCAAGGTGACGAACTTGATCTTCGAGTTCGCCAATACCCTTGTAGGAAGATGGCGAGGGGGAATGGGACATGTAAACGTACTGGCTTCCCTCATTTTTTCTGGAATGACAGGATCTGCGGTAGCGGACGCTTCAGGTCTGGGAGTCATGGAGATCCAAGCGATGCGGGAAGCGGGGTACGACGATGATTTCAGTTGCGCTATCACGGCCGCTTCTGCCACGATAGGCCCCATCTTTCCTCCCAGTATCCCCATGGTGTTCTACGCGATGCTTTCCGGAACCTCCATCGGTAGCCTCTTCATGGCGGGCATGACTCCTGGAGTGATCATGGCTATCGCCCTGATGCTCTATATAGCTGCTATAGCAGGGAAGAGAAAGTATCCCTATGGTCCCAAGTACACGAGGAAGCAGTTTCTGTTGAACACCTTTAAAGCTATCCCCGCCCTCCTCACTCCAGTGATCCTCCTCATCGGAATCTACACGGGAATCGTAACTCCCACAGAGGCGGGCGCTTTGGCCGCCTTCTATGGGATCCTCATATCTGTAACCATCTATCGCTCCTTGGGACCAAAGGACATGGTGAAGGTGTTGGTGGATACGGTAAAAGCCACCGGAAGTCTTTCTCTTATCGTAGGGGCAGCGTATGCGGTAGCCTATGTGGTGGCGGTAGAGCACATCGCTGATATGGTAGCTGGCCTGATCCTATCCTTTACCCAGAACAAGTATGTGCTCCTGCTAGTGATCAATATCCTGTTCTTCATCTTAGGAATGTTCATCGATACCTCCACTATTACCCTCGTGTTTATTCCCATGGTTCTGCCTCTAGCTCAACAGTTGGGAATAGACCTTGTGCACCTTGGAGTAGTGATCGTGCTGAACATGATGATCGGACTTCTAACCCCTCCCTTTGGGGTTCTTCTTTTCATTACTTCTGGGATTTCTGGCACTCCCTTGCGGGGAATCATCCGGGAAACCTGGCCCATGATCGGAGTGCTCGTAGCGGTGCTGATCCTGATTACCTACGTGCCTGAAGTCGCTCTTTGGGTACCCCATACCTTTTTTAAATAGGGAGAGCCTTTGGCGAGAAGTAGGAATGTCAGAAAACGATTCTTAAGGAGTAACACGAAAATGGCAAGCAAGAAGCGTCTCGGGGGAGTAATTCCCGCTCTACTGATTCCTTTCAAAGAGGATGGATCCGTCGACCATGCGTTACTGGAAAAACAGGTGGAATACCTCGTTTCCAAGGGAGTGCAGGGCATTTTCATCAACGGCTCCACAGGGGAAAGTGCCTATGTGTCCACCGAGGAGAAAGCGGAAATCGTGAAAACCGTATCTCGGGTTGCCCGGGGAAAAACCAATCTATGCGCTGCCTGTATCCAACCTTCCACAGAGCAAACCTTGAAAGAGGTGAAGGTGATGGAGAAGCTGGATCCTGATTTTATAGTGGCGGTTACACCGTACTATTTCAAGGTAGATCAAGCGATTATCTTGGAACATTACCGGACCATTGCTTCTGCCAGTTCGGTACCTGTGATTGCCTACGATATTCCTTCCTGCACCCACAACAAGATCTACCTGGAAACGATCCTCAAGATCGCCGAGATTCCCAATATCGTGGGGATTAAGGACAGTTCGGGGGATTTTATTACCTTCTGTCGCGCCATAAGCCAACCGGTAAAAGAAGGGTTCTCCTGGATCCAGGGGGACGATTATCTAGATGCAGCCTCTTTTCTAATGGGTGCCCATGGAATCGTAACGGGAACGGGGAACGTGTGGATCGATCCTTATATGGAGCTCTACCGGGCTATTGAGGAAGGAAACCGGCAGAAAGCCCTCGAGTGTCAAACACGGATCAATGCCCTCTGTGAGGTATTCCAGGTAGTGGGAGGAAGAGTGATCCCAGGAATCAAAGCCGCAACGTACCTACTGGGAAGGAGTCACCGATGGATGCGACAGCGGGCCATGACGTTGAAAGACGAAGAGGTTGCCAAGGTCCGGTCCGTACTGGTAGGATTGGGGCTCCTATAAATCCTAACATAAGGAGGAACCTATGATCTATGATTCCCTGAAAAATCTGCATCGGTATACGGGCCTGACGAGAAATCTAGATACCGCTTTTCACTATTTACAGGAAAAAGCTTCTGTGTTGAACACCCTTCCTGAGGGTAAGCATCCCATCGATGGCGATCGGGTAATCATTCAGGTGATGAACTATGAAACGAAGGATCTGACCCAAGCCCGGTTCGAGGCCCATAAAAAATACATCGATATCCAGTTAGTGCTTGAGGGGAAGGAGGCTTGCTACGCTCGACCCTTGGAAGGATTGGAAGCCGCAGAACCCTATAGCGAGGAAAAGGACGTGGGATTTTTCAAAGGAGAGGGAGGGGCTTTCCTTCCGCTGGATCAAGGGATGTTCGCTGTTTTCTTTCCTTGGGACGCTCATAAACCCTCCTGTGATTGGGAAGGCAAACGCCGGGTGCGGAAAGTAGTGGTTAAAGTGCGAGCTTAACCCGTCCAAAATACTTGGTTACGCTTCTGGACGATTCTCCTATCCCCGTGTAAGATACTTCCATCATCATTCTAAATAAACAGACACATAGGAGGCGAACATGTCCGATTTTTTACAGTGGCACCATGATACCCTTGCCGCTAGAACTGTAGAAGCCTTGAGAAAGCACGAGTTCGATGCGGTATACTTCCCCAACCGAGAACAGGCAGTGGAACATATCCTCTCCTTCATCCAACCAGGGCACAAGGTTGGGTTCGGGGGATCGATGACCGTGCAGGCCTTGGGCCTCGCAGATAAAGCGAAGGAAAAAGGAGCGATTCTGCTCAATCACAACGCGCCTGGTCTTACACCGGAGGAGAAGAACGAGATCCGGCGCCAACAATTGGTCTGTGACGTGTTCATCGCGGGGTCCAATGCGATCACCATGGATGGATGCATCGTTAATATCGATGCGTACGGGAATCGAACCAATGCTCTTACCTTTGGACCTCGAAAGATCATCATCGTGGTGGGAATGAACAAGATCCGGAAGGATGTGGACGAAGCGCTGGAACGAGTAAAACACTACGCCGCTCCCCTGAACAACAAACGGATTAACACCAACAACCCATGCACGGTTTCCGGGACCTGTTCGGAGTGTACCTCGAAGACAAGGATCTGCCGGGTGTATTCCATCCTACGGAGAAAGCCGACCCTTTCGGATACAACCGTGGTGATCATCGGAGAAGCCCTGGGGTTCTAACTGGTTGCATGATTGTAGTTCTTTCCAAACTCATCTCTGCCTTTCTGCTGCCACCGGGGATCTTCGTTCTGCTCTTTGGATGGTTGGCGTGGCTCTTAAGGCCTCAGCCAACACAACCTTCACCTAAAGGGAAGGGGAAACTCCCCTTCTTCCTTGCCTTTACAGGTGCGAGCCTCCTCTACCTTCTGTCTACCGAGCCTGTATCGGATCTTTTACTGAAACCGTTGGAAGACCGATACTCTTCGTTACCTTCCCAGGGAGTAGAAAGGGTGATAAAAGTAGGAATAGATGCCGTGGTGGTATTGGGTGGAGGCACAGTGACCCGATCCCCCGAAAAAGGTTCGGATGATCTACGGGAAGAATCCTTGAAGAGAACCCTGTTTGGAGTTCGGATCTATCAGGAAGTGCCTGCGGTTCAACGAGCACAGACCTTCTTGATCTTCAGTGGTGGCCGGGTATTCGATGTGGGACAAGAGGCAGAGGCTACCATAATGGCCCGTTACGCATTGGAATGGGGAGTAGATCCCAAAGTGATCCTACTCGATCCAGAGAGTCGCACCACTTGGCAGAATGCCCGACAGGTCGTTTCCCGCTTCCATCCCCAACGGATCCTCCTCGTTACATCGGCCTATCACATGCCCCGGGCGGTCTTTTGTTTTTCCCGTTTGGGAGTGGAGGTAATCGCGGCACCCACGGACTACAAAGTGAACCGAGGGGTGCCCTACGATCTAGAGAGTTTCCTTCCCACTCTGAACGGCTTCCAAAAGTCTCGTAAGGCTCTCCACGAGTATCTGGGCTTATTCTTATATTGGATAGCGTACCCATGAATCATCCCAAACCCCTCTACAGTTCCCGTCTCGTGTTTGGTTTCGGGGTGATCTTCCTGTTTTTAGTTCTCGGACAATGGGTATCCCGATTCTTCCATCTTCCTATATCGGGAAGTGTAATAGGAATGGTGCTTTTGGCCGTCACCCTTGGTTGTAGAATCCTTCCTATTTCTCTAGTAGAAGAGGCTTCCCAACTTCTTCTCCAACACCTTTCCTTGTTCTTCGTGCCTGCTGGTGTAGGACTATTGTCTTATTGGGCCATGCTGAAGAATAACTGGATTCCCATTACCCTAGCGATTCTATTGGGAACTATTATTACTCTACTGGGTACCGCGGGAATCCATCTAGTGCTCCTTCGAACAAAGTGGAACCGTAAATCCAACAACGTGGAGTCAACTCAATAAAATGATTAAACCAACAAATTGAGGGAAAGAGGGGTGGACAACCTGATACTTCTAGCCAGCACGATATTGGTGTATGCCCTAGCTCAAACGGGTCAATCTAAACTAAATAGAAAGACTAGATTGAAAAAAATCTCCTTTCTATTCCATCCGGTTCTCGTGTCGGTAGTAGTCATCATGCTCATGCTAGTCCTCACTCATACCCCGTATGAATCCTATGCGGAAGGTACCGAGGGCCTAACCTTTCTTTTAGCCCCTTCGGTAGTGGCCTTGGGAGTACCTCTATATAAAGAATGGAAGAAGCTATCCGCTGAATTAGGAAAGATTCTCGTTACGGTAACCTTTGGTTCCCTCGTGGGGATCCTTTCCTCTATTCTTCCCGTTCTCCTTTGGGGATCCCCGTTGGAGGTGGTAGCTTCCCTTGCCCCTCGTTCTGTAACCACTCCTATTGCCATGAATATTGCCCACGCAACCGGTGGAGTGCCTTCGTTGACTGCGGCTGTGGTGGTAACAACGGGAATCTTTGGAGCGGTGGCAGGGCCCGTGGTACTATCGATCCTAGATAAAATAGAAACCTCTACCTTTGGACTCGCTATGGGGGTAGCCTCCCATGGGATTGGTACTGCCCGCGCTTTAGAAATAGGGGAAAGAGAGGGAGCGTACTCGGCTTTAGGTCTCTGTTTGAATGGAGTGTTTACCTCGATCCTGGTACCGGTTCTATATAGATTTTCGATTTTCCATTAGAATTGACAACCTTTCCTTCTCTATAGTTAAATGCTCTATCTTCAACAAGTTCAACAGGAGGAATTGTATGAAACGAAAGGCGTTATTGGTACTGAGTCTCTCAATGTTTCTTGTCAGCACGCTGCAGGTAGGGGCAGAAACGGTACGTCTCACTAACCAGTTTCCCCCATCTCACTTTATTTCCAAGGGAATGAAATTTTTTGCCGATAAGGTGAAGGAGTACTCGAAAGACCAGTTAACCGTAAAAGTGTTCGACTCGGCGCAGTTGTTCAAAGACACCGAAGTGGTTGAAGCGGTTCAGGGAGGATTGGTGGAACTAGCCCTTGTTCCCGTGAACAAATGGTCAGGGATGGTAAGCGCCGCGGATGTGTTCGAAATTCCCTTTGCTTTCAAGGATCTGCAGAGCATCAAAGCCTTTGTGCAGGCGGGTGCGGGGAAATTGTTCGATGAAGCCTTTGCGCCCAAGGGAGTAAAGATCGTGTTCTGGGTGGATTATGGATTCGTGCAGTTCTTCAACAATGTCCGTCCTATCAAAACCCCAACGGATTTCAAAGGACTCAAGATTCGTACTTTTAGCGCTTTGACAGCGGAAACGGTAAAGGCGCTGGGAGGTTCACCGGTGGAGATGAGTTCTTCCGAGATGTACATGGCCCTTCAACGGCACACGGTGGATGGGGTTACCACGGGAATGCCCGCTGCTATCTCGCGAAAACTCCAGGAAGTGCTAAAGTACCTTACCATCTGTAACTACGCCACGGCTGAGTTTTTCGTGCAAGCCAACTCGAAGTGGTGGGACAAACTATCTCAGGAAAAAAAGGCAATTCTATTGAAAGCGGGAGAAGAAACGGAAGAGGTGATCCGGAAAGCGATCGATGATGAAGAGATGGCAGCGCTGGATAAATTGAAAAAAGCTGGCCTTCAGGTATATGAGATCACCCCTCAGGATCGACAAGCCTTTATTAAAGCAACCGAACCTGTTCGAGTTAGTTTCGCTAACAATACGGGTTCATTGGGTAAGCAATTGGTGGATCTGATCGCGAAGATCCAGAAATAACGGATCCAGGAAACACTACTACACAAGGGGTACACATCATGGAGAGCGGGGTTACAAACAGGCGAGTAGAACTTTTGTTTCAGAGGCTTAACAAAGGGGTCGGGTACATGGCAGGTTTGGGGAACTTGGCCATGGGAATCCTACTGTTCATCGAAGTAGTGCTCCGGTATATCTTTCATTCCCCTACTACGTGGTCTCAGGAGGTGGCCATCTACATTTTTACTTGGACCATGTTTGCTGGAGCCGCCTATACTCTCTCGGTGGGCAAACACATTCATATCGATATCCTGCTCTCCCACCTTGCCCCAAAACCGCGTCAGATGATCGAGGCCTTCACCGGCTTCCTAGGATTCCTCTTCTGTGCTTATGTTACTTACCAAGCATGGAACTTTGTGGCTCTCGCCATCCAGATGAAGAAGTTGTCTGCCACGACCTTGCGGGTACCTGTGTGGACGATTGAAGCCTCTGTTTTCGTGGGGTTTTTACTCCTCAGTATCCAATACATCTTCATTGTACTGGATAGAGTGCGAACCGTGCTGAAAATGGAGGCGCCACGATGATCACCTTCCTTTTCGTAGCCCTCCTTCTGTTGGGGATTTTGTTCCTTGGCCTTCCCGTCGCATTCGGGTTGGGTGGTACTGCATGGCTTTTGATTATTCTCTTCGACTTACCTACGGAACTTATCATCCAGACCCTCTATACTTCGATGGATAGTTTTGTTCTCTTAGCGGTACCCCTTTACGTCTTGATGAGCCAAATCCTGTTGGAGGGCAAAATCGGTGATGACTTGTTCGAGGTGATGAACGTATGGGTTCGACACCTTCCTGGCGGGTTGGCCATCGCTACCATCTTAGCCTGTGCGTTCTTTGCCGCTATTACCGGATCAGGAGCGGCCAACGCGGCTACCATCGGTCTTGTAGCCTATCCCGCCATGGTAGCCCGAGGGTATGACAAGAAGTTCACTTTAGGCCTTTTGGCAGCGGGAGGCACCTTGGGGATCTTGATTCCCCCTAGCATTCCCATGATCCTATACGGTGCTGTCACGGAGGAGTCGGTAGGGAAGCTCTTCATGGGTGGAGTGATCCCGGGAATCGTAATGGCTTGTGTTTTCATCCTCTATGCCATATTCAGGACTCTCCGTAAAGGGTATATCCCTATTCCAAAGGCTCCTTGGAAGGAGCGATTTACCGTTACCCAAAAGAACTTAGCGGGAATCTTCCTACCCTTCCTCATCGTGGGGGGTATCTACACGGGGATTTTTACCCCCACGGAGGCTGCGGCTGTCGGCTTAGTATATAGCCTCTTTATCACATTAATCCTGTATAGAACCCTAACGGTAAAGGATTTACCCCGGATTTGTCTGAAAGCTTTCACCACTTCCAGCATGATTGCCCTGATCATTGCCGGGGCACTGCTCTTTGGAAAAGTAATGACCATGATCGAGATCCCCCAGCTCCTTACGGAATGGATCATAAAGAACAACCTAACTCCCATGGCGTTCATTCTCGCGATGAACGTGCTGATGTTCTTCCTGGGAATGATGCTGGAAACCATCTCCATCATCCTGCTAACCATGCCTCTCGTTGCGCCCGTTCTCTCTACCTTGGAGATCGATCCTATCTGGTATGGAATTATCCTCACGGTAAACCTAACCTTGGCGCTGGTAACCCCACCGGTTGGGATGGACCTATACGTGATTGCCGGATTGCAGAAGGACGTGCATATATCGGAAGTAATCCAGGGTGTTTTCCCTTT
>Ga0116210_1001971_pt1 | contig 13603 bp, 11 predicted proteins | sample TshhotsprinmetaG_FD_94483 | JGI IMG/M metagenome (GOLD analysis project Ga0116210, IMG submission 94483) | Hot spring microbial communities from South Africa to study Microbial Dark Matter (Phase II) - Tshipise hot spring metaG | ecosystem: Environmental > Aquatic > Thermal springs > Hot... | reverse complement strand
GGCACTTTCAGTATCCTCGGAGTTCGGATCGTCTATTCAACCTCCTTGGAGCGGGGTTTCTACCAATTTTATGATAAACTTTCAGTATCCTCGGAGTTCGGATCGTCTATTCAACGTCCACTCACGGCTGGGTGTAGCCTCGGTCAAGGATCTTTCAGTATCCTCGGAGTTCGGATCGTCTATTCAACCTGCCCCACCGGCCCTAAAGAGAGCGGTAAAGGTAACTTTCAGTATCCTCGGAGTTCGGATCGTCTATTCAACCTCGCTTTCATGAAGCCCGACAGGGCGCCATCAGTCCTTTCAGTATCCTCGGAGTTCGGATCGTCTATTCAACTGGAGATATTGGCCGATCTGTCGGGTGGGGACTGGTATGCTTTCAGTATCCTCGGAGTTCGGATCGTCTATTCAACGTCGCTGCCATCGCCAGCAGCCCGGCATAAGTACCTGTCCTTTCAGTATCCTCGGAGTTCGGATCGTCTATTCAACTTCAATTTCCCGAGGAGGGCCGGCTCGACATTTATTCCCTTTCAGTATCCTCGGAGTTCGGATCGTCTATTCAACCTAGGCGGCGCGGGCAGCGGACACTGGGGGCATGCCTTTCAGTATCCTCGGAGTTCGGATCGTCTATTCAACAGCGCTCATTGCGGCTCAAGCGCCGCGGATCGCCCTCTTTCAGTATCCTCGGAGTTCGGATCGTCTATTCAACGCAAAGTATGATCGCGGACCGTAGTTGTGTAATTAGCTTTCAGTATCCTCGGAGTTCGGATCGTCTATTCAACGCCCGCGGCGACTTGGCTGTAGTCGCCGCCGGTGACTCTTTCAGTATCCTCGGAGTTCGGATCGTCTATTCAACCTCGAAACGGCGTTGCGGCAGACATTAGCGACGCAGCTTTCAGTATCCTCGGAGTTCGGATCGTCTATTCAACCTCTGTGCGTTTCAGGACTTCATCCACCAATGCAGCACTTTCAGTATCCTCGGAGTTCGGATCGTCTATTCAACTAGTTGTCATTGATCCGAGCGGCAGCGAGCGCGTCGAGCTTTCAGTATCCTCGGAGTTCGGATCGTCTATTCAACCCCTGCCTCTGAAACACAAAACACCCCATAAACGACCTGTAGCCTGCTTTTGACGCCTCCTGAGCCGTCCTACGAGGTCGGACCACGGCCGCCAAAGGGGATTTCGCGGCTCGCAGACCCCTCGCGACGAAGATCCGTTTTTGCGCGCCACGGCCGCCCATTTGCGCAGGATTTCCCCCGCTTGTTGCCCCTCCACAGGCCATCGGCCGCTCAATTCGGCCCTTACCGCCCCCCAGGCCCGCGCATTTGCGCAGAGGCCTTGCAGAACGCCTTCTACACGCCACCCTCTGAAAAACGTTCTAGAAGATGTCATTGCAAAACCGCCTGAACTCACAATTCACACAGCGAGCCGGCCGGGTGGTGGCCGCCGGCATGGTCTCCGTTTCAATCAGCTCGCGCATCTCCACCAGGGCTTGCCGCACCCGCGCTCTGTCACGAGCCAACAAAGGCACTTTTTGAGGCCGGCGCTCCGGCATCAGGTAGATGAAGCCATAGGGCACAGGCAGCGCCATCTCCTCTTCCACCAGGAGGCCATAGCAGGTCAGTTGCAGCTTGAAGTGCTCCCCCGCCAGCGTGCTCAGCTTGTAATCCACCGGAATAGCGGCGTTTTGACCGTCCGGCCGCAAGATGACCAGATCAATCACGGCCGACACACCCAGCGCCCCGGAGCACAAGGCCACGTCAAAGTGCCGCTGCCCCGTGCTGAAGCCGTAGGTCCGCAGCTGCCGCCGCTCTTCCCGCCCCTGTTCCTCCTCCTGCGCCCGCTTGCCCTCGGCCATCTTCTCGGTCGTAGGCCGCACGTCGGGCAGGCAACGGGTGAAGTACAGTATCCTCGGGCAGTAAGTATACTGCTTCAGGTCGGTCACCGTCAAAGTCCAGGCCATCAACTTGCCCTCCCGTCACTTTCCCCTTGCTCCAGGACCAGGCGCCGGGCCCAGTCATCGGCCGATATGGTAACGATGTAAACCTTGGCCCCGCGTTTGCCCACCCGACGCTTGATCTTCATCATCAGCTCCTCCTGGTGCGTGCGACTGAGCTCCCCGGAAAACGCGCTGTACTGGATCCGATCCAACCCGTAGTCCAGGCAACAATCGGCCACTTTGTTGCGCGTGCCGTCGTGCGGGATGTCGTAGATCACCAGCACCGGGATGCGATTCGCCGAACGCGTGGCCATGGCCCTCCTGATAGGCGCAGACCCGTCCCCCTGTTCCCTCGCTCCTGATCCCGCTGCTCGATATTCTCCCTCTTGAGTGTTATCGCTCGATTTTACCGCCGAGTACACAGAGAACACAGAGTTTTCCGGATTTTCTCAGCGGCCTCTGCGCTCTCTGCGGTAAAAACTGGCGCATTGTGCGTTCAGCAACGCTTTACAGGGAGACCGCTCGCTGCACCGAAGATGCCGAACGCAGGTCGGGGGCGAGGCCGCCATGAGGCGAAGGCGCGCTCTCTCTCGTGAAGCAACGACCGGCCACAGGATCACCAGTTCGCCACAAACGGCTGATATGCCGGCCGATCCCCCCGCAAAAAGACCGCCAGATGCCGCGCCTGGCTCTGCAGCGCGCTGCGCAGGGTGTTTTGCTTACCCTGATAACGCACCGGCGCGTCCAGCCGCTCTAATACCTTCTCCGCGATCAGCTTGCGCGTCGGCGGGTCCAGCTTGCCTTTCTCATCCAGGACCAGCGCGCTGCCCTTGTTGACCAGCCCCAGCATGGCCCGATCCACCACCGCGGTGCGGAACTCTTCGATCAGGTCCAACACCAGGCTCGGCTTGCCCGAACGGTCCACGTGCAGGAACCCGGCGTAGGGGTCCAGCCCGGCCAGCACGATGGCGCGCTCGACCTGGCCGTAGAGGATGCCGTAGCCGTAGTTCAGGCAGGCGTTGATGGGGTCCGTGGCCCCCTGGGTGCGCCGGCCAGGCCAGTCGTAATCCTCCTTGAGCAACAGGCGAATCCCCTCCCAGTAGCGCTGCGCGCCGCGGCCCTCGGCCGAAAGCAGCTCGAAGCGCACCTCATCTACCGTCGCACCCCCCAGGCGTTCGATCTCCGAGACGTGATCGGTCACCTCGGCCACCAGGCGGCGCAGCTCCTCGTAGACCTCAGGCGCGGTCTCCTTGCGATACTTGGCCATGTAGCGGAGCAGGCTGGCCTGGTTGCGCAGCTTGCCGATGCAGAACGCCGCGGCCGCGGCCCGCCCCCGGCCGTCATTGAACGCCTGGAGCTGCGCCCGACGGGTCAGCACTGTGCCGGTCAACCCCGCGCTGTACAACGCGGCAAAGGGAACGCCGTGACCATCCAGGAAGTGGATCGGGATCCCCTGCTCGGTGCACGCAGCGATGGCATCGGCCGAGATGCTGACCCCTCGACTGGCGATCACCACATCCTCCAGGTGGAGCAGCGGCGCTTCGATCACCGTCTCATCGGTCTTGATCTCCGTGACCTGCAGCCGCCCCTGATGCTTGCCCACGTGCCGTCCGAAGTGTTCGACAACCAGATGTTGGATGATGGGCATATTACACTCCCAAGAATCAGCGAATCAGCGAATCAGCGAATCGGCGAATCAGCGAATCACGAGCCACGAATCACTCCTATCACCGTGTCACTGCCTGACAAACCCCGGCATCCCAATGTGCACGTCCCCGGCCTCCAGGCCGAACCAGCCGTCCCCCTTCACCGCGTTCTTGCCTGCGTGCAAGATCGTGCCCCAGACCAGCCACGGCCGGAACGGCGTCCAATCGGCCGACCGATACGTGGCCCACCCCACCAGCCCGCCGATCACCTGTTGCCGGCCCAGACGGGTGCTGTAGCCCTTCAGATCGAGCCAGCTGGTGTGGTTCTCGACCAGCCCCACCCCCTCGGCCAGATCGCGCAGCTCCCGGATCTGGTACGGCACCGGGCCGCCGCCGAAATTCTCGGCCAGGCTCTTGATGCGCTCGATCAGGCGCTGGAAGAGCGGCCGGAAGTAGGGTACCTTGACCAGTTGCTCCCGATCCACCAGGCGCATGGGCGTGATGAAGTGGATCGTCAGGTCGCCGGACGCGGGCAGGCGTTCGGCCGTCGCCAACACGTCGGCGTGGGTCACCGGCAGGGACGGCACGTTGACGGTACGGCTGTCAGAGCGCAGCACGGGGGCAGCCTCGCCGGTCAGCGGGTGGACCGCATCGATCCGCACGATGCGGGCAGTGCCCCGTCGCGGCGGCCGGTCCCCGGCGCCCTCTACTTTGCTGCCCAGCCCCTCATAGGCCAGCCGATCCAGCGCCAGCACCACGTAGGGGAACAGGTCGGTCGCATCCCCGACCAGGGCCAGGTCGAAGGACAGGGGCTCCCCTGTCGCGTATGCGGTCTGGCCGCCGTCCAGCGGCGGGTTGATGATGTAGGGCCGCGGGGCCTGGTGGCCGAACGTGCCCTCCTCGTCCAGGGTGGAGACCAGCCGCATCACCGGACAAACGGCATTGATGGGACAGGCGAAGCAGCTAGGGGCGGCCTTATTGGCACAGAAGCCGCTCCAGGCTGCCTGCGGGTTGGTCGAGCCGCGCAGCGCGTAGAAGAGCGCGCCGCGGATGGCGGAGCCCTTGTGCTCGTTCAAGCGGATGGGCGTCTGCACGGTGCAATGGACATGAAGTTGGTTGACTCGAAAGGTGTCCATGAATCGGCTCCTCAGCTATAGCATCCACAGAATGGATCGAAAGTCATGCATGTCTTACTCTTGACATATCTCTCTTACAATGATATGATTTTCTTACTGAAACACAGGAGGTTTGACGATGCAAGCCGTCACCGCGCAGATCAGCTCCAAATACCAGGTTGTGCTGCCAAAGGCGGTTCGACAGGCCCTTGGCGTCCAACCGCAGGATGAATTGCTGTTCGTGATCGAAGGCGATGCCGTCATCGTGCGCGCCCGGCCGGCCAGTTTGACCACGGCCCTGCGTGGGTTGCACGCCGACTTGTGGCCCGACCCCGAGACCTGGCTGGAGACAGAGCGTGCGTCATGGGAATAGCTGACTTCCGCCGCCGCCTGGCCGGGATGCGACTCATCGCGCTGGATACCATCGTCTTCATCTATCACCTGGCTGGCCATCCGCGCTACGCGCCGCTCACGACTGCTGCGTTGGAGATGATCGAAACCGGTCAGGTGGCCGGGATGACGACGGCGGTCACCCTGGTTGAGATCCTGACTGCGCCGGCAAGGGCTGGCGACCGTCAAGCGCTCCAGCAGTACGAACTCTATTTGACGCACTTTCCGCATCTCAGTATTGTGCCGCTCGATGTCTCCCTGGCCCGGGAAACAGCGCTGGTGCGCGGCACCATCGGCTTGCGCACACCTGATGCCGTTCAAGTGGCCGCCGCCCGTCTGGCCAACGCCGACGCCATCCTCACCAACGACCGTCGTTGGGTGGGTCGGGTAGATCGGCCGACGGTGATGCTGTTGGACGAGTGGGCGGAGTGATCTGTCCCCTCATCTGCGAGGACCTCTCCCCGGCGCCTCCCCCTTCTCTGGTAGGGCTGCTTGCGTCCCGCGCAGCGGGAAAGGGGGTTGGGGAGTTAGGTTTCCTGCGGGCCGCGCATGTCCCATGAATGTACGAATCGGGTGGTGTGCCATTCGTAGACGCGAGAAGCAATCGCGGACGGCCGCCGAATGGTTGTGCTGGCTATGGCTCTCCGTGCGCCGGCGGCCGGCTGCCGGCGCACGGAGATGGTTGTTAAGGTGCGGGATGGTGTGCTGGCATGTCGCCTTTGTCGTTTGAGAAAAGCCTGTGCTCCTGGCCCTTCCTTGTCCTGCGGGGTAGGGTTACAACGATCAGGCATCAAACCGCTCGTACAACGTCACCCCACGGCTCGAACGCACCATCTGATACGGCAGGATCACATCCATGCGCCGGCGCTCTCGGCCGAGTTTGATGTCGGTCTGTGCCTCCCCATTGAACACATCGGCCACGCAGGAACTCTCCCCCAACAGCTAGAAGACCATCAGCTCAAGAAACCAACAGCTTGGAGAACCGCCATGCCGATCGCCCTGTCACTACCATCGCTATAAACCGGCCATCCGGGCCTGAAACGAATCGTTGTGCCCCACATGCAATCATGTTTGAACCAGTGTATTCCCGACCCGGAGCTTTCGGAACGGCATGGCGCCTGGTATGGCTGCAGGTCAAGCGAAAACGAGCCAACTTCGTTGACCATGACCAAAGCCATCGGTTCTTCTTGACCTGATGCGGAGCCCCTGGCTAGGCACGTCAATTTGGGCGTCTGGGTGAATTCAAGTTGGACACTTCCTTTCTTTGCAATTGGCGCGACTCTTCCACGCACCTTATGGTGCAGTTTTTCGAGGACGTCCTGTTGGCGAGATACCATGACAAACCGCAGTCTTTCGGCGTACAGCTCTTCGACAACCGCCAGTTTCTTGCCCTCGTTGCGCTTCAGTTGCCAGACGTATGCCTCGTAATTGAAGCCGAGCGAGCCCAGATGAGCGCGGAAATGCTTGCGAGATAACCGGCCCGAGTCCGGGAAAGCGCCGAGCGCATAGACGCCGCGATAATCGGGCAAATCGTGAAGGTGACGTATGGCATTGTCGTTCCTTTCGTACCACTTGGTGCCTTCCAGAAGGTCCACGAGAAAACCCGATGCTCCTGTGGGCGGCACAAAAGGATAGCTCGACCAGGTTACGTTGGACTTGAGCGCGTTTCGCGCCATAAGCGGCGACAGCAAGGTGCCATACAGTTCGAGCGCCCACACGACATCAATCGGCTCTGCCGTCATCGCTGCTTTCTCCTGTGTCTTCATCGCCAGTTGCCATTGCTTGGGGGGCCTGGCCAGACTTTGTGATAGCGCCGAGATACGTCTGGATCTCTGTTTGAAACGAATCCGCCTTAAGATCCATCAGCGTGCTCTTGGCCTCAAGTTGTCTCTGGCGCAGGTATCCCAACGCTCTCGCGCCTACGTAACGGGTCATGATGACATCGTTTCCGCATTTGACCTTGATAACGCCTCCTTGCTTCTGAAGCACCAGTTGGTCGCTTGGCAAGGTCTCTTGTTTGTCTTTCCCCTCATCGTCCTGCCCCTCTTGTTCCGTAGCATTCGGATTCGGCGATTGATCCTGCGGCTCGTCTTTCTGGACAGTGACAGTGAATCCCTGTTCCTGCAAAGCAAATTGCAGGCGATCTGTGTTCACCGCGTCCTGGAAGACCGCACGAGCCGCTTGCCAGTTGTTCTCCCAACCCGGGATTTTGGGCGCAGGTAATGGAAAGATACCTTGCACGGACTCGTCCACAATGACGAGTGGCTTGCCCTCGTGTTCGGCAAACTTCATGCCGCCCTGTGCGCGCGATGCCGCTGTGTAGCGGTTGCTGTTCACGTTTTCCAGGAACGCATGCGCAAATGCGCCGATTTCCCAATCCAGCACATGCACGAGCGCCGTATACGTTGGGAAATGAACACCGGCGACGATGATTTCCTCTTCGTGAATGCCTGCTGCACCTGCCGTCATCTGGGTCTTTTCGTCTACCTGGTTACGTGAGTGGGTGTTGCGGCCTATCTGCACCTCTTCTACAGAGACCGATGAGGCGTACAGGACGCGAGACTTGGCATTGATATTCTTGTTCTGGGTTGTACCGGTAAACCCGTACAGCCAGCAGATAGGACAATTGCAACAGAGATTCGGGATGTAGCAAGGGTCACCATTCCAGTGCTGGTCACGCAGTTCGTGGATTGTTCGGCGGTCAACGCCGCGTCGTTTGCTGCCTGCGAAGATGAACTTTTGCAATTGCGCGCCATCGGATGGCCGCAACACCATATCCGTCTCGGTGACGGTGAGGCCGACGTCGGTTCCGTCTCCGAACCTGACCTGTCCGGTCACTTCCAAGACCGCGCTGACCAGTACGGTCTTTGTGTTCTGCGCATTTACGCCTGTATGGATGGTTTCCGGGAGGGGGTTCCCGGCAGATGACACTTGGGCGGTATCGACCTGAGACACCTCGGTGGCATTCGGTTGAGACTTTTTCCGCGGCATGGTAAACGACCTCCTTTTCAGTGAGCTATTTGGATTGACGAACGTTCAGCATCAGCAACCCCAGCGTGCGCGCCTGGACCTCGCGCAGGAACTTTTGCCAGATGGCATGCTGGGCGCCGTGCTTGCTGTGATACGCAGTCAATTGAACTTCGAGCTGAATGTCGTGAGACTTGCGAAAATCTTCCCAGGCTTGAGCAACCTCCTCTGGCTTTTTGTCCTTGGTATCGGGGCTGCCACCATAGAGCCTGGTGAAGACCTGGAACTTTACCCAGCCGTCGCTGTCGCGTTCCGCCGAGTCGGCTTCTTGACAGACTGTGTACAGGAACTTGCCTGCCATGCCTTCGGCAAACTCGCGCTGGATCAAGTCGGTGTACTTGCGGGCAATCCCCGACACTGATGACCCGCTCTTCTGCACCTCTCGTCGCACCAAGGGGTGCAATAGGTCAAACAGATAGTCTGAAAACGCTTTGATGTCCGAATAGATGTCGCTACTCACGATTTCACCTCCTAATGATCTAGCTAGCATTTGGCAATTATCAGATATGAACGTCTCGTAGGCCTGCAATCCTGCAGTGAATACCCGTCGTTCAAACGGATGTCCGTTATCGTCTGCATACTTTGCCGCCACGTAGAGCGCCTTATAGGGCTGTCCCGCTTGCAAGGCGCGAATCACTTCGTAGGCGAAGCCTTTGCGGGCAGAGTCTTGTGTTTCGTAGTAAGGTGGCAATTCCCTGAAGTGGCTCAAGCCGATAGGGATATAGGGTTGTATCTCCGACCACATCTGCGGTATACCGCCTTCTATCTGCACCCGTATGGAACGATGGGCATAACCGAGCAGGTGGGTCTGTTCACGTAGCTGCAGGCAAACTTGTGCTTTGCCGTCCATCCGCCCCCTGCCATCGCGATGAGATAACAACAGGTAACGGTTGGGAAAGACAGATAGACTGGCAACACGGTTGACGTACTTTAACGCCACCAGCGCTGAAACACCCTGCAAGCTTGCATGGAGCGCAAACAGTTCCAGAAAGTTGTCCGCGGGAAATTCGACAATGCTCAGGTCGGCTGACGGATAGACGCTGGACAGATAGGCGATAAAGGCGCAGTTGCTACAAAGTTGTGGTGAATCTTCACGGGTGGGCGTTTCATAATATCGCTTCTTGGCTTCGGGTAAGAAGCTCTTTGCGCCTGCCATCAAGTCCACCGAAGAGCCGCACACAATGCACCGTCTCTCCGATGGTACGGGTTCGGTTTCCGCCTGAGGTATCTGATTACCCAGCTCAAAATATCGAAACGGCGCACCAGTCGTTTGCGCCCTGTTTATCTCCAAACGTTCAACGCTACCGAACGGTTTAATCTCCAGAATGGGCTTGCCTCCCTCCGGCTTCCGCTTTTTGAGAAAACGCAGCGCCCAGGCTCGTTCGGGTACAACACGCCGCAGCGTGTCAATACGCCAGTCAAAAATTGAAACAGACGTGTTTTCAGGCAACTTTTGGGCAAGCCACAAGGCAATGCACAGCCCAACGGTCTGCTGTATCGCTCCTCGTACCTCACTATCATGTTTTGCCTTTTCCTTGCGCAGGGACGGCACAATCGTCTGCTTCTGGAACTCCGCCACGATGCCATCGAGTACTGATGTAGCGTCCAGGGGGGAGGATTTGCCAGTGGTATTTGTGGTCAGCGCCGCCTGGATTTTTCTCGCCGCATCATCAAGCCATCCAAGATACCGCGCCTCCAATTCCGACTTTATCCATTGATGAAGACTGCGCACGTCTTGCCGTTTCGCATCCAGTTCGCTCAGTAGCCTAAACACCTCGTCGTCAATCGCCTTGGCGCGTTGGGCATCTTCATCTGTCGGTTTTGGCAACTTATCACGCACACCGGGTTTCCGGTTAGGGCCGCTACCCTCACCGGCCCAGAGTGTTCGGAATGTTCGTGCAGGTAAAGGTTGGTCACGATTCACATCGCGCACGATACGCACCGCAATTTGCCTGGCAATATCAGGGGATGAACTGTTTTCCTGTCGCCCCCGACGCCACAGGTCAGCGAGCAATTCACTTGAACTGCTGCCAGTGCCTTGCTGATCCATCCATTCATCCACGTCCTTGGTAAAGTAAAAGTCAAGGCGCATACCCCCCTGGCTTTGAAACTTGGTGCTGAATCGCGGTAGCACAGTAAGGAACGCATCAAGCAGGGCGGTATCCGCCATCGAGTCTGTCACATCAATGCCGCCTATGTTGCCAATGGCTCCCAGAGTTGCCTCTAGTCCCTCGGCGATTGCATTCGCCACAAAAGGAGATTTTTTGAACTCATCCCACAGGGCCTTGCTATCAGGAATGGCTTGCTCAACCACCAAACGGGCCGCGCCCTCGTTTACCTCAAGCGGTACAGCACCATACGCCTGGTAAAGATGTTTCAGTAGCAGCCCTGCAAAAACACTGTAGGCGATGCGCATCCGCGACTCAACAGGGACGGGGAAGGTCAACAAGTAATTGGGCTGCGGCAAGTTCAGGCGCGAGTTGTCGGCGCTTGCGGTAGTGTTGCGATAGCGCATGAAATAGCCGTCGTCGTCTTTGGAAAAGAGCCCCGCTGCGCGCAACAAATTCGTGAAGGTCATTTGTCGCTCGTATCCGTCGCCCAGGTGATCCCTTAGAGTCTCCGCTGTAGCGACAGCAACGGCAGGATCGTCCGCGTAACGCAACAGGCACCAAACAATGCGCTGGATGGCTTCAAGACGGTTCATTTCCTCTTGCCCTCCTTTTTCTTCGCCGCCAGGATCTTATCAGGGCTCAATTCGTAATCGCGCACATAGTAGTCCACCGTCAATGTCCGCTCACCTAAATCAGGACGACGCGCTGCCTTGAGTTTGACCGCTCCCCGCACGTGTGCATCCTCACGTGAGCGAAGGATTGGCTCCTCCACGACTTGAACGGCAAATTCGCTGAACCCAAACATGCCCTGCGGCTTTTCTTCGCCGCCCTCCAGCTTCTGTACGACATATTCCGCCCATTGTGAACCTTCCTGGTCGGCGGTCATCAGGCGGTACAAATCCATGATAATGCTTTCACCATACTGTGCGGCGGCGGCCACGAGCTTGTCCACCTGGAAGTTGTGGTGGAGATGAATGAGGCTGTGGACATACCTCAGCTCGGCTTCAGGTACGCCTCGCAAGTCCTCAAGTTCAATCGACGCCGCATGATTTCCGAACGGCGGGTCAAGCTGATAGCGCGCGGTCACAATATCGGATTCAGAGTCCTGGGGATCCCGCCGAACCAGATAACACTGCACGTGATTGTGGTTCAAAAAAGCAAGATAGCGTTCTATTGCCTCGGATGGCCCAAAAACACCCGTGGTTACCCTCTGTTGATAGAAATCCGCTACCAGGTCTTGTCGCGTCAAGCGGTTATCCCATTTGCGGCCATTCTTAGCAAAGTCTGGTTGAAGATAGATCTTCTTGCCAATGTCATGCAACCCCACAGCACGACGAAGGGGGGCACAAGCACCAGGGTACAGCCAGTCCAGCATCTCTACGACATGTCGAATGTGTTCTTCGGTCTCTATAAATGCAAGTCTATTGACGCGCAATGGGTCTTTGCGTATTTGAATCACTTTGCCTATGGTGAAGATTTGACTCATTTCACCCCTCACTTTCTTCAACGGGCTCGTACCAATAAAGCGGCAGTCGCACCTTCCCCTGGTCTTTATGCAGCTCAACCTGACGCACACGGAGCTGTATGGAAGGTGTCCGCATGGTGGGCTTGACAAAGCGACGACGATAAGCAAAGCCAAAATTATCATCTTTGAACACGTTATCGGCCACTCGCTCGCCAAGTAACAGAATAAGCGGAAAACCGACAGCATACTGAGGTTTCGACTTATTTTCGTCGTTACCTGCCGAGTAACCCGCCTCTGAAAGAGCCTCTTTCAGGCTGCGTCCTTGCTTCCCGCCGACAGGAACGCGCTGGGGGTGATGAAACTCGTCGTTGAACGTGTCAAAAATCCACGCGCAGTAAGGTGCGATGTCTGCGGCGCAACTCACGGGCAAAAGTGTTTTTTCCTCCAATTCCTTTCCACGCCAAAACTCTCGTTCCGGAATGCCGCCGATATAGGTCTGTCCGTTTCGTGTCTCGCTTCGCACGACAGGGATGCATGGTTCCCATTCGCGGGTAATGAGCACACCTTGCCCCCATATTCCCCTGTTCTCTTGTACAAAATCGTAGATGTAGCGATAGAGCGACACGTCTTGCACATATTCCAACCGCAAGTGGATCGAATCGAGTTGGCGTGGCGCATTCATAGCGTTGATTTCCGTCTTGCGTTTAGCGTCCAGTTCAGTGCCTGCCGCCAGCCTTTGAAGATAGGCGCGCAGCGCTGCTGTACGAGGCGGGGCTGGGGTTGCTTTAATGACGTAGACTTCTCCTTTCTCCCCTTTTCGCCGCGCGCACCGTCCAATGCGCTGCACGAACGAATCCGGCTCGCACAGGTCCGTAATCATCACATCGCACGACACGTCAACCCCCACTTCCATGGCAGAAGTTGTCAGCAATAGGTAAGGTTCTCTTTTGTCATCTAGCTCTTTTAGACGATTCAACACCAACCGCCGATAAGAGGACAATTGATGTCCGTGATAGGTGAGAATTGAACCTGTAACCCGGTTGCCGTCGCGTGTTGCGATTTCGTGTTCCCTGTTTGCTTCTGACGCACGCTTGACCAGCATCTCCCAAACTTCCTGAAGCGCATTACTCGTTTTATCCTCTTCATCTTCCTTCACGACGCGCCGTACAACCATGATCACACGTTTGCCTTGTGTGTATGCTTGCCATGCGCGTTCAAGCGCTCTTTCTCCCGCTGGTATCATCCCTGCAAAGACCACCTGGCCTGTCCGAATCTCTTCGTCTTTGACAACTTGAAAGAGATCCCCTTCATTCGAGGGACGTGGGAAGAATCTACGTTGAGAATCCTGTAACGCCTCGATCAAACGCGTCGGAAGTGTGGCAGATAACAGAACAGTTTGCACGCAATGCTCATAAGTCAGCTTCTTCAAAACGAACCAAAAATGGGAAAAGATCGTATCCTCATAAGCGTGCGCTTCGTCAAATATGAGCAATGGCTTGCGGTCTTCACCCATACCCGCAATACGATATGGGAACAAGTAGCTGAAACGCCTTTTCCCATAACCAAACATCCGATAGAGAAACTTGTCCAGATTGGTCAAAATGATGTCGGCGTGATAGTAAGACGGGTCATCTTCATCTCCCGTATCAAGCGCGATGCTTCTATCGGGCGCAAGCTTTGCAATGCGCTCTCGTTGGTCCTGCAACAAGGCCTTTGTCGGATATAGGACCACCAGCCTTTTGCCGGTCGCCAACGCAGGTAACAATGCAGCCTCTGTTTTGCCACTCCCCGTGCCGGCAGAGATGAGAGTGTTATACTTTCCACATATCTTCTGCCAAGCATCTACTTGGTAAGGATAAGGCCCATGACCTGTAACATCCTCAAAGTGTTTTTCAATGTCATGTACGTTCATTG